>Ga0302325_10027604_pt1 | contig 11765 bp, 10 predicted proteins | sample Palsa_T0_2_FD_201948 | JGI IMG/M metagenome (GOLD analysis project Ga0302325, IMG submission 201948) | Peat permafrost microbial communities from Stordalen Mire near Abisko, Sweden - Palsa_T0_2 | ecosystem: Environmental > Terrestrial > Soil > Palsa > Peat permafrost | place: Sweden: Abisko... | reverse complement strand
CCCGCCGCCGGCAAAAGACGCCCCCTAGGCCTGGTTTCGCGCAAAATGCACGCCTGAGGCCCGAACCAAGTGGCCTAATGTCGGTCTTCGGTCTCGGTCCATGTCCGCAGTGCGCCCCCAAAAGCCCTCCCGGTTCCCCTTTCGAACCGTTCTCGTCGCCGTTTACCTGTTCCTGGCCTCGGCGGCCGCGGTGAACATCGGAGTGCATGAAACCAAGGCCTCCGCCCTGCTTGGCCGGATCGCCGCGCGCGAGGATTTGAACGGAACGATCTCAAATGACATCAACGAGCGGTCCAAAAATCTAGGTTTCGTTCTCTCTCATCTGCTTCGATGGATCGATCCGGCCAGCGAAACTCCGGCGCAGGCCGCCGCCGGGCAGGTCCAGGTCCTGGCGATGAGCCGGCAACTGCAGGAAGAGTTTCTCGGGTCTGTCGATGGCAGCGTCGTCCTGGCCGGATTTACCCTGCTTTTCATCGTCGCCATCTTTGCCTTCCGGGAGGGCGACCAGCCGGATCTGAGGCTGCGAATTTACGCTCTTCTTTGCGTCTCGCTGATCTTCTTTGTGATCGGGATATCGCTCCCCGTCGTGACGGCGGTGGTGAAAGGCCAACATCGCCTCATCGGAGGCTTCATTATCCAAACCGCCTCCAAGGGAATCGTTTCTACGGTCGTGACCTTGTTTAAGGCAGGCAACTGGATGATCGGCCTGCTTCTCGGCGGCTTCAGTATTGCGATCCCCATCTTCAAGGCCGTCGCTGTCCTGTATTCCCTCATCGGCAACTCGCGCACCCGCCGCGCGAAGACCGGCAAGCTGCTGGAAACGATCGGCCGCTGGGCGCTGACCGACGTGATGGTGGCAGCGGTGCTTCTCAGCTGTTTCAGCCTGAACGCTCTTAAACAGGAGGACGGAGGAATCTTCGCGGTACCCAGAATCGCCTTCGGATTCTTTGTCGCCTACTGCATGGCCGCGGCCTGGACCTCCATCCTGCTTCGGCGCTCGGGAAGCGGACCGAATACGGCCTCCTCCTCCGCCGTTTCCCTCCGACAAATCGCGACCGGGAGCGGGCTTCTCATCGCCGCCCTCGCGGGTGGCGCATCGCTCAGCTACTATGGTCTGGCGGAATCCGCCTTCGCCCGGGAAACAGCCGACGCAGCCGTGGTGAAGCTCGTGCGCACTCACGCTGCAATCCTCGACAACAAGGCGCGGATCGGGCCCGAAAAACCGGCGCTGATAGCCTTCGATGTCCCGTTCACGGGTCTCCTATCGATCGATCTCGAGGCGCCGAACGGCGCAACGCTGGGAGTCGCCGTTTCGCGCCAGCCCTCCTCGGCTCCGAACGCCAAAGCGGCCACAGCCGCATTCGAACCCGTCCGTGGATTTCCAGATGAGGTAACCCGCCCGTATCGCCACTCGGCCCGGGTCCTCGCCGGCCACTACCGCCTCGCGATCCACGATGAAGCGGGATCCGGGGACCGCGGCCCCTCGGAGACTGTCAAGGTGCACATCGCCCTCGATCCTTAAGAGTCCGGGACGGCGGCGCCAAAGATTCTCAGAAGCCGACTTCGGCGGACAGTCGGAAGGCAGCCGCGGGCCTCACATCGACCGAATAACCCACCCGGTAGTAGGAATACCGGCGATCGGCCGCCACGCCGCCCAGCAATTCAATGCTTCCGACGCGCCCGAACCGCCACCGGAACGCGGGTCCGTACAGCGTCGATTCCAGAGAGAGCACCGCTCCGTTGAGCCGCGGCTTGCCCGCCGCCGATCCGAGGCCACCGTCGACACGGTAGGAGTCGTATTCGTAATGGACACCCAGCGAGATCTCGATGTGAGGGCTCGCGTGCCAAGCGAGCCTCGGATCTGGAAACAGCAGCCGGGCCTCCCAGGTGTCCGAAAGGGCGAACACCGCGCCGCCCAGGGGAAGCACGGGGTATTCACCAAGCGCATCGAATTCGGCGCCGACCGCGATCAGGAGCCTCTCATTGAACATCCAAAGGAATGTCACCGAACCCGCCAGCTCGAGCGCGTTGGATCCCGTGCCGAAGGATTCGGAATTGAAACAGGGCACCCATTCGGTGACGCAGGCGATGTCCGGCTGGACGCGCCAGCGTAGGTCCAACGGCAGTCCGAGCGAAGAAAGGGTAGCCGGCAATGGAAGACCCTGAGGCCGGCTCAGCCGAAACTCCGCCTCTTCGAACCCGACTCCCAAAGCGAGGTCGGTGCGCGCTAGTGCGGCGCGCGAAAGGAAGAAACTTTCCGAAGTTGAAGAAAGCGGGCCGCCGTTCGTTCCACCGCCCGTCGTTCGGCCCTCCGCCTCCGCTCCAAAGTCCCATTCCGTGTCGAACCCTGTGCGAAGATCCAGCAATTCATGGAAGACGTGGCGCGCATAGTCGGCATCCGATTCCTGCGCGGAACCGCGCACAGCCCCCAGCGAGATTAGGAGGGCGATGAGAACAATCCGAACGGCTGTTCGCCGGCGTGCGAGATGAGAGAGGGGTGGGTGACTCACCGAGCTAACTGGCCTCGTTTGCGACTGGATTGCGAGCATGGACGGCTGACCCCTCGCAACGCCCCCACCCTGGCTTGACCCAATCCATTCCTCACGCCTGAATGCCTCCATCGTTCGTATCGCCGTTCGGCCCATGACATCGTCCACTCATTTGGAGCCCGCCCGCGTTTTAGCCGGCACGGCGCCGATAGGGAGCAGCGCCACTTGGAAGCGCATTGTCTCCCAGCCGGCACCGTCATGATCGGATCCCGCACCCGCGTTTTCCTTGTCGATGATCATCCCCTGGTTCGGGAATGGCTGGCCAATCTTCTTCGCCACCAACCCGACCTGGAGGTCGTCGGACAAGCCGAGGATGCGGTCCAGGCCATCGCCGCCATGAGCGCAGCGCCACCCGATGTGGCGATCGTCGATTTGACTCTGAAAAGTGGATCCGGCATCGATCTTATCAAGGACCTGCGGGACCGAGTTCCCGAAACCCAGGCGATCGTGCTCTCCATGCGCGAGGAAGTCTTCGATGTGGAACGCGCGTTCCGGGCGGGAGCTCGAGGCTATGTGATGAAGGGCGAATCCACGGAGAGAATCGTCGATGCCATCCGACAGGTGCGGGCCGGCAAAGTGTACGCCAACCCCGATATTCTCGCGCGGCTCGCCGAACGGATGATCGGCCGCGGGCCGGCCGCCGCAAATCCCGCCGATAGCTTGAGCGACCGCGAACTCGACGTCTTTCGCCGGCTGGGTGAAGGCCACAATACCCGGCGCATCGCAACCGACCTGCGTGTGAGCATAAAAACGGTGCAGGCCTACTGCGGCCGCATCAAAGAAAAACTTGGATTCGCCAATGCGTCCGAGCTGGTTCGCGCCGCCGTTCAGTGGACTGAGCAGCACCCGCAGAGTCGTTAAGCCGCAAAAAAATTCGATTTGTTAGGCGAGGTATTACACGCGATTCCGGCATGGGACGGCATACTTGGCTCCCCCTTTGGCGGTATCTTTTACCCCGATGTACCCGCTTACCCCGCGAGCGATCGGCATGCCCCTGTGCCTATGAACTTCCCCGATCTGGTCAGAAACTACGGCTGGCTGGCTGTTGCTGTCGGCACCTTCTTCGAGGGCGAATGGGTCATGCTGGCCGCGGGCGCCGGCATGCGCGCCGGGTGGCTGAGCCCATCCGCTTTGGTCGAAGCGGGCGTGGGAGGCGCGCTCGCGGGTGACTTGGTTCGCTATTGGGGAGGGCGCTTTGCCGGGAGAGCGCTCGTCCGGCGGTGGCCGGCGCTCCGGCCGCGCCTTCGGCCCATTGAGCGCATCATTGAACACCATTCGGTGCTGCTCATTGTCCTCTATCAATTCTTTCCCCGACTCTGCGCCGGGGCTCCCCTTGGCTACGGCATGAGTCGCATGTCCGCCTTCCGGTTTTTCGCGGTGGCGTGCGCCAAAATCGCCCTCTTCACGGACGCCTTCGCGGGCGTGGGCTATGGCTGCGCCAGCCTCGTGATGTGGGGTCGCGCCGCTTGGGTCGCGGTGCCGGCAGCGGCGGTTGTCGCCGTCGCCGTATGGACTTGGTGGAGGACGCCAGTCAGCGGAGCGTTCCCGGAAGAATCACCCGCCTGCAGCGGCGAACCCGCTACGGTCAGGTGCGCCAGTAACCGCGGATGAAGAGGTATCCGCCGTGCCGATACGCCCAGTGGGGCTGAACGTAGACAGCATAGGGTGCCGGCGGGGATTCCCAATGACCGCCGTACCATACATAGGCCTGCCCGTTATAAGCGTAATATCCCGGAATCCAGACCGCACCAGGCCCTGGAGGAGGCGGGACGGCCTCCTGAGGCGCCGGGGGCATCGGAGGGACCTGTTCGACCACGATGTTGCTCGTAGCGGCCCTCTCGGAACCGTAAATGGTGCCATTCTGGTGGTCGATCGAGTTGCCGATCGTGCCGCCGGCGATTGCGCCGATCGCGCCGCCAATGAGGGCGCCGCCGACCGCGTTGTGCCCGCCCGAATTGTTGCCGATGATTCCGCCGGCGATCGCGCCGAGGACGCCGCCGCTGACGGCTCCATTTTGCGTATTGGGCCCAGAGCCCTCGCAGCCCGCGAGGAGCGCGACGGCCGAAAATGCTAGGATACCCTTGGTGTGCTTATGCATGGGATGAGTGGATGTTGGCTAGATGCTAGGAACATACTCCGCTTGCTTTGTTCCTTCAAATCAGGATGCAATTTTATGCCTTATCTAGTGAAGCGTAATAGGTTAAAGTGACGATTAAGGCCCGTAAGAAGTGTATGACGCTCCAGGCGTCCGCCGGGTTTCATTCCTCGCTCTGGAGGGTCGCCACAACCGAGAAGTCCTCTAGGGTGGAGGTGTCTCCCTTCACCTCGCCTCCTCCGGCAATTTCCTTGAGGATGCGCCGCATGATTTTTCCGCTGCGGGTCTTCGGAAGGCCCGCGGCGAAGCGAACGTCGTCAGGACGCGCGAGGGATCCAATTTCGCGGGCGACATGGGCCCTTAGCTGCTCCTTGAGCTCCGGGGACGGAGCAAACCCATCCTTCAGGGTCACAAAACACACCAGCGCCTGGCCCTTGAGATCGTCGGGCCGGCCCACCACCGCAGCCTCCGCCACCGAGGGATTGGAAACCAGGGCGCTCTCGACTTCCGCGGTTCCGATCCGGTGGCCGGATACATTCAGCACATCGTCGATGCGTCCGACCACCCAGAGATAGCCGTCCTTGTCGAAACGCGCTCCATCGCCCGCGAAATAGAGACCGGGCAATTCACTCCAGTACTGTTTCTTGTAGCGATCATCGTCGCCCCAAAGCGTGCGCAGCATCGATGGCCAGGGCTGCGTCAGAAAGAGCTTGCCCCCGCTGCCGCGGGGAACCTCCTTGCCCGCTTCGTCGAGCACCTTGGGTACGACTCCAAAAAATGGCCGCGTGCACGAGCCTGGCTTGAGCGGAGTCACTCCCGGCAGCGGCGTGACCATGATCGCGCCCGTCTCGGTCTGCCACCACGTATCGACAATCGGACAGCGGCCGCCCCCGATCACGGTGTGGTACCAAATCCACGCCTCTGGATTGATCGGCTCACCGACCGACCCAAGCAGACGAAGCGACCGCAGGCTGTGCTTCTTGACGTGAGCATCACCCCACCGCATGAAGGCGCGGATGGCGGTCGGGGCGGTGTAAAGAATCGTCGCTTGATGGCGGTCAATCATGGCCCACAGCCTGTCCGGACCGGGCTGATTGGGCGCCCCCTCATACATGAGCACCGTCGCCCCACAGGAGAGGGGCCCGTACACAACATAGCTGTGACCGGTGATCCAACCAACGTCCGCGGTGCAGAAGTACACGTCGGTCTCGCGCAGGTCGAAAACGTATTTGGAGGTGATGGTGACCCCCAGCAAGTATCCGGCGGTCGTGTGCAGCACGCCCTTGGGCTTTCCTGTCGAACCGCTTGTGTAGAGGATGAAAAGCGGCGTTTCGCTGTCGAAGGCTTTGGCCTTGTGCTGGGTCGAGAGGCCCGCCACCGCCTCGTGCCACCAGAGATCCCTGCCGGCCGTCATGGCGATCTCGTGTCCCGTTCGGCGCAGCACGACCACGTGCTCGACGCTCGGTGTGCCGGGCAGAGCCCGGTCCACATTCGCCTTCAACTCGACTATCTTACCCCGCCGCCAGCCGCCATCGGCTGTGACGACCACCCGCGCCTTGCAGTCATTGACGCGGTCCTTGATCGCTTCACTCGAGAATCCGCCAAAAATGACCGTGTGAATCGCGCCCAGCCGCGCGCATGCCAGCATGGCGACCGCAGCCTCGGGCACCATCGGCATATAAATGGCAACGCGGTCTCCCTGGGAAACGCCGAGTTTGGCGAGGGCGTTGGCAAAGAGGCACACCTCCTGGTGGAGTTGCCGGTAGGTGATGGTGCGCACATCGCCCGGCTCTCCTTCGAAAATAATGGCGGCCTTGTTGGCGCGCGGAGACTCGAGGTGGCGATCCAGACAGTTCTCCGAGGCGTTGAGTTTGCCGCCATGGAACCACTTGGCATGCGGCAGCTTCCACCTTAATACAGAGGTGAAAGGGCGGCGCCAGGAGAGGAGTTCGCGGGCCTGCCGCCCCCAAAATTTCTCTGGGGAGTTGACAGATTCTGCGTAGAGTCTCTTATAGGAAGCTTCGCTCCCAAGACTGGCTTGGGCTTTAAACTCGGCCGAAGGCCTGAATACCCGGTTTTCCCGGGACACTGAGGTAATCGTCTGATCGGTCACGTTGGGTGGCTGACGTCGGGGTTAAGGATGCGCAACGCGCGCACTTATCCCCCCCGAAGTTTTTAGCGTCAAGCGCTGGAACGACTCCGCTCTCAAAATTGTTATGGACAAAAAACCCGCTTCCGCATCCGCGGATGACACGCGTGCAGCATCGCCCCAGGTCGCGCCGACGACCGCTTCGGCTGTCGCTCCCACGTCGCCTCCCCCTGCCTCTTCCGCGTCCGGCCCCTCCGCCTCGGCGTCGGGACCTGCGAACGCAGCGGGGACCCCGCCGCCCCCCGTCCCTGAAAACGTGATGCACGTCGAGGGCGTCCTCGACGTCGATATCACCAAGGGCGGCAACGGCCAATTGCTCGATTTGGTGAAGAACGGCAAACGCCGCCCGACCGACACCTTCGTACCCAAAGAGCTGATTCGCCGCTTCAAGCTCAAGCCCGGCATGCTCATCGGAGGCACCGCCTTCCCACCCGAAGGCCGGTTCCCCAATCCCAAGATGCGCTTCATCGAGACGGTAGACGGGATCCCGCTCGAAGAGCGCCGCGCAAAGTTTGATTTCACGGCCCTGACGACCGTCTCTCCCGACAAGTTTCTGAAGATGGAAATGAAGGACGGCCGTATGACGACCCGCGCCGTCGATCTATTCTGTCCGATTGGCAAAGGGACCCGCGGACTGATCGTCGCCCCGCCCCGCACCGGCAAGACCACGCTGCTGCGCGACATGGCGCTGGGCGTCCTGGAAAACAATCCGGAATGCAAGGTGATGATCCTGCTGGTCGACGAGCGCCCCGAAGAGGTCACCGACTTCAGGCGCAGCGTGCCCGCTGAGATCTGGGCCTCCTCAAACGACGAGCAGATCGACAATCATATACGGATCGCCGATCTTTGCATCGAACGCGCCAAACGCATGGTCGAGGCAGGGCGCCACGTGGTCCTCTTCGTCGACTCGATCACCCGACTGTCGCGCGCGCACAACACGCTGCGCAATTCCGGCCGCACCGGCTCCGGGGGCCTGGACGTTCGCGCGCTTGAAAAGCCGCGCCAGCTCTTCGCCTCGGCTCGAAACACGGAGGAGGCCGGTTCGCTCACGATCGTCGCCTCAGTCCTGGTGGAGACGGGCAGCCGCATGGATGATGTCATCTTTCAGGAGTTCAAGGGCACCGGCAATATGGAGCTGGTTCTGGACCGCAAATGCGCCGAAATGCGGTTATGGCCCGCCATCAATGTGGCGGCCTCCGGAACGCGCAAGGAGGAGCTTCTCATCGACGCGAAAAAGCTCGAGGGCATCCACTTCTTCCGCCGAGCGCTGGTTCAGCAGAAGATCGAGGAGGCGACCGAGACTATGATTGCCCGCCTTTCGAAAACCCGGACCAATGACGAGTTCCTCAAGCTGATCGCCCGCTGATCCAACTTCATTCTTGCCGCGCCCGCGCTGCGAACGGCATGCTGCCCGTTCACTATCCGCTAGACCGCTAACCCACCCTGCATGCACAGTTTCTCCGAGCAATGTCTCGATATGGCCCGTTCAATGCTCGGCCATAACCTTGATTCCATCCAGGCCGATGGAACGGTCCTTCCCATTCCCGGCGAAGAATCCCGGCCCGATGAGCCCGGCCACGTTGCTTTCGCGCTCGGAGAATACCACAGGGCCACCGGTGAGACGACGCTCAAGGGTGTGGACATCATTGATCTGGCTGCTCGCTGTGTCACCGCGCAGATGTTCACCGAACCCGCCGCCGAGAACGGTCTAGCGTACGCTTCCCTCGGCCTCCTCTGTTTCGGCCCGTCCAAGGAGCGCAATCCTGTCTGGGAACGCTTGGTCGAGGAGACCCAGCTGAGGATCGACAAGCAGCTCCTTCACCGCAGCGACTACGATAATCACTGGCAGGCATTCAATATCGCGAAGGCCGTTGCCCGATTCAGCATGGGCCTATCCAAAAAGGACGAGACCTCGCGGCTGATCGAGCGGATGGTCGAGCGGATCAACCAGACCAGCTCAGCCGGATTCTTTGACGACTCGGTGCATGGCCTCGGCGGCAACTTCAATCTCTATGGGGTGATGACGTTTGTCTTCATCCGCTCCGCCCTCCAGCTCCACGCGAACAGCGGCGTCCGCGACCGCAAGCTGCCGACCTTGCGCACCTATGCGGAGAAGTACATCAAGATGATGCCCGACCTGGTCCGCGCCGATGGGCTCGGCTGGGCCTTCGGCCGCGCGGCCGGGGCCTATGGCCAGATGCATTGCATCAGCCTGATTCTCCAGGGGCTTCGCGACGGATGGATTCCCGACGACCAGAAGCTCAAGTACTTTGATATTCTGCGCCGGCTGTTCCTCTTTTTCTACCAAACCTATCTCGACCAGGAACAGGGCTACCTCGATCTGCGCGACGACGAGCGGACCGCCTACAAGCCGCACACGACCCGCATGGCGAACTTCGATGCCGCGCGGTATCTGTGCCAGTGGTCGCGCCTCGCGAAGACCGTCCAAATGCCCACCGGGGCTCCTTGGACGGAACCGGCCCGCACCAGCGGACGTTTCGTCATCTTCGACAAAAGCAACCGCAAGGAGCAGGGGCTCTTCGCGTACCGCGATGCCGAGACGGGCCTGCACCTGACTCTTCCGCTCATCAGCTGCGGCGGCAAACTCTCGAGCGATTCCCTTCCCTTCCCTCACTGCCCAGGGGTGATCGATTGGCCCAACAACGCCTACCTGCCGATCATGATCCCGGAGCTGACCTTCGGGGATCATGTCACACTTCCCGCATTCTACGGCAAGAACTGCGTGGCCGGCCTCGGACTGCGCAACAGCTTCTTCTTCCGCTACGAACAGCCGGACCTCATCAATACGCGCGAAGAGATTGTGCGCAATCTAGGCAGCGTGAAAGTGCAGTGGAATTTCTCCGGCGGGCGCATCTCCGGCGAATTCGCCTATACGGTCCGGCAGCAGGTCACACTCGACAAATTTAGGTACGCGCTGGCGATCGCCGCGCCCCATTCGAAATACCGGATGCACGGCTCGATCATGCTCGGACCGCAAGGGCTGCGATGCACGGTGGCTAAGGACGACTTTCAGGCAACCTGGCAGGAAACCGAAGTGGTGAGCGCCGACCCGACGTACCGAACCAACTTCGGCAAGATTCACTACCTGCAGCACTTGGTGAGGGACCATCCCCTCATCATGCGGCCTGGGAATGTCTACCGCCTGGTCGTCAATTTCGAACCGGACGTCGTTCGCGACGCCGGCTGAAGCGGCGCGCAGGCGCATGCTTTTCCGCCGAATCATCCCCTGCCTCGACGTCACCGCCGGGCGCGTCGTCAAGGGCGTGCGGTTCCAGGAACTGCGCGACGCGGGCGATCCAGTCGAGTGCGCGAGAGCGTACGACGCGCAGGGTGCCGACGAACTGGTTTTCCTGGATATCACCGCTTCGAGCGACGGCCGTCAGATTATGCGCGACGTCGTTTCGGCGACCGCTGAGCGCTGCTTCATGCCGCTGACGGTGGGGGGAGGCCTGCGCTCGGTGGCGGACATCGAGGCGATGCTCCGGGCCGGCGCCGACAAGGTGTCCCTCAACACCGCGGCGATTCAGGACCCGGAATTGATCCGCGCGGCCTCGGAGCGTTTCGGCGCCCAATGCATTGTCGTGGCCATCGACGCCAAGCGGGAGTCAGACGCCCAGGCCCGCTGGCGAGTCCATACCCATGGGGGCCGCAAACCGACCGAACTTGACGCAGTGAGTTGGGCGCGGCAGGCGGTGGAACTTGGAGCCGGTGAAATCCTCCTGACCAGCATGGACCGCGATGGCACACAAGCCGGCTATGATGTGGAATTGACGCGCTCGGTGAGCGAAGCCGTCCCCGTGCCGGTGATCGCAAGCGGCGGCGCCGGCGAACTCCAGCATTTCGCGACGGTTCTGGCCGACGGAGGCGCGAGCGCGGTGCTCGCAGCCTCCCTCTTTCACTTCGGCACTTTCACAGTGCCGCAGGTGAAGGCGTATCTTGCTGGGCAGAAGGTTCCGGTGAGGCGGACGATTTGACAGCGGGTTCGCCGACGAGCACCGAGAGCTGCGCCTGGACCGCGTTGAAGAAATCGGGATCCAGATCGACCGCCGCCACTTCAAAGATCTGTTTGGTCCGCGCGTGTTCGTAGAGTTCCCGGGTGCGGTCGGCGGAGCGTCCCTTTGGCCTGAGCAGGCGCTTGCGTTCGAGCATGAGGGCTAGGAAGCGGATCAGCCGCTCGTTTTCGGGCGAAGGCAACGCCGCCGGATCGGCCAGCGTGAGGAAAAGGGTCTCTGCGGTCAGTTTGAGCACGCGTTCCGCGTTTTCATCCTTTGCACGCGGCTTATAGACCAGCGCCCAGCGGCAGGCGATGAAACCGCCTGGTTGGTATTCGGCCGCCTCGCTCTCGAGGAGGTCGTGGCGGATCACCTCGCCGGTCTCGGTGCGCACCAGGAAACTGACGACGCGATCGCCCTCGGAAAAGTGACGGCCGGACACGGAACACGCGTCGGCCCGGGGTTGGAGATGCAATTCCATCGGGTATTGAGCTTTCCTGTTTACTTCCACCCACAGCGGACGCTAGCTAAATTACATTGCTTCGATCCGGCGCTCGCCGGCTCGGAATCCATGAACGGACGCATCATCGCAATCGGCGACATCCACGGGTGCCATAATGAATTCTCAGACATGCTCGACCGCGTCGAGCCATCTTCGGAAGACCGGCTCATCCTGCTGGGAGACCTGATCAACCGGGGTCCGGACAGCCGCCGCGTCATCGACCTCGCGCGCGAGCGAAAGGCGCTCTCGCTTCTGGGAAATCACGAGCTGCGCCTCCTCAAATACCGCCGAACCGGCGATAAGAAATATGTCAAGGAACACGACCTCGAGACCTTCGCCCAGCTGCGTCCCGAGGATTGGGAATACCTTGAGTCGATGTCCCTCACCTATTCTGAGCCCGAACTGAACACCGTCTTTGTTCACGGTGGCTTTCTTCCGGACGAGCCGTGGCAGAAGC
>Ga0302325_10027603_pt1 | contig 11765 bp, 10 predicted proteins | sample Palsa_T0_2_FD_201948 | JGI IMG/M metagenome (GOLD analysis project Ga0302325, IMG submission 201948) | Peat permafrost microbial communities from Stordalen Mire near Abisko, Sweden - Palsa_T0_2 | ecosystem: Environmental > Terrestrial > Soil > Palsa > Peat permafrost | place: Sweden: Abisko... | reverse complement strand
GCCCGCACTGGGGAAGGACCAGACATGTCTGACCGCACGATCACGGAACTTGACGAGGCCGAGTGCCTCCGGCTGATAGCGCGGGGCGGAATCGGCCGGATCGGTTACCACAGCCGGTTCGGCCCGGTGGTGCTGCCGGTGAACTACAAGTGGCACGACGGGGCGGTCGTGTTCCGCACCGTTCGGCACAGCGCGCTCGACGAGGACCTGCAGACCGGGATCGCCGGCGGGGACTACGCGGTCGCGTTCGAAATCGACGACATCAACGAGGCCGGGCGGCAGGGCTGGAGCGTGCTGATCCAGGGGCCTGCGCACCACGTGTCCGAGGCCGAGCGCGAGTCCGCCCTGGCGGCGGGCGTCGAGCCCTGGCCGAGCGGCGAGCGGGAACTGTTCGTCCGGATCGTCCCGTCCCGCGTCACCGGCCGGCGGATCACGCCTGTCTAGGGCCGGACGGCGCGGACCACGCGGGCGTGCTCGCGCATGGTCTGCGTCCCGTCCGCGCCTGGCTGGCGGCCGAACCCGCAGTACATCGCCACACCGAAGCCGGACAGGTAGCGCGAGGCCGTGGCCTGCCTGCGCTGTAGCCCTGGGTAGCCAACCGCGGAGCCCGGATCCACCGCGATAACCGGAGGGATCGTTACGTTTTTTGCTGCTGACGTGGCCCCTGTGGTGTTTCGTATTACTTGACCGGCATCGTTCCAGCGTCCCTGGCGTTAGGCTGGTCGGCGTGGCCGATCATTACCGCGCGCCTGGCTGGTTCACGCGCAACGTTTTCAACCGGTTGGTGGCCTTCCTGACCAGGCAGGGCATCAGCATTCTCGGCTCGCGGGTCTTGGCGGTGAAGGGCCGGAGTAGTGGCGAGTGGCGGACCACGCCGGTGAACCTGCTCAGCCACGACGGCCGCCGGTTCCTCGTAGCGGCACGCGGCGAAACCCAGTGGGTGCGCAACCTGCGGGCGGCCGGCACCGGCGAACTGCGGCTGGGCAGGCAGGCCGAGAGCTTCCGCGGCCGAGAGCTCACGGACGAGGAGAAAGTACCGGTCCTGCGTGCCTACCTCAAGAGGTGGAAGGCGGAGGTCGGGATCTTCTTCGAGGGCACCGGGCCGGACTCAAGCGACGACGAGATCCGCGCCATCGCGCCCAAGCACCCGGCGTTCGAGGTGCTTGACGTCACGTAGGGCCCGCCGCCCTCGGCGAGGATTCGGGTGCAGAGCGATGAGATGACTTCGCCCGGCTCGTCTCCGGCGTGATCGCCGGCAGAGCGGCCGGCGGTCTGCCTTGCGCCGCCTGCTGCACCACGCCGGGTCGTCTAGTGTGAACGCCCCTGAACGGAGATTGGCGGATGACGGCGAAGGACCAGGCGCCCAGCCCGAACATCGCCACGGCGACGGCGGCGCAGGTCACCGCGGCCAGCGATGCCCGGCGTGGCAGGCGGGTCACCAGCCAGCTGCCGAGCAGCGAGATGGCGCCGATGGCCGGGACGTAGAACCGGGCGACCTGCAGGGTCGAGCCGAAGGGGTTGGCGGTCCAGGTGTAGGCGGCATACAGCCCCCACACACTGAACCATGACGCGGCCAGCGCCAGCCCCACAGCCAGGTCACGGTGGGCGGGCGCGGCCCGCTCGTCATCGGCCCGCCGCAGCCTGATTCGCCGGGCGGCGATCCACGCCAGCGCCGCCAGCCCGGGGACCAGCATAGGCATGGCCTGGATCAGGTGGGCCGGCATGTACCGCAGGTTGGGCAGCACCGCGCCGGGGCTGAAGGTGATCTCCCCCGGCCGGTACCCGGACGTGAGCGGCCCGCCGTACACCAGGTCATCGAACAAGGCCACGCCCGCGATGGTCACCGCGACCGAGCCCAGCCACCAGCTCAGCACGGCGGCCGGCACCGCGCGCAGTTTCCAGGCCGCGACCACCGCCACCACGGCGCAGCCGAGCACGACGATGTCGGTGTAGCGGACGAAGACGGCGGCCTCCAGCGCCGCGAACCCGGCCAGCCCGGTCCAGGTGCGCCGCCGGGTAGTGGCCTGGTCGGCCAGTACGGCCCACAGCAGGGCGCCGGTGCCCGCGGCGATCAGCGAGGCATCGGTGAACGTCGGCATGTAATCGCGCCAGGCGAACAGCAGCGCCGCCCCCGAGGAGCAGAACAGCACCACGGCGGCCGGCCCACCGTAGCGGCCCAGCCAGCGCCGGGCCCCGAAGAACAGGCCCAGGCAGCCCAGCGCCCCGTAGAGCAGCGGCGCCAGCCGGATGATCCCGGCCGCCTGGAACGGCGCGGCCAGGAACGGGTAACCGGGATCCTTCTCGCTGATCCACCGCCCGTCGGAGAGCTGCACCCACTGCGGGATGATGACAGCCGCCACCGGGGCGGCCGGCACTGGGGCGTTCCCGCCCGGGCCGCCAGCGCCCTGTTTATTCCCGCCGGGGCTGGCCGCCACCGGGCCACCACCGGGGCTGGCCGCCACCGGGTGACCGCCGGGGCCAGGCAGCCCGGCGGCCAGCCGGTTAGCCTGGGCGGTGGACAGGGTCAGGAAATGTCCCTGGGTTATCGCGACGATCGAGGCGCGATACGCATAATCGTCCGGCTCCACCAGCTGGGACCCGACGCTCAGCACCAGCACGCACAGCACCGCGAACGCGGCCAGGGCGACGGAAGCCTCCACGCGGCCCCGGCTCACCCGACCCCAAGCCGAAGGCCCCGCCTCGGGGTCGGCCTGGGCCACAGCATCCACGGCCTCATTATCAGCGGCGATCCTCCGGGCGGCGCGCGGATTACGTGTGAGTTCAGCGTCAACAGGTGAGGTGGTAGGCGGCCGACAGGCCGGACGGCCCCGCGCCTACCACCAGCACCCGCTTACCCGTCGGCGCCGCGTCGACGGGAACTTGCCAGCCTGGCCGGAGCGCCTCGTCGCCGAGGAAACGCTCCACGGAGTTGATGCTCACGGCCGAGCGGGAACCTTCGATTTGCTTAAGCATGGGTGAGCGCCTCGCGTTCGTCTCTGATGAAGGCGAACGCGGCGCGGGCGGCTTTTTCGTTGCCTTCCGCGATCGCGCCGGTGAACCTGGAGTTGATAGCGGCCAGCACCGAGTCCAGGCTGACCGCCCAGGTCAGCGCGGCGAACCCGCCGAGCAGCCCGGCGCCGGGTAGCGGGCGGCCGAGGTGGGTCTGGGCCAGCGACGAGGCTGGCACCACCAGCAGCCGGTCCCGGCGGAACGGCCTGACGAACTCCTCCAGGCCAAGCTCGCCGAAGCCGTGGGTGGCGTTGATGAGCATGTAACCGTCGTGGCCGAGCCCGGCGAACAAATCCGTCTGGTGCAGCAGGGTCGGGTCCTGGATGATCAGCGCGTCCGGCTCGCTGACCGGCTCGTGGGTGCGGATCGGCTTGTCGTCGATCCGGCAGAACGACATCATCGGCGCGCCCATCCGTTCCGAGCCGAAGCCCGGGAACGCCTGCGCGTGGCGACCCTCGCTGAGCGCAGCCGCGGCGAGCAGTTCGGCGGCGGTGACCACGCCCTGGCCGCCGCGGCCGTGGAATCGCACCTGGAACATCGTCCGCGCCTTCCTGTGGTTTTCTGATCCCTATACCGGAGTTCTCCGGCCGGCGCCTTAGGGGCGCTGGCCGGAGAGCTTGCCGGTGGTGCCGCGGTCGTGGCTTGTGGCCATGACCAGCGTCAGGCGGTCTTGACCGGGGTGGGTCCGGCGGCCGGGATGGCCTCGTGGGTGATCTCGGGCCTGCGGCCCAGAGCCAGGGCGAACACCGAGCCGATCGCGGTCAGCCCGCCCAGTCCGAATGCGACCAGCGCGACGATGTACATGATCTGGGAGACCTTCCACCAGCCGTAAGCGCTCAGCAGCATGCTGCGCAGCGTGGTGCCCTTGAACACGGTCGCCACCTGGCCGGCCAGGGCCACGTTCTTCGGCTGCGCGATCGCCTCGGTCGACAGCTGGGAGTAGGTCTTGCCGCCGCCGATCTCGGCTAGGTGGACGGCGATGAAGTGGTCAGCGTAGGCCTCGGCCTGCTGACCGGTCAGCAGCTGCTCCCCCGCGTACTGCGAGACGCTGGGAATCATGCTCGGGGTGATCTCCGTGCCCGCCTTGGCGGTCGTGAACGCGGCCTTGGGCGGGAAGAAGATCTGCTGCGCGGACAGCTGGCCCTGCACGGTGTTGTGCACGTAAGCCGAACCCCACGTCAGCAGGCCTCCGGCCACCAGCAGGATCGCCGCGACGGCGAGCCCTCCGATGACGGCGAGGCGAGAATAATTGCGGCGCATCGTAATGCCTCCTTGTAGCTGCGGGCCGGGCCGGTCCGCCTCTTTTTACTGATATCTGCAGTCTTGCGCCGCTAACCTCACTTCCGTCACGGCCAGATGTCACCAGCTCAGCGGGACCTCGGTCCCTAGCTGCCATGTCTTAAGGCCGGGCGAGAACAACGTCGACTACTCCGTCGACATCCCAGGTCAGCCGGATCGCGAGCGGGATGAGGTCCAGGGTTTCCCTGGTCCGGCGCGGGGCGGCCTCGACGGGACCGGCGAGGGTCACGACGCCGTGGCGTACCGTGACGGTAATGGCCGCGGGATCGGTGAGCGGGATCTCGTCGAGGGCCCGCTGGACGTCGTGGCTTATGTCGGTGTCGGGGCGCAGGAAGACGCTCAGCACATCCCGCCGGCTCACGATGCCGATCAGCTGGCGGTCCGCGCCGGTCACCGGCAGCCTCCGGACGCGGTGCCTGGTCATCATCCCGACCGCGGCCGCAACGCTCGAGTCCGGTGGGATAGTGACAGCCGGCGCGGTCATCAAGTCACCGGCGGTCAGGCTGGCCGGCCCGACATGGGCCTGCCGCCTGGCGGCCTTATCCCGCGCCGCGAGCAGGTCGGCCTCGGAGACCACGCCGATCACCTGCCAGCCCTGCACCAGCACGGGCAGGCCGCTGATCCGGTGCTCGGCGAGCAGCCTGGCGATTTCCTTGTACGGGGTGAGCCGGTCCGAGGACACGACCTTTGTCGTCATCACGTCTTCGACCGTGCGGGGGTGGCACGTCATCGGGACCTCCCGTCAGCCGGGCGCGGGCGGCCGAGGTGCACGAAGGCGAACAGGCCCGCGGCAAGGACCATGAACGCGGACCGCGCTCACTTTCATGGCGGCTCTCCTCTTTAAAAGCTTTACCTGGAGCTAGAGTCGCGCCGGCGCCACGGCCCAGTCAGAGGCGAAAGTCCCGCCGCGCGGCCTGCTCGAACGGTCAAGGGACCTAGGGCCCTGATGCGGGCCAGGAGCCCAGGCGTAGCCTGGCGGACATGACCACCGGATCAGGACGACGCGACGTCACGCCGTTGCCGGATTTGCTGCACGGACGGTCTCTGGCCGGCCCGGTCCGCCAGCAGCGTCCGCTCTACGTCGACTTGCTGCCACCTTGCAACGCCGGCTGCCCGGCCGGAGAGAACATCCAGGCCTGGCTGGCGCACGCCGAGACCGGTAACCACGAGGGCGCGTGGCGGCAGCTGACCGCAGACAATCCGATGCCGGCCATCATGGGCCGGGTCTGCTACCACCCGTGTGAGAGCGTCTGCAACCGGGCCAGCCTCGACAGCGCCGTCTCGATTCACTCGGTCGAGCGGTTCCTCGGCGATCTCGCACTCGAGCGGGGGTGGGCGTTCGACCCGCCCCCGGTGCGCACCGGCCAGCGGGTGCTGGTCATCGGCTCCGGGCCGAGCGGGCTTTCCGCCGCCTACCACCTGGCCAGGCTCGGCCACGAGGTGGAGATCAGGGATGCGGGCGAGCAGCCGGGCGGGATGATGCGCTACGGCATCCCGGCCTACCGGATGCCACGCGACGTTCTGGACGCCGAGGTTGACCGGATCGCCGCGATGGGCGTGCGGATGACCCTGGGCCACCGGGTGGAGGACCTGGACGCCGAACGGCGCGATGGCGGTTTCGACGCGGTCTTCGTAGCCGTGGGCGCGCACCTGTCCAAGAAGGTCGACATCCCGGCTAAGGACGCGGGACGGATCGTGGACGCGGTGTCGTTCCTGCGCAGCGTCGCCTCGGGCGAGCGGCCGGTGATCGGGCGGCGCGTCGCCGTCTACGGCGGCGGCAACACCGCCATGGACGCCGCCCGGGTGGCCCGCCGCCTGGGCGCGAACGACGCGACCATCGTCTACCGTCGCACCCGGGCCCAGATGCCCGCTCATGAAGACGAAGCGCAAGAGGCCGAGCGGGAGGGAGTGCAGATCAACTGGCTGCGCACGATCACCGCGTTCGACGGCCCTGAGCTGACCATCGAGGCGATGGAGCTTGATGAGACCGGATTCCCGCAGCCGACCGGCCGGTTCGAGACGCTGGCCGCGGACACCGTGATCCTCGCGCTCGGGCAGGACAGCGACACCGGGTTCCTGCGTCAGGTGCCCGGAGTGGAGTTCAGCCGGGACGGCACCGTGCAGGTGTCGACGTCGATGATGACCGGATGCCCGGGCGTGTTCGCCGGCGGCGACATGGTGCCGTCCGAGCGCACCGTGACGGTCGGGGTGGGACACGGCAAGAAGGCGGCCCGCAACATCGATGCCTGGCTGCGCGGCGTCGCGGCATTCGGCAGGCCCAAACACGACCAGGTCGCGTTCAGCGACCTGAACCTGTGGTATTTCGGCGATGTCGCCCGGGCTCAGCAGCCGGAGGCCGAACCACAGGAGCGGATCGCGGACTTCGTTGAGGTGCTCGGCGGCCTGTCCGAGCGGGAGGCGACGCATGAGGCGGCCCGCTGCCTTTCGTGCGGGAACTGCTGTGAGTGTGACGGCTGCCTGGGCGCGTGCCCCGAGGACGCGGTGATCAAGCTGGGGCCAGGGAACCGGTACGAGTTCGACTATGACCGGTGCACCGGCTGCGGCGAGTGTTACGAACAATGCCCGGTGCACTCCATCGAAATGATCCCGGAGGGCGAATAATGCGCGCCACGGTCGACGGAAACGAAGCCGCCGCGTCGGTCGCTTACCGGCTGAACGAGGTCTGCTGCATCTACCCGATCACGCCGTCGTCGCCGATGGCCGAGCTCGCGGACGAGTGGTCAAGCAAGAACAGGCCCAACCTGCTGGGCGGCGTGCCTTCCGTGGTGGAGATGCAGCACGAGGGCGGGGCCGCGGGCGCGTTGCACGGTGCGCTGCAGAGCGGGGCGCTGGCCACCACGTTCACGGCGTCGCAGGGCCTGCTGCTGATGATCCCGAACATGTACAAGATCGCCGGTGAGCTGACTCCGGCCGTGATCCACGTGGCGGCCCGGTCGCTGGCCGCGCAGGGGCTGTCCATCTTCGGTGACCACTCGGACGTGATGGCGGTGCGGCAGACCGGTTTCGCGCTGCTCGCCTCCGCCTCGGTCCAGGAGGCCCACGACCTCGCGCTGGTGGCGCAGGCCGCCACGCTGGCGACCCGGGTGCCGTTCGTGCACTTCTTCGACGGGTTCCGCACCTCGCACGAGCTGAACACGATCGAGTTGCTGACCGACGACGACCTGCGCGCACTGGTGCCCGAAGCGCTGATCCGTGCGCACCGCGGGCGGGCGCTGTCACCGGAGCGGCCGTTCATCCGCGGCACCGCGCAGAACCCGGACGTCTACTTCCAGGCGCGCGAAACGGTGAACCCGTTCTACGCCGCCGTGCCGGACGCGGTCTCCGAAGCGATGGACGCCCTCGCCGCCAGGACCGGCCGCCAGTATCACATCATGGACTACACCGGTCACCCGGAAGCCGACCGGGTGATCGTCGTGATGGGCTCGGCGGGTGAGACTATCGGCGAGACCGTGGCCCACCTGCGCGGCCAGGGCGAGCGGGTCGGCGTGCTGCAGGTCCGGCTGTACCGGCCGTTCCCGACCCAGGCGCTGCTCGATGCGCTGCCCGCGAGCGCCAGCAGGATCGCCGTGCTCGACCGGACCAAGGAGCCGGGTTCGAACGGCGAGCCGCTGTTCCTCGACGTGGTCGCCGCGCTGGCCGAGGCGTACACCCGCGGCGAGCGCGCGGTGCTGCCGTTGGTGACCGGCGGGCGCTACGGCCTGTCATCGAAGGAGCTCACCCCGGGCATGGTGGCCGGGGTGTTCGCCGAACTCGCCCGCGAGCGGCCGCGGCCCCGGTTCACCATCGGCATTCACGACGACGTGTCCGGCCTGAGCCTGCCTTATGACCGGTCCCTGGACATCGAGCCGGCCGGCACGATCCGGGCGGTCTTCTTCGGTCTCGGCTCGGACGGCACGGTCGGCGCGAACAAGAACACGATCAAGATCCTCGGCGCCGAGGAGAACCTGAACGCGCAGGGCTACTTCGTCTACGACTCCAAGAAGTCAGGCTCGCAGACCGTGTCGCACCTGCGGTTCGGGCCGCAGCCGATCCGCGCGCCTTACCTGGTGCAGCAGGCCAGCTTCGTCGGCTGTCATCACTTCGGCCTGCTGGACCGGGTCGACGTGCTCGGCCTGGCGGCGCCCGGTGCGACGTTGCTGCTTGACTGCAAGCTGCCACCGGATGAGGTATGGGATGCGCTGCCCCGGCCGGTCCAGGAGAAGATCATCGCCAAGCGGATCGACGTGTACGCGATCGACGCCGGCCGGATCGCCCGAGGGGCCGGCCTGGCCGGGCGGACCAACACGGTGCTGCAGACCTGTTTCTTCGCCATCTCGGGCGTGCTGCCGCGGGATGAGGCGATCGCCAAGATCAAGTCGGCGATCGCCAAGACCTACGGCCGCCGCGGCGCCGAGGTGGTCCAGCGGAACCACGCCGCCGTCGACGCCACGCTGGAAGGGCTGCACCGGATCGAGGTGCCCGGCCGGGTCACATCGGTCCGGGAGCTGCCGCCGATGGTGCCGGCCAGCGCGCCGGAGTTCGTCCGCACCGTCACCGCGGCGATGATGGCTGGCCTCGGCGACGACCTGCCGGTCAGCATGCTGCCGGTGGACGGCACCTACCCGAGCGGCACCACGGCGTATGAGAAGCGGAACGTCTCCGAACTGGTCGCGCAGTGGGACCCCGACCTGTGCATCCAGTGCGGCAACTGCAGCTTCGTCTGCCCGCACAGCGTGATCAGGTCCACCTACTACGACGAGTCGCTGCTGAAAGAGGCACCACCGGATTTCCGGTCGGCGCCGCTGGACGCCCGCGGGCTCCCGGACACCCGCTTCACGCTGCAGGTCTACGTGGAGGACTGCACCGGATGCGAGCTGTGCGTCCAGGCCTGCCCGGTCACGGCGCCCGTGGTAGCGCCGGGGGAGCCTGAGCGCAAGGCGATCAACCTCGCGGCCAGGGAGCCACTGGTGGCGGCCGAGCGCGACAATATCGCGTTCTTCGAGACGCTGCCGGTGGCCGACCGGTCCCGGGTGGACTTCGGCACTGTGCGCGGCACGCAGTTCCTGCAGCCGCTGTTCGAGTTCTCCGGCGCCTGTGCGGGCTGCGGCGAGACGCCGTACGTCAAGCTCCTGTCGCAGCTGTTCGGCGACCGGCTGATGGTCGCCAACGCCACCGGTTGCTCCTCGATCTACGGCGGGAACCTGCCCACCACGCCGTGGACGAGCAACGCCGACGGTCGCGGGCCGGCCTGGTCGAACTCCTTGTTCGAGGACAACGCCGAGTTCGGCCTCGGATTCCGGCTGGCCGCCGACCGGCACGTCGAGCTGGCCAGAAACCGCCTGGCCGAGCTCCGGGAGGGGGTCGGCGCCGACCTAGCGGACGAGATCCTTGGCGCGCCCCAGCTCACCGAGTCCGAACTGGGTGCCCAGCAGGACAGGGTGGCCGAACTTAAGCGGCGTCTCGATGCCCTGGACTCCGATCACGGGCACGTCGCCGACCTGCGCAGCGTGGCCGATCACCTGGTCCGGCGCAGCGTCTGGATCGTGGGCGGGGACGGCTGGGCCTACGACATTGGATCCTCCGGCCTAGATCACGTCCTGGCCACCGGGCGCAACGTGAACGTGCTGGTGCTCGACACCGAGGTCTACTCCAACACCGGCGGGCAGTCATCCAAGTCGACACCGCTCGGTGCCGTGGCCAAGTTCGCATCGGCCGGCAAGACCGTGCCGAAAAAGGACATTGCGCTGCAGGCCATCGCCTACGGTAACGTCTACGTGGCCCGGGTGGCGATGGGCGCCGACCCGCAGCAGACCCTGCGCGCCTTCCGCGAGGCGGAGGCGTACGAGGGGCCGTCGCTGATCATCGCGTACAGCCACTGCATCGCCCACGGCATCGAGATGCGCGACGGGCTCGGCCAGCAGAACCGCGCCGTGGCCAGCGGCTACTGGCCGCTGGTCCGCTACGACCCGCTGCTGCGCAGCGCCGGAGGCAATCCGTTCCTGCTCGACTCGCCGCGGCCCCGCATTCCGCTGACCGACTACACCCAGCGCGAGCTGCGGTACCGCTCGCTCACCAACACCCACCCGGCCGAGGCCGAGCGGCTGGGGGCCCTGGCCCAGCAGGCGGTCGACCTGCGCTGGGACACCTACGAGGAGATGGCGACCCGCGACGCGCACCGGTTCCCCGCCGACGCGCGGAAGGACCCGGGGAAGGAGCACTGATGGACCTTTCGACCAGCTACCTGGGCTTGGCGCTGCGGAACCCGCTCGTCGCCTCGGCATCCCCGCTCTCCAACACCGTGGACGGCGTCCGGCGGCTCGCCGACGCCGGACTCGGCGCGGTCGTGCTGTACTCCTTGTTCGAGGAGCAGGTGCGCGAGGAAGCGGAGCGGAACGCGAGGCTCGCCGACGCGGGCACGGACAGCTTCGCCGAATCCCTGTCCTACTTCCCGCCGGACGCGGACGCCGATCCTGGCCCGCGCCGTTACCTCAGCCTGCTCGAGCGCGCCGCCGCGGCGGTGGAGATCCCGGTGATCGGCAGCCTCAACGGCGTGACGCCCGAAGGCTGGACCAGCTACGCGCGGGACATGCAGGACGCGGGCGCCGCGGCCATCGAGCTGAACATTTACTACCTACCGGGCGACCCGCACATCACCGGCCGGGAGGTCGAGCAACGGCACATCGACGTCCTGCGCCGGGTCAAGGAAGCGGTAAGCGTGCCCGTGGCGGTCAAACTGGGCCCGCACTTCAGCTCCACCGGCGAGATGGCGCTGCGGCTGGACGAGGCCGGCGCGGACGGCCTGGTGCTCTTCAACCGGTTCCTGCAGCCCGACATCGACCCCGAGACCCTGACCGTGGTGCCCGCGCTCGACCTGTCCAGCCCGGCCGAGGCCCGGCTGCCGCGCACCTGGATCGCGATCTTGCACAGCCAGGTCCAGGCGTCGCTCGCGGCGACCACCGGTGTCGACGGACCAGCCGACGTGGCCGCCTACCTGCTGGCGGGCGCCGATATCGTGATGACCGCGTCCGCGCTGATCCGGCACGGACCCGAGCATGCCGCGGTCCTGCTCGACGGCCTGGCCCAGTGGATGGGCCGCAAGGGATACAGCTGCGTGGACGACGTGCGCGGCCTGCTGGCCGTGCCCGCCGGTGCTGAACAGACTAGTCGCCGACGCGCAGGCTATGTCCGCACGATGCGCGCCGCGAACCGCACCCCCCAGGCCGCACTCCAGCCAGCCACGGAATGGTCTTCGGGTTGACGGACTGAGGAAACCACGACCCGTTCGGGAAATGGTTAAATCTTTTTCTGAACGGAGGCGGTCCAGGTCAGGCGGGTGCCGCCGGCGGCGGGGGTACTGAGCACGAAGGTACCGCCGTGGCGGGCGGCGCGGCGGCGCATGCTGGCCAAGCCGCTGGACCGGGCGGGCGTGCCCAGGCCGCGGCCGTCGTCGGTGATGC
>Ga0302325_10027601_pt1 | contig 11766 bp, 10 predicted proteins | sample Palsa_T0_2_FD_201948 | JGI IMG/M metagenome (GOLD analysis project Ga0302325, IMG submission 201948) | Peat permafrost microbial communities from Stordalen Mire near Abisko, Sweden - Palsa_T0_2 | ecosystem: Environmental > Terrestrial > Soil > Palsa > Peat permafrost | place: Sweden: Abisko... | reverse complement strand
AAACTAGCAAGCGCTTTGAGCGAGTTATCGACGACGTTTCACTGTCCTAGTGACGACAGCAACAAGGCTCGTTCCCACTGCACTGAACGATCCAAACTTTCGGCTCCACCACAACGTCAAACCCACAGGGCTCCAACTTCCCTCCCTCCTGTTCAAACACAACAAACATCAAGTGAAAAACGATCAGGCTGCACACCAGCCTAGCAAGTGCTCACCCCAGGCATCCCTTTTTGGAGTTCCAGAAGCACACACACCAAATCTGAAACAGGCACGCCCATCTCTCTCAAGATCTGAGATCTCGAAATCCGCCTAGCCACGTGTAAGTCCACCCCACCTTCCAAGATTATGACTCTTCCATCACGCACGGAACTGGCGGGCGTGGTGGATTCAGCCTAGCTGCCTGCTGCCTCCTCACAGGCTGATTTGGCACAAGGCTGCGGCTTTCCCATCGAACCTCACCCACTCGGCCATACGTTACACACCATGTTGGTTTCTCAGCCTGGTTTTACATCATGAAAGATGGAGTTGATTTGATGATGCAATGGCACTCACCTTGCTTGCTGAACTGAACAATGCTTTTCGGTGGAAAGGGTGCATGACATCGCAGTAGTGGAAAGTGGTGGTGGTGTTCGCATCCTTCCGCGAACAGGCAGCAGCATCGCATCGCCGCCGACCAACCACCTGCTTGCGATCACAAAGCGAGAAAGAAAAGTCACGCAGTCGGCTTGAGGTCCGTCTTACTTCGTGAATGAAGGGAAACTTCCTTTTCACAATGCTGTACAGTACTACAGAAATAATTTGTTATTCCGGAGGTGGTGTGGGTAAGGATAGCGTTCCTTCTTACTCCAAACTTGAGTTTGCTTTGCGGTTGGTAAGCAAGAGAGGAAGGTTCTTGCAGCTCATTGTCAGCTCTCACGCATGAGGAAGGATCAATTTCCATCGCTGTTGGTACGAGCAGGCGGGCGAGACCTGTCCTCTCCTCTCCAGCTCCTCCCCGATCTCGAACTCGAAACTCCAAAAAGGGGGAAATCTTCGAATCACGCAGCACATCGCAGCAATACAGTACAGTAGTAGAGTTTTTCACGCCCAAATTCTCGCATGCTCGGGGAAGCCGCCACTGGAGATCTCGTGGCATCCTGCTACGGTACTTGTGTCGGATCCAGGCAACCGTATCTTGTTCTGGGTGATGTGGCTGGGCTGAACTAAGACTATTGGGTGGCCAACTCCTGTACATTAACTCCGATGGAGTGGCCAATTACGAGGCACATATTACTTTTAACTAACACCGCGACGGGTGGGAAAAGATTCTTCTTCCACGGGGGTGCGGAAACCTGTACTGTACTACAGTATGGTGCTCGGGGTAACAGTTCCAAAACATTTTCCGGAAGATTCTGCGCTAACAGGGGAAACCAGCCAATCAAGCTTCTGGGTTTAGCAGAAATACTACTTTTTAAGGTAAAGCTGATCATCTATGTCTTGGAATTGATACCCTGGCTAAGGAGTATGGAAGCGAAGCGATGAAACGATGTTCTGGAAGATTGCTCCTTGGGGCCTAGATTGGGCTGCAGATCCAACTTCGGCAAGTAGAGGGCATTGAGATTGGGTATGACTCCGAGTAATGCCGAGCCCAGCCAGCGGCTCAAGGGAGGATCCGGAATGTCAGCAGATCTTGCTCAGTGAGGTCAGCGAGGTCAAGCAAATTTTGCGTGTGAGTCAGTGAAGGGTTCGGGTGATGAGACGTGTGAGAAAGCGCGCGGTTACGGAGATGGAAGTGGAGGCTTCCGAGGTATTGCGAGATTTGTGGCGTGTCGTTGGGAGAAGGGTTGGGATTTTTTTACAGTACTGTACATGATAACATGGCGAGGGGGTTGTGGGAGGGAGTCAGTCAGAGTGAGGTTTTTTCTCTCTCTCCTTTACTTTCTCTGTGTCAAGTGTTGGTGTTGTGAGTGGGATTTTGGGATGGGGTTTGAGTGAGGGTTGGAAGTTAGTCACCTGATGATACTTTGTTTTGGTGCAGGCGAGGGTTGGTCAGTTCGTGATTGTTCGGAGTTTTATTTGCTACAGTACTGTACGTGCTCTCGTGATGATCGTGTTTCTCTTTGTTCTCTTCGTCAAGGAAGGGGCGTGATACGAGGGTACATTTCGCCCATCAAGTGTGATCCCCTTTACCGGGAGCTAGAGTTCCTGTATTACCATGTTTGACGCTTGCAGCCTGGAGTGGGTGAGATGTGAGGGAGGCTATGGAAAGTTGAGTCACCAAGATGATTTGCTAGAAACGCGTTGCGATTGGTCTCGATGAGGAGGGGAGAACAAGATCCAGGGCATGGTGGGGATGAACGCATCACAGCCTTGGCATGATCCATTCTTGGGGGGTTTCTAGAGATTTCGCTGGCATGGCATGTTCCAAAATGGCTTGCTTGTGATACGGCAGCTCACGGAGGGGAAAGAAAAGAACTGCGTGGCATGCTGCTGCCGCTGCACCCTCGCTGTCGCTGAGTAAGGGATTGATGAAAAGAGAGTCGACAGGAAGGATTGCAGCTGTATTGCTGCCAGACGCGGGCCAGTTGCATGCTAATGGCAGCGCCGGGGGTGAGCATACTGTAAAGCAAGCTGCAGGATAATGCTGATGTTGCTGTCGCTGAAGCCAATCATGGCCAATCTTCATCTTAGAGCGGGGAAGCCTTTCACAGTATTCATTGGCTGTGTGTGTCAAGGGTGTTACAATTCTTCATGATAATGGGATCAAAAAATGATTATCCCCATTTGCTTGTTGCGCCCTCGATCGAGGATCGAGGGGGTCATAGAAACCATTCCTTCCTGCGAGGACGACGGCATTCTTGCTGAGTGTTGCTCCGAGTCTCCCAGATCTCCTGTTGCAGGATGATTAATTTGCAGGTACAGTACGTTGTTGTTTCCGGCAGAGAAGGCTGACTCCGATCTCCTCAACATTCACATTTGGAGGGGCTGGCGTGCAAAATGGTGTGTTGAAACTGAAGATGATACGGGAGGTGGGTGAAGGCCCCACTCCAGCCTTTCCAGCGCCTCCCTGTGGTTGCATTACTGTACCATTTTCTGCCGTGAGTAACTCTGAGTAATTTGCAGGCTGGTGATGGCGAATTCGTGGGCACTTTCGCAAGTAATTATGGACCCTGCCCTAACCTAACCCCGAGCAACGTGGCGATAGCTGCCAAGGTGACTTTCGAGGGGCATCTTGCCTCGAAGCAGCTTCTCGCGCCGATTCGCATGAACCGTGGAGAGCGTCCCGACGGCTCGAAATACGCAACACGGGGAGGCTGAGAGAACACGATTTCTGCCCTCCCCCTTCCAGAGTTGCCGTTGCACAGCGCGGCGGAGGGCCCATGCATGACTGACTAACTAACTATGCATGCTGAGAAGTACACTCATGCTCAGGTGGGCAGAAAATAGAACACCAGATAGGGGAATTTCAATGGGGGAGCTTCGTGTCGCTTCTCCACACTATCTGCCTGCGTCGAGGCCGAGTTTGATGAGCATGAGGAGGCACAAGGCTGTGCTACACGTCCTCTGGTCTATTTTGTCCTTGTGTTTACGACTGGGCTGAGGGATGGCCTTTACCCAGACGTCGCGCTGGGCAAGGGCCGAGTAAGTGTACGAGTCAGTCAGTCCGTAATCCGTAGAGTCCGTACGTACGGCTGTGTGTCCTCTTTCCAGTTCGATTCGAGATCCAGAGGAGAAGCTCGAGGTTGCTATGGATGGATCGAGTGGGCTGGGCCGGCAATAGTCATCACAGCTTCGTAGACTCGTAGTTCATAGGCTGCCGCTCATTCGTGTTCTGCTGTTGGGGTTGGGTCCCAGAGCGGGCCATGTTTTGGTGTGGTGCTGCTTTGATGGCAAATGGCCAAATGGCCAAATTGGCCTGATCGGATGGCAAATCTTTCTGCTTGCTTTGCTTGCTGGGCTGGTGGGTGGCGGAGGTCGGAGTCGGAGGAGTGGTGGGCGTGGACAAGGAGGCGAGGGTATCAAGCGTGGGTCGTGCTGGTCAATCAGGTGAAGCGTTAGTCCAGTGAAGCGACCAAGCCAGGCCACAGCCAGCACAGGCCAGATTTTGGTGACTCTTCGCTCGCTCGCTCGCTAGCCCCTAGCAAACCCTGGCCCCTCCCGCAAGAATCGTTCCCCCCCCCCCAAATCTCACCCGCCTGTAACAAAACCGAGCCATGCCCGCAGCTTTGCTCTTGCTTTCGAAATCAACGCAGCAATGTATGGTCCCAAGCAATAGACAAAGCGGCTCTTTGAAGTCTGCATACCATCACCGCCTGTCCTCATCTCCTCCATACTCTTGAAAACGTCGATTCATCCTCCTCCCGACTCCCGCATTCTCTGCTTGTCGAACCCGCACTCGCCGGCTCCAGCGACAAAGCTGGGGTGACTCCATCCGTCCAGTCATAGCCTCCTCTACCTAAATTTCACCCCCATCGCCACATCTCCCTCCTGCGCAGACTCCTTTGTTGTTATTTTATTCCTTTGATACCCGCGGAAGGGAGCCTGGTGTTGTTTTCAGCAACCAGCTTCCAGTCACTCCGCCCGACCGCGATACCGGCTAGCTCTTGCCACTGAGGTGTACAGTCACTCGATTTCAGGGTACCCTCTGAGTCGACCTTCAACCCCCAGCAAAAGACACCTTTGTCTATCACTCCACAACTCCACTCAGTCTTTCTTGTCACCTGTTCATAAACTCCTCGATCTTCCCACGATCCTCAAATCCTCGAATTTTAATACCATAGTTTCCTCTCGGCCCGTCCGCCTCCTTTCAATGGTAGCTAGTATCCCATACTAGTTCACCATTTATCTCAACTGTTACCATTTCCACCGTCGAAAAGGTCACAATGATCCTCGATCTCCACAAAGTTTCCCCAGTCGCCAGTCTTACATCGTCTACCGGTTTTATCGTTCGTGAAGAGATCGCCAGGATCGCTTCACTCTAACCTGTCCTCCTCCTCCCTCGATCATCTAGCTCTGCAACGGCAATTGCAGTTGTATGAGCCTGTATCTAGTCAGAAGGTTCCACGCAGTCTATAACGGTTTATCGGTTTGGCTTTGTACAGACGGCGACTGGAGTTTGTTGTTCAGAACTTCATACTCTCGAATTCCCCGAAGATGAATTGCGGCGAAGATGATTCGCCGCCTTACATCACTTCCTATCGAAATGGTCCCTACAGCTCCTCAATAGCTTCCTCCGCCTCCTCCTCTACCGCCTCAGTCTGGTCCGATGCCGCCTCCCAATCATCGGACGACTCCTCAGTTACTGGCTCCTCCTCAGATAACGAAACTTCAGAAACATATTGCTGCACCTCTCAGCCCGCACCTTCCTTTACAACCTGCGAACAAGGCATATCGGTCGCCACATACTGGCCAAAACACAAGGTTCAAGTTGAAGTTGCACCGGCACAACGGCAACACCCAAGAAGAACCTGTGTTGGATCAACAACTCGGACAGGATGTCCCCCTACGTTAGTACGACAATGCGATCGAAAGGTCAACTTCGTCGACAGCCTCGTCGGTAAGATACCATGCAAGTCCTAAATAAGTCCCCCCGCTCAATGATACCCCCACCAGATTCTTCTACCCAGATTGTTGAGGCCATATGGCCCCTTTCGTCAGTCCCTTGCCGAAACGAGATGGGCGCGAAAGGAGTTCTTCCTTTACGCACATTCATTCAAGAGACTCTTCGACGATCTCGTACCAGTTATTCGACTCTGCAGGTCGCTTTGTATTACTTGATCTTAATCAAACCCCATGTGCCAAAACATGATTTTACGATGGAACAGCCGGATGATGCACACTCAATTCGAGCTCTTCAATGCGGACGTCGCATGTTCCTATCAGCTCTTATCCTTGCTTCAAAGTATCTTCAAGACCGCAACTACTCCGCAAGAGCGTGGAGTAAGATTTCAGGATTGAACACTTTGGAGATCAACCAAAACGAAATGGCCTTCCTTCTGGCGGTCAATTGGCAGTTACACATTACGGACGCAGTCTTCCAACGCTGGACAGACATTGTTCTACAATACACCCCAACATTACCACCGTCGCCTGGTTCAACTAGTCTTTCACTGGAAGAGCAATCGGCAGACTGGAAAGCTATTATACTTAGGCTCAACCCTGAATTGGATAACATTGAAGGGATCGCGCCATCAACATCTGCCAAGGCGAATGTTAAATCAATTAGTGCGGCTTGTCCACGGGCCTTCGTGCCATTGGTTGCAGACCGCACCACCTTTGGATATGGTTCTAACGAATCAACGCCGACTCCACAATACTACACCCCCAGTGTCATGGAGCCTTCCCCTGCCTATCCTCCCAGCAAACCTGCGCCAGCTCTTGGTCTGTTACCTACACCACGACTAACCCCACAGAGCACCGGATTCAACACTCCTGCAGTGAGTGCTGCGTCTTATATGCTCAGCAAGTCGTCCATGGGTTTCGCTATGGCACACGCCTCGAGCGTCTGTGCTGCCCAAGTCAACGAGAAATGGCAAAACACTTCTTCACCTCAATTCTACGTCGCTCATCGACGATCCTCCTTGGCCAACTCAGTCTCATCAATGTCGTCGCCAGAGTCTATGATCTCGGACAGCTCATCACGGTCATCTCGTTCATCTTCAATCTCATCTGCTTCGTCGACCACAGGCGCGCCTATCTCATCCAAGCTGGATGTTCAGGCGCGATGTCGGTACGCGAAGCTGTGCAGTGAGAAACAGAACAGGACCATCATTGCTACAGTACCCGAAGGATACTGTGACAATGGCCCAACGTCGTCACCTGAGTCATACACTGGACCCGTCGGCAAGGATTTCTTGGACTTGTCCTTGGATACTCCTTTGGCTCGACGTGAAATGGAAGTAGATTACTTCTCCAAGGATGAAGAAGCTGCCCGTGCTCTACAAGAACTCCACAACCACCCAAGGTCCGCGGAGTCTCCCAGCAGGGCCGGTGCCAAACGTAGCAGACCTCAATCAATCGACAACTCTCTTCAAGAGAATGTTCGAGAGATGTTGAGTGGTCACTACACATTGTCTGAGAGCAATTGGTCTGATGGCCTTGTCCGGTCTCGCACGAGACGCGCTATGGACACCAGCCCCAATGCTCAAGTTGCAATCCGACCTACGTCAACTGCATCACTTGGACGAAAGAGAGTGTGCTGCTCATCAGAAGCTGCTCGGGACCTTCTCCCAGCTATTGGTCGTCCAGGCATGTGGGAAGGAATCCTTTAATTTATCCCCTACCGACCTATACATACACCTACCTATTGTCACAGTACTTTTCCTTTGTTCTCAAACCGGGGCTCATCGGCTGCATGCATGTTAAGGCTGTACTCTGTCTATTTTCCTCATCTAGGTGGATAGAGCGCATGTTTTCTTGCATAGGCTAGCCAGGGTCACGCTTGTAAGTTTAGGTGTGCTGCGAGGAATTGAAACAGAATTGGAATTGCATTTTGAGAATTTTAATGCGAAGGGACGGGACCGGCGAATGTGGCTCATTGCACGGATTGGAGTTTGTGGAGCATATGGCTGCGTCGTCTGGTCATAGACTTCCAGCGCACGGCGTAGTATCGAAAGTGCACATATTACTTCCTCCTAAATGCAATAACAGACATATTTGCTGCTGAGTTTAGACTTCTTGATTTCCCGTGACCTGTGCTTGTACAAGTAGCAATGAAATATAAACTTTCCTCGCAGTGTAATCATAAATTCCAAACTAGCTCGGCAGCGAGTGCTGCGAGCTTCCCCTCATTCATACTCGTAAGATCTTAATAAACATACAGTACATGACTCCAGATATTTCCATTTTGACCCGGCAGTCCCGGTTGCTGAATCATCTTCTCTCCACTTCATCTCAAACATCTCTCCATACGTCTAGTGGCGTCCATTGAGTCCCTATTCAATCATGCCAACTAGCCCCTTCTGATATTCATCCTCCACCAAAGTGGTTAATGAGAATGAGTCACGATTCCCTTAAACTCTACCTCTAGTTTGCTTATCGCTACACGTCGGTCCCAAACTCTTGCAGCGCTAAACCGAGGAAGACAAGGGCTTTACCTTGTTGGGCGGAATAAATGGTTTTGTTGCATATCGCAACCCGAACACGAGGTGACAAAGTCCCGCGGATTCATCATCTAGGTTATCATCCCTCCATTTCTACCGTAGGACACGTGTGGCACGTGACTATCATCTGAAAAGGGATAAGCAAGGGACTGGAAAGGAAAGGGAGGTCGTTGATAAATTTGTGGGTTTGAGTGGAGTTTTGCTCACCTAGATTAGTATCTTGCTTGTTGATGTTAAACACATCTGCTCAATGGAACAATTTCCCAGTGAGAAGTCCGTCACTGGAGCCCCAGTCTTCTCAGCAACTTCCGAATGGTTGTCTCTGCTTTCTCTGCTGCAGTTCGTTGTTAAATTTCTTTGTGTTTTGATACCGAAATGTAAGATTACTCGTGCTAAGCTCGAGTCGTTAAATGAGGACCTAGAGAGCTGTGTTTAAGATTTTTTCGGTTGCAAGTCGCAGGTATTGTGGCATTGTGTCATGGCATGATAGAATTTGTTTAGTGGGATCTCCAGAGAATCTTCGGGTTGGTTTGGCGTCTTCTTGTTATGTCGTGTGACTGCTATGATAGATGTTGGTGTTTTGGACGTAGGGGGTGAGGAATAGCAAGTGCTGTAGAGATGGTGTTAAGGCATTTTTCACGAGTGTGAGTCCCGATTGCCGCTCCAATTGCATTTGTTCAAACTTCGGTCTAGTTTCGGTCATTGAGTGCATAAATTTGGACGGTACGGTTTTGGAGAGGTGAAGAATTTGAAGTGCAGATTGAGATGGAACTAAGTTGACTTGGTAATTAGGAGGCGAGAGAAGTCGTTGCTTCCTATCTTTGCTCCCATTTCACTGCCCATATCCTGATTCTTGGATTTACTACATATCAGGCCTATTAACAATGCCACTTGATGAGCTCAGGTGGCTATGGGAGGTGCCTCAATGGGTAGAAATAGGACCTTAAGTACATTGGAGGGTATATATTATTTGGATAAAATAATTCTAGTTCTCACTTCCAACCTTGATTTTTGTCCGAATTTAGAGCACTCAAAACGGGCCGAAACACCAGAAAGAAGCTGTCATAACTTTCCTCTCTCGATACATTTTTAAAGCGTGGCGGTATGGTACGAGCGGCCTGTCAGGACTCAGGAGCAATCTCCCCCTGCATATTTGTTGGAAATAGGACTAGGGTCTAATCATTCAACGATCGTGAAACCAATCGGACCAGTCCCGCCTGCCCTTTAGGGTTACACAAGACGACGGGGATTAAACCAACGCCAACATCCCGAATCCCGAAACAAGATTGTGGCCAGGAGACTTCTCAGGCTCCTCTTCTAGTGGTTCTTGACATATCCACCATATTACCATTCGATTGCTTCAAAGTTTCAACGATCAACGATCCATTTAGAACATCATGGCTAACTCAAACGACCTCAAACTGCCTTCATTGCAGAGTCTGCAGTCTGCGGAGCAGATAGAGCTTCTGGATGTCGTGGATTCTCTTCGCGCTTGTGGGTTGAGCGAGCTTGTCGACCTACCACAGCTCATTGTGTGCGGAGACCAGTCCAGTGGAAAGAGTTCTGTGTTGGAGGCGATTTCCGGAATTCCGTTTCCCAGGCAAGACGTTTTATGCACTCGATTTGCGACAGAAGTCATCCTCCGACGAGCGAAAGATGAAATGCCGGTAAAGGTTTCTATCGTGCCTGGAGAAGGCAGGACGCAAGTCGAACTCGACCGACTGAAACAATTTAGCCGTGAACTGAAAACCAAAGACGAATTTAATGGCGTGTTCGACATTGCCGGGGACGCTATGGGTCTTTCAGCTACCAAGACATCATTCTCGAATGATGCCTTACGGGTTGAATTCTGCGGTCCATCTCAGCCTCAACTTACGCTCGTTGATCTTCCCGGCCTCATTCACTCGGAAATAAAGTCGCAAACTGCTGGCGATGTAGAATTGGTACACTCTCTCGTGTCTGGGTATCTCAAAAATCCTCGAAGCATAATATTGGCCGTAGTGTCTGCGAAGAACGACATCAGTAACCAGATCATTCTTCGTAAAACTCGAGAAGTTGATCCACAAGGTCTGCGGACACTTGGAATCATCACCAAGCCAGATCTCTTGGTGACAGGATCAAAGAGTGAGGAAGCCTTCATCAGTCTAGCCAGGAATTTGAACGTCGAATTCTCTTTGGGTTGGCATGTAGTCAAGAATCTTGATTCTGCGATCAAGACAAACCAGCATGATAGCCGAGACCAGCAAGAGATACTCTTCTTCCAAGAAAGCAGCTTCAATTCCCTCCCCGCTCATACAATTGGAATAACTTTCTTGCGATCCCGCCTGAGCAAAGTCCTCTTCAACCAGATACGAACGGAGCTGCCACGCCTCGTCAAGGATATCCAGAACAAGATCTCAGCAGCAAAGATTCACCGGGATAGGCTTGGACGAAGCCGGGAAAAATTCGAGGACCAACAAGAATTCTTGATCTCACTCAGTCAATCGTTTCAAACGATCTATCGAGATGCTGTGAGGGGCGATTATGACCACGAATTTTTCCAAGATGACTCGAATCCTGAGAGGCGACTTTGTGCAAATGTCATGAATATGCATTTTGATTTTGCAAAGAACATACGAAAGAATGGTGCAAGCTGGCTTGTTGAAGATGAAGACATCGACAATGATAAGTATCGAACACGTGAGGAAGCTATCAAAGAAGCGTGTACTCTTTTGAAAAGGAGCCGCGGGAGAGAGGTATGTCGAACATTTCAGTTCTTCCAGAAGTACTGGAAACGGGAGACTGATCAGCTCATCTTGCAGTTACCCGGTCTACCAAATCCACTTCTCGTCGGTGAACTGTTCCGTCAGTACAGCCGCCCTTGGGGAGACCTTGCTCGACTTCATATCAAAGAACGTATGGGAGGTGGCCAACAGATTCATCGAGCTTCTACTTCGGCACCTGACGGATGATGACGCTTGTGAAAATATATTTCGATACTGGTTGCATCCCATCATGGAGGAGAAACTGAACGCCGCATACGAGAAATTAGATGAACTCCTCGAGGTGCACAAAGATTATCCGATGACTACAAATAGTCACTTTATAAACAACAGCAGAACGCCCCGGCTAGATAACAGCAGGGTGGACTTCGAAGACATGATGAAAAAAGCCCTTTTACAGCCTGGGCAAAATATTAACGTCGACGAGATCCGTCGTTTGCTATCAACTATGAAGCCAAAGGCAGACTTGGATATGGATATGATCGCTGCTGAAGAAGCATTTGACAACATGAACGCCTATTACGAGGTACAGAATTATCTTCTTGCCCATAAAAGACTGGAAGGACACAGCTGATGAAAATTCAGGTTGCAATGAATCTGTTTACCGACAACGTCCCGACTCTTGCTATACAAGCACCAATCATCCGAGAAGTCCCGAAGATATTCTGTCCCACTGCTGTATTTTCCATGGACCCGGACATGATAAAGCGGATTGCTGCAGAGACGGAAGAAAAGGTCTCCGAGAGGAACACAGTCATGCGGAGATTAGCCATCTTAGAAAATGGTGCCCTCATTTGCAAGCGGTACGCAAAACGGCCGCAGCCTTGTAAGAACTCGTAGAACAACTTGTTGAAGAATTGGGGCTAACAAGTTCAGTTGTTGACCTTTTATCGGAAATGAATATATCAGAGCTATCAGTGATT
>Ga0302325_10027599_pt1 | contig 11766 bp, 5 predicted proteins | sample Palsa_T0_2_FD_201948 | JGI IMG/M metagenome (GOLD analysis project Ga0302325, IMG submission 201948) | Peat permafrost microbial communities from Stordalen Mire near Abisko, Sweden - Palsa_T0_2 | ecosystem: Environmental > Terrestrial > Soil > Palsa > Peat permafrost | place: Sweden: Abisko... | reverse complement strand
TTTGAAGTGGTGGTACTTTTCCAGTTACCGCGTAAACTCATCCGTGGGTACTCTCATTGGGTGGGAGTGAGCATGGCGTTAGCCTGTTTACTATATCTAATTCTTCTCCTGTGCTTCGACGCAAATCTATTGAAGATTGCCGCTTGCGTAGAAATCCTTTTGGTTGCTATGTACGTAATGTTTCTGGGCCTTCGGCTGCACTCACGAATGCTTCATACCGCCAGCAACCACGAAATTGTCTAAACAGGACTTGCGAAGTGAAACCCAGTGCACTTCAGGTTATCCCGCTGCGGAGTTACGATGCCCCGTCGGAGGCTTTGTAGGGACGACTTCGATCACAAGCCGCTTACCCAGTGCAGAGAACGCAGCCTCCAGTAGTTCCAGTCGGCGACCGCGCCTGAAATCGAAGAGCCGCTCTAAGTGACCCTCCGATATTTCCAGGTGCTTGGCCAACTCGGCCTTGCGAATGCCTGATGCCAAAAATTCGCGGTACAACTCAGCCTTCACACTCGAGAGCGAAGGCAGGACGACAGATCGATAGTTCTGACCTCGCCGCCTCTTTGCGGCTGGGAAGGGCTCGCCTTTCTTAATCAACTCTCCAATTATGGTTTCGAGTAACGCGACCGCCTCAATAACTCCATCCTCCTCGCTATCCGCCTGACTCACACCAAACGGCAGATCCGGAAAAGTGATCACAAAGCCACCCTCAACGGCGGGTTCGAACAATGCCTGATAAGTCAACACGAATCGTCCTTTCGTTACGTCGAGCTGGGTCAGAATCTTACTAAGCGATCACCGGTCGCCACCGCCAAAGTACTTGATTCACAGTCGCTCCCAAACCTCAGGGTCGATACGAGCCTGATTCAGAATGCTTCGCAGTGTTCCGACTGGCACCTCATGCCGCCGCGGTACGATTGCTGTGTCGGTGCGGTCGCTCAATACACGCACAAACTTAACGTGACTCCCCTTTTGACTGAACTCGTGAAAACCGGCGGCTTCAAGACGACGCGTGATCTCGCGAAACGGGAGGGGTTTAAGCCGCCCCAACCTCTACCTCAATGTGATGCACAACCGGAGGATCTGTCGCGACCGGCGGTTCGAAATGCAACTCGAGCGCTTCCTGTAGATTTGCAAGAGCCTCTTCTTCCGTCTCGCCTTGACTGGCGATGTCTACATCAAGGCATTGTGAAACAAACCAATTCCCCTCTCGCCAGACAGTGACTGAAAACGGCCGCTTCATATGACCGATTTTGCCACAATCCCGACTCCCGGCGAACCGGCCGATGAACGCGCGGAACACCTCAGAGCTGCAGAACCGCCTCCACTTCCTGTTCGCCCAGCGGTTCCGAGATACGGAATCCGGCTCGTTCAAAAAGTTTCCTCATCGGCGTGTTCTCGGAAAGAAACGTCGCGCGAACCGCTTTCACGGATTCATCCTGCGCAAAGCGAATCACGGTTCTCAGAAGCTCCGCACCAAGACCGCGCCGCTGCACCGAGTCGCTCACGATGAAAGCTACTTCCGCTTCACCGGTATTGGGAATCTTGACCAGACGGGAGACCCCCAGGATTTCCTTCGTCTCTTCCGACTCGGCCACAAAGGCGATTTCCCGGTCGTAGTCCACGAAGCAGATGCGAGACAGGCGCTCGTGGGCGATTCTGACATCGAGTTTGAGCACTGCCGAGTAGCGCAGAAAGACGCTTTGGTCGGAGAGCGTCCTGTGAAAAGCGGCGATCGAAGGCTCGTCGTCGGGACGAATCGGGCGAATCACAACGCCGGAGCCATCGGCTATCTCAATGCGGGTGGTGTAATGCGCGGGGTAGGGGCGAATCGCTGGGCGCGGAATCACCTCACCCGGCCCATGCAGAACGATTCGTGCATCGAGAGCCACAAGTTCGTCGCTGGTAGCGAGCAAAGGGTTGATATCGAGTTCCTTGATCGTAGGATGCTCCAGGACCAGTTGGCCGCAACGTACAAGCAGGCGGTCCAGAGCATCCAGATCGACAGGTTTTCGTCCCCGCACGCCCTTCAATGCCTTGTGAATGCGAGTCTGCTCAATCATTCTGCGTGCGAGCGTGGTGTTGAGGGGCGGCAGGCCGAGCGCCCTATCCTGTATCACTTCCACCAACTGGCCGCCCGCGCCGAATAAGAGCACGGGTCCAAATTGCGCGTCGGAACTGCACCCGAGGATGAGTTCGTATCCTCCCGTTGGCGCCATCCGCTGGACCGTAACCCCATGGAAATGGCCGTGACCAACCTTGGCGTGAACGGATTCGCGAATCTCGCCAAAGGCACGTCGAACAGATTCGGCATCCGCAAGATTCAGCTTCACGCCACCCACTTCGGTCTTATGCGTGATCGTCCGCGAGTGAAGCTTGAGAGCCACCGGATAGCCTGCCTCGCTCGCCGCCTGAACGGCCTCCTCTTCCGAGTTGGCAATTACGGCGCGGAGAACCGGTATGCCGTACATCTCGAATATCCGCTTCGATTCAAACTCGGTGAGAATCGTGCGGCCCTCCGCCTGCGCTACATCCAAGAGCTGCGCAACGCGAGTCGTTGACGCTCCAGGCTCCTCAACGAGCGCGGGAGTTTCATAGAGGCTTTTGAGGTTATTGTCGAAGCGCCACATGTGCAGGAACGCGCGAACCGCGTCATCGGGATAAGCGAATGACGGAATGCCTGCCGAATTGAGAATCGTTTCGCCTGTTGCCACTCCCGCGCCGCCCATCCAACTGGTAAGAAGCGGCTTGCCGTGCAGGTGTGCGTAGGGCGTGAGACCTTCGGCAATGGCTACCGGGTCGGTCATCCCCTGCGGAGTCATAATTACGAGCAGTCCGTCGGCGCCGGGTTCCGCCGATGCCGCTTCGACGGCTTTGGCGTAACGCACAGGGTCCGCGTCGCCGATGACGTCGATCGGATTGCCGTGGCTCCAATGCGTCGGCAGAGCCGCGTTAAGAGCGGATGTCGTTTCGGCGCTCAATTCGGCCAGGGCGCCGCCGCCGGCCAGGAGCGCATCCGCGGCCAACACGCCAGGGCCGCCGGCGTTGGTGACGATGAGAAGACGATTTCCTTTCGGACGCGGTTGCCGGCCCAACACGTCAACCATGTCAAAGACCTCGGATATGGAATCCACGCGAAGGACTCCGCACCGGCGGAAGGCGGCATCCAAAACGTCGTCGCTTCCAGCCAGCGACCCGGTATGGGAGGCTGCTGCTTTGGCAGCCTGCTCCGAGCGGCCAGCCTTAATGACGATGATGGGCTTCTGAAGCGCCACTTCTCGCGCGGCGGAGAGGAAACTGCGGGCATCCCCGATGGATTCCATATAAATCACAATGCTGCGCGTAAGGGAATCCTGTCCGAGATGATCGATCAGCGCGCCCCAGTTGACGTCGATCATCGAACCGGTGGAGACGAAGGCGCTGAAACCAACCTGCTTCCTCAAACTCCAATCGAGAACCGCCGAACACATGGCGCCGCTTTGACTGAGGAAGCCTACACTCCCGGGAAGGCCTACGGCGGGAGCGAAGGTCGCATTGAACCCCGTATTCGGGCACATGACGCCCAGGCAATTCGGGCCGATCAAGCGCATGCCCGTACGGCGAGCTTCTTCCAGAACGCGGCGCTCGAGTTCCGCTCCTGCCTCGCCCGTTTCCCTGAATCCGGCTGAAATAATAACCGCGCCTTTGACTCCGTGGTCGGCGCAGTCCCGTACCACCTGTGCCACGGTCGCTGCCGGGGTGATGATGACAGCCAGTTCCACCGGGCCCGGGATCGCAGCGATTGACGGGTAAGCTTTGATTCCCAGTACGTTGTCGCGGCGGGAATTGACCGGATAGACGACTCCCCCGAATGGACTGCTGATGAGATTCCACAGAATGGTTCGTCCGGTGCTGTCAGGTCTCTCAGTCGCCCCGACGACGGCCACGGATTTCGGCGAAAAAAAGCAATCGAGCGGTTTGATTTCCATCGGTAGCTTCAGTAGAAACTATCGCGGCAAGGATTCCTACAACAGAAAGACCATTTAAGTCATTGCCTTGCCGCCATACGGCTAAGCGTCGCCTGCCGGACCAATTTCCTCACATCCGCACCATCACCTTAATAGCCTCCCGCTGGTCCATCGCCGCATAGCCCCCAGGCACTCCATCGAGGCCCACCTCGCTATCCAGCACCGCCGATGGGTCCAGTTTCCCCGCCATCACATCCGGAATCATCTCCGGAATATACGCCCGCACCGGCGCCACGCCGCCTCGCAAACTGATGTTATGCCGGAACATGCGCTGCATATTGATCGCCTCGGTATGATGCGGCACGCCCACGAACCCCACCGTTCCCCCCGGCCGCGCCACGCCGATTGCAGTATTCATCGCCGCCATATCGCCCACGCATTCCAGCACGCAATCCGCGCCGCCCTGAGTCATCTCCATCACCGCCGCGATCCCCGTCTCCCCGCGCTCCCGCACCACGTCCGTCGCGCCGAACTGCCTCCCCACCGCAATTCGCGATTCGTTCCGCGACATCAGAATCACCCTCTCCGCGCCCAGCCTCTTCGCCGCCAGCACCCCGCACAATCCCACAGCGCCATCGCCCACCACCACGGCCACTTTCCCCGCGCCTACTTCCGCCGTCAACGCCGCATGGTGACCCGTGCCCATCACATCCGTCAACGGCAGCATCGCCTTCAGCAGCCGCTCGTCTCCCTCCAGCGCTTCCGGCAATTTCACCAAAGTTCCATCCGCGAACGGAGCCCGCACCGCTTCACCCTGCCCCCCGTCCGACACCGTGCCCCAGAACCCGCCATGGCTGCATGACGTGTATAGTCCCTTGTGGCAGAACTCGCACTCGCCATCGGAAAACGCGAACGGTGCAATCACGCGGTCGCCTTTCTTCAGCGTCCGTACCCCCGTGCCCACATCCTCGACGATTCCCATGAACTCGTGCCCCGTCCGCCATCCCGGCTCCCACTTGCTGACGCCCCGATAGAACCACAAGTCCGACCCGCAGATGCAAGCATGCGTCACCCGCACAATCGCGTCCGTCGGTTGCTGAATCGATGGGTCCGGCACGTTCTCGACCCGCACATCGCCCTTGGCATGAAATACCGTTGCACGCATAGAATTAACCTACCGCGACTACTGAGCCTAGTAGTAATGTGTAAGTTTCTATGTCAAAGTCCCGCACACTGAGTCTCTTTTTCGGCATCCTCCTGCTCTCCTCGTGCGGCGCTCTGCACACCAAAACTGTCTCCCGCACTCAGCCTCTCGTATTTCCGCCGCATCCCAACCAAGACGCCATCCGCGAACCCGAAGCACTCAACGCGGAAGAAACCGATGGCGGCGATGGCTCGAATGAAGCCAAAGCAGCATCCGCTGCTCACGAAGATTCCGCGGACGCCGCACAAGAGTTCTTCCGCAAGATGCGCGTCTTCGGCGATGGACCCCTTCCGCTCGATCGCTACGAAGCCGCCCGCGCCCATGCCGAAACCATGCGTCACTATTCCTTACATGAGGGCCGCTTTGTCGAAGGCCTCGGCGGTCTCAAGGCGCAGTCCCTGTCCACGCCCGCCGCTGCTCTAGGCGGCTGGACCTCGCTCGGCCCAGGCAACATCGGGGGCCGCACGCGCAGCCTGTTGATCAATCCCAAGAACCCCAGCACCATGTTCGCCGGCGCAGTGACCGGCGGTGTATGGAAGTCCATCAATGCCGGCCAAACCTGGCTACCCATCACCGACCTCACGCCCACCATTTTCATCGGCGCCATGATTTTCGATCCAACCGACGCCACCTACAACACAATCTACGCCGGCACCGGCGAATCCTACACCAGCGCGCGCGGCAACGGCATCCTCAAGACCACTGACGGCGGCGCCACCTGGGTTCTGTTGCCCAGCACCGCAACTTCGAATTTCTGGTACGTCAATAAACTTGTCATTACCCCAAGCCACAGCCTCTACGCAGCCACTTCAGCCGGCGTCTTCGTTAGTTCCGACGCCGGAAACACCTGGAAACAATCCCTCGCCAAATCCACGTGTGACGATCTCGTAGCCCGTACCGACGTTCAGACCGATTACCTGTTCGCCGATTGCCAGGCCGCCGGCTCATCCGCGCAACACGCCATCTACCGCAATACAGACGTCTTCGGAGCCGGCACATGGACCAGCGTCCAAACCGTCGCCAACATGGCCCGCACCTCGCTCGCCATAGCGCCCTCTCAACAAACCACCATCTACGCGATGGCCTACAGCACGGACCCGCAGCCCACCACCATGACCGGCCTCATCGGAGTCTTCCGCTCTACATCGAGCGGCGATTCCGGCACATGGACCAAGCAAACCTCCAACGCCGACCCCGTCCGCCTCAATACCACTCTCCTCAACAACCCCAGCAGCGTGTTCGCCGACCTCTGTTCCGGCGGAAAACCCAGTTACACCACCGGCCAGGGCTGGTACGACAACGTTCTTGCCGTCGACCCGCTCGATCCCACCAAGGTCTGGGCCGGCGGAATCGACGTTTTCCGTTCCGACGATAGCGGAGCCAATTGGGGCATCGCTGCATATTGGGATCGCAGCGGCAGTGAATACGCCCACGCCGATAATCACGTCATAGTCTTTCACCCCGCCTACGATGGTTCCGCCAACCAGACCATGTATCTCGGAAACGATGGCGGCCTCTTCCGCACCGATAACGCCCGCGCAGCCGTTGATACCGCGCCCAACGCCGAATGCTCTCCCAACAAAGGCGCGGTTACCTGGATCACTCTCAACAACTCCTACACCGCAACGCAGTTCTATCACGGTCTTCCCTACCCGGGCGGAGGCGCCTACATGGGCGGTGCTCAGGACAACGGTACCTCCCGGGGACAAATTCAGACCGGCGTCAATGGCTGGACCAAAGTTTACGGCGGCGACGGCGGATGGGTTGCTGTCGATCCAGTCGACCCCAACAATATCTTCTTCGAATACACCTATCTGTCCACCTACTTCTCTCAGGACGGCGGAGTCACCCTCGCCGACGCCACTCACGGCATCACGGAAAGCTCTTCCGATTTCCAGTTCGTCAAGCAGATCGCCATGGACCCCTCGAACTCAAAGAGGCTTTATGTCGGAGGTTCCATCCTCTGGCAAACCAATGACGGCGCGCAGAACTGGTCCGCAGTCAGCGCACCGGTCAGCACCAAGACCCTGACCGATAGCATCACCTCCATTGCCGTGAATCCCGCCGATCCGAATGACGTTTTCTTCGGCACGGTGGATGGCTTCGTCTACTCCAATCAAGCCACTCTCACCGCGAATGCCAATACCGTTTGGACCGCCACCCGCCCACGCAGCAATGGCTCGATCGCCGCCCTCGCCATCGACCCCTCGAACCGTCAGAACATCTACGCCGTCTACACCACCTTCAAAGTTCTTACGACCGACAATCACGTTTATAAGAGCACGGATGGCGGGTCAACATGGGTCGGCGTCGACGGCAACGGCGCCACCGGCATTCCCGATATTCCCGTCTCCTCAATCCTCATCGATCCCAACAATCCCTTGACCATCTACCTCGGCACGGATTTAGGCGTTTACGTTTCGCTCGATGGCGGCGCCACTTGGTCGCGCGACGCCAACGCCTTCGCCAACACCATCGTCAGCGCGCTCTCTCTCGATAGTGGCGGCGGCGCCAACAGCCTCTACGCCTTCACCTATGGCCGCGGAGCCTGGAAGGTCGTACTGGCGGGTTCATCGTCCTGCTCCTTCTCACTCAATACCACCGCCTTAACCATTCCCGCGGCTGGCGGCTTCGGTCCAGTCAGCGTGACCACAGGCACAGGCTGCGTCTGGACCGCTCTGCCCGGCGCCAGTTTCATCGGCATTCAATCGCCCGCCATCGGAGTCGGTTCAGGCACGCTGAATTACACGGCCGGTCTGAATTACGGAGGGGCCGCCCGAACAGATACTTTCACCGTGCAAGGACAAACCGTAACAGCCACGCAACCGGCTCCCCCGAGCGTTCACGGCAACGACGAAATCGCGACAGCCGTCAATGTCGCAAGCCTCCCTTACGGCGTCGACACGTCGCCTCCCTATACCGACAACGCCACGGATCCCGTCCACTCCTGCACCGGTTCCGCCGACCACAACACCGCCTGGTGGCTCGTCACCGCCCCCAGCGCCGGAGCCATCGAAATCGAAGAGGACGGCTACTCGGTCATCAGCGCCTACGCCACCACCCCCGCTGTGGCTCCCTCCACATCTCCTGCCATCGGCCAGGAACTCGCGTGCTTAGATGGAACCAATCTCTATACCGGCAAGACCAGCTTCGATGTCACCGCGGGATCCACTTATTTGGTCGAAGCTAGCCTCCGCACTGCCGATACAAAGTACAGCCGCGGCGTTGCCATTCGCATTCTTCCGCCCATCCAAATCTCGATTTCGCCGTCTGTCCCCACGGTAGCTCCCGGTCAGTTGCTCCAATTCAGCGCCGCGGTCACGGGCACATCGAACACAGCCGTTCGCTGGTCGCTCTCCCCGCCGGTCGGAGTCATTTCCACTTCCGGCCGTTATATCGCTCCAGCCAGCCCGAAGGCTTCTCAGGTGACCGTCACCGCAACCAGCTTGCAGAACCCGACCGAGAGCTCATCCGTCACCATGAGCATCACCGGCGTCCCATCCCCCATCACCGTCACCGCGGCCGGAGTTGCCAACGCGGCAACGTTCACCGCCGGCGCAGTCGCTCCCGGAGAGATCATCACTGTGTTTGGCGCGGGCTTCGGACCCGCTGCTATCGCCGGCCTCACCGTCAATTCCGCCGGCCTGGTGTCGACCGCCATCGGAACTACGCAAGTCACCTTCGATGGCGTGCCTGCGCCGTTAATCTACGCAGTCTCCGGCCAACTCAGCGCCGTGGTGCCTTATGAAGTTGCCGGCAAGTCATCGACGGTAATGCTCGTGACGGATTCCGGAAATTTCTCCCCAGCCGTCACGTTGCCGGTCGCCCCCTCTTCGCCCGCAATGTTCACGCTCAACCAATCTGGAAGCGGACAGGTCGCCATGGTCAACCAGGATGGCTCCATCAACGGACCCACCCACCCCGCGCCCAAAGGCAGCGTGGTTACGGTATACGGAACCGGCGAAGGCGTTACAGTTCCCGCCGCTACCGATGGCCAGGTCAACAGCACGATATTCCCCAAGCCGCTGCTCCACGGATCTGTCTCGATTGGCGGACAACCCGCAACCCTGGCCTATCTAGGCGCCGCCCCCGGGTTCGTCGCGGGCGTCCTACAGGTCAACGTCACAGTTCCCGCGAACGCGCCCTCCGGCCAAGTGCCCATCATTTTGACCATCGGCACAGCAAACAGTCCAGCAACGGCGACTATGGCCGTCCAGTAGCGCATTTGTCTTATCTGTGGCCGCTCTTAGCAATCTCCACCGCAAACACATGCGTAGGCCCCAACATATTTGACCGGAACACAATCCACTTCATATCCGGCGAAAACGTCACATTCGGCTCCAGCCGGTAATCGTGCTTCCCCATATTCACCAGACGCTCCGCCGTGAAGAACCCCGTGTCGATCAACTGCTCAGACCCCGCCGTCTTAATTCCCGCGACATCCGGCACCCGCTCCGGCCGGAACAGATAGATCCACTTGCCATCCGGCGCCCGCGCCACCATCTCGCTATCCCCGCCATCGCCCGCAAACAACAAACCGTCCGGCGATACATTGAAATGCACCGACCATTCGTTCCTCTGGAGGTGATACCAAATCCTCTTCCCATCGGCCACCCGATAACCGCCCAGCCAGAAATCCTGCCCGCGCGGCGTCTGCAAGTCGTACCAGATCATCGCCCCATCCGCGGAAAAGAACTCATGCCCCGCGATCTCCATATTCATCGTGCGCGTATGAATCTTCGTCAACCCGCTCCCATCCGCGCGAATCGTCCACACGCGATCCACCTCATGCCACGTGCCCTCATGACAGAACATGATCAGGTTTGGATCCGTCGGCGAAAACTGCAAATGCCCCAGCCACTCATGCTCGCGCAGAATCTCCTTCACCGCGCCCGTCTTCGTATTCACCGTGAACAGCACCCGAGGCGCGCCCGCCCGCGTCGCCATGAGCGTATTGTGTAGCCGCAGATCCTTCGCATCCGCATAAGTCATCGGCTTGCCGTCCACGCCCACCGCTTCATAATTCGGCTGGCCGAACCGCGCATCCGCACCGGGCAACCTGCCACCCGCCGGCGCAGGCCGCGCATCCCCATCTACATAAGTCCCCAGCAGTAGCGTCTCATCCGCATTCAACGACGCAACACTCCGCCCCGGCGGCAAACGCACCACTTCCCGTGCAACCCCCGTATCGACATTAGTTGCATATACAACCGTCGCCGCGCCGCGCTTCGTGTAGTAAACATCGCCCGTTTTGTGACCCGCCACCAGCACGGTCACCGGACCTTCCACCAACTTCCGAACCTCCCGCGTAGCGAGCGTAATCGTCGCAATGCCGCCGCCCGCGGTCGTGACAATCAACTTCTTCCCGTCAGCCGTGTAAGCGTTCTGATTGAAGTAAAGGCTCTGCGTGCCATCGTCGGTCGAAAGCCGAATCACGCGATGGCCTGTATCCGCATCCACCCATTCCTTCGGCAATTCGCTCGCCGCAAACGCCTGCCCGACCAGCGCCAGTAGGCACAATCCAAACCGTCTCATGCCCACTCATTCTATTCGCTCCGCAGCGTATCCATCGGCTCAACCGACGCCGCCCGCCGCGCAGGCAAAAACGCCGCCACCACCGCCGACGCCAGGAACAACCCCGTCACCCCCAACATCACCGCCGCATCCACCACCCGTATCCCGTAAAGCAGCTTCTGAATCACCTGCCCAGCCCAAACGCTAGCCAACAAGCCCGCTCCCAGCCCCACCACCACCGGCCCAGCCGCCTCGCGAAACGTCAGCGCATAGATATTCCTGCGGTTCGCGCCCAGCGCCATTCGCACGCCGATCTCCGCCCTCCGCGTCTCCACCGAATAACTCAGCACGCCGTAAATGCCCAACATCGCCAGCATCAGCGCGCTCACCCCAAACGCCACCAGCACCATCGTCTGGAATCGCTCCGTCGCCAGCGAATCGTTCAACTGCGCATCCATCGTCTTCGCCTTCGAAATTGTAATCCCCGGCGCATACTTCCAGATCGCCTGCCGCATTCCCGAAACCAGCGCATCTCCCTGCTGCAAGCCCTTCGCAAGAAACACAAGCGTATAGGGCGGCCGCGCCTTGTAATGCGCCCACACCATCTTCGCGGGCGCCGCTTTGAGCGAAGTCGCTCGCGAATCCGCCACTACGCCCACCACCGTATACACCGTGCCCTCAATCTGTACCTTGCCGCCGATCGGACTCCCATCCGGCCACAGCGCCTTTGCCTCGCCCTCCGTCAGCACCGCGCCATTCAACTCCCGGTCGCGCTCTTCCAGAAAACGCCCCGCGACCAGCTTGTCCCCCATCGTCTCGAAATAACCCGGGCCCGCCCAACGCATATTCGCCAGCGGCGTCTTGTCATTCGGCCGATCCACCCGAGTTGGCCGCTCGATCCACGATTCACCCTGCAGCGGCATCGCGCTCGTCATCCCTGCCACTTGCACCCCACCGATCGACCGCAGATTCGCCAGTACGCCATCGGTGAACGCCACACGGCTCGGATCCTTGCCGTACGTCGCCGGCGGCAATCGCACTTCCGCCAGCGCCACGCGCTCCGTCGAAAATCCCTTGTCCTGATTCAGCAGATACAACAGGCTC
>Ga0302325_10027597_pt1 | contig 11766 bp, 14 predicted proteins | sample Palsa_T0_2_FD_201948 | JGI IMG/M metagenome (GOLD analysis project Ga0302325, IMG submission 201948) | Peat permafrost microbial communities from Stordalen Mire near Abisko, Sweden - Palsa_T0_2 | ecosystem: Environmental > Terrestrial > Soil > Palsa > Peat permafrost | place: Sweden: Abisko... | reverse complement strand
CCGGCGGACGAGTTCGAAACTGTGATTGCAGGACGCAATGACGCAGCCGATCAGTGACGGTGTGAACTCCATAACGGTGTGCCAGCCCATCGTCATGACGTTGCGCTGCCGTTTCCAGGCCGAGGACGCGAGTACGACAGGCCCGAATTCCAAAAAGCGCCGGATCCCGGCGACGGGAAAGTCGACTTTGCTGAAAATGACGTCCTCGCTTTTGCGATCTGGGCTTCTACAATCCGGCCCAATGTGAAACTCGGATCACCGCGGTTCGGTCGCGATGGAACATCGCGGAGATGCGGATTTGCGGTGCGTAATATGACAGAATGTTCAATCATCTTCAGCCGTCTGTGCGGAACCGTGGCGTCCCGGCAACGTTCCTCCTTGGCGACAACCCGGGAGCGAACATGCAGACGCAGCAACAGACCGCCCGCAACCTATCCGTACGGGAAACAGGCGGCTTGATCGGCAGCGATATGGTCGAGGGCACGGCTGTTTATCGCCCCAATGGCGAGCGGATCGGAACGATCGAGCGCGTCATGATTGATAAGCGCAACGGCAAAGTCAGACACGCGGTGATGAGTTTCGGTGGATTTCTGGGTATGGGCAACGATCACTATCCCATCCCTTGGTCCCTGCTCGTCTACAATGAGCGCCTCGGCGGCTATGAAGTGGGTGTGTCGGACGAACAGTTGCGCGGGGCGCCGAGGTTCCGGGCCCGCGATCCCTGGATGATCGGCGACCGGCAAAACGAAGCGGCGCTCTACTCCTATTACGGCGCGCTTCCCTACTGGTGAGAACAAGCAAGGATGAGGCAAAAATGCGCGACATCAAGCAGTCCCGCATCCTGATCATCGCCACAAACGGTTTTGAACAAGCTGAATTGGAAGTGCCCCGCGACAAGCTCCGAGAAGTCGGAGCGAAAGTCGACGTGGCATCGCCCGACGGCAAGGAAATCCGCGGTTGGAGCGAGAAAGATTGGGGTCAGACCGTTCCCGTCGATCTCAAGATCGGCGACGCGAAAATCGACGAATATGATGCACTCGTGATCCCGGGCGGCGTCATGAATCCGGACGAGCTGCGCACCGACGAGAATGCAATGACGCTCGTCAAATCGTTCCTCGCGAGCGGCAAAGTCGTCGCAGCCGTCTGCCACGGCCCATGGCTGCTGGTGCAGGCTGACGCCCTGCGCGGCCGCCAGGCGACCTCCTACAAGTCCATCCGCAAGGATCTTGAGAACGCCGGCGCCAAATGGGTCGACAAAGAAGTCGTGACCGACAACGGTATCATCACCAGTCGCGATCCTGGCGATCTCAGGGCTTTTTCCGCTAAGATCATCGACGAAATCCAGGAAGGCCGCCATCAGCTCAGGCACGCCGCGGAATAGAACGCGGAACAGACAGCCTTTAGGGCGGTTTCCTCATCGATCATCGGAGACCACCCATGGCCCAGGCCGCGAGACGCAAGAAAAGCACTCCCAAACGAAGCGCGTCGAAAGGACACAAATCCCGTCATCGCGCACCCGCCAACGACGATGCACAGGAGCACGGCGAGAAAGCCCACCTGTCGCGTCGCCCGATCTGGGAAGGTCATTTGCGGCTTTCGTTGGTGAGTTGTCCGATCGCGCTTTATTCCGCCACGACACACACCAACGACATCGCATTCCATCTGCTCAATCCCAAGACCAACAATCGCATCCGCATGATTGCGACAGATCCCGATACGGGGCCGGTGGAGCGCGCCGATCTGGTGAAAGGCTATGAGTTCGAAAAGAACAAATATGTCGTGCTGACGCCGGCGGAATTCGACGCGGTCAAGCTCGAGACCACGCATACCTTGGAGATCGAGCGCTTTGTCGATGAGGCCTCGATCGATCGGCTGTTCTGGAACGATCCATTCTATTTGCTTCCGTCCGACAATTCCGGAATCCAAGCCTATACCGTCATACGCGATGCGATGGCCGGCGCAGGACGCATTGCGCTCGGTCGCGTGGTCATGCACACACGCGAACGCCTGATGGCCGTGGAAGCCCGCGGCAAAGGCCTGATCGCCTACAGCCTTCGGATGCGGAATGAAGTGATCGATCCGACCGCTATATTTCGGGAAATCCCCAAAGAAAAGCCCGATCGCCGCATGATCGAGATCGCGGAAAAAATCATCGAGCAGCAGGAGGGGCCGTTCGCGCCCGATGAATTCAAGGACCGCTACGAAACGGCGCTGCGCAAGCTCATCAAGCAAAAGGAGCGCGGCGAAAAGATCGTGGCGGCCGAGCCGCCGGAGGAGAGCAACGTGATCGACCTGATGGAGGCGTTGAAACGCAGCCTGAAGGGCAAGTCGTCATCGAGCCCGAGCAAAGTGGGTCCAGCAGGTAAGGTCAGGCGGCGGAGTCTGCGCTAGCGACTCGCAACGTCCGATGCTTGACCTTCTCAGGCGAAGACACAGGCCGCAGCAACAGCAGAAACCACGCCAAGTCCCAACGCGATATCGTAGGCGATCGGACGAAGAGGCTTGATCCGATCTTCCCATTGGAGATGCTCGATACCCGCTTCCCGCTGGTTGCGCGCAAAGCGAAGGTTGTTTGGATCTACATACTGGCCACGAATGGCCGGAATGGGCATATTCATCGTTCTTCATCCCAGTTAAGCACTGCCCCCTCTTTTCATGCGACGCCCACGTATCGACGCTGCGTCGTATGCTTGGTAAGCGACAAGTCGACTGTTGGTTCCATGCATCACGCGTGACCAAGATGACACAAAGGCCCGGCGCGTCGGAGCGCCGAGCCTTTGCAAGGTCAATATTCGGATAAGGAATTCGTCGCGCTATTTATCTTATTTGCGCGAACACCACTCAATTGAACGTGCCGTAATCGGCCTGAATGACCTCGCCGTCGTCGCTGCGGACAAGGAACACGTCCGAACCGACGCGCACCCACACGGTGCCTTCGGGCGGCGAAGCGAGATCGTAATTGCCGTAGTTCGTCACATAGTAATTGTTGGCCAGAAGATCCGGCGGCAGGCGATCCCCGAGCACAAAGTGGCGAGCCTGATAATCCGACGGAGCAATCCAGGCGCCCGCATCGTAATGCCGGGTCGACGTCACCGTCTTGCGATATTGCGTGTAATTGCCGTTCGCGTCTGACGATTTCGTCTCCGTGGTTTGTGTGGTGGAATCCGGTGACTGCGTGGTTGTCGTCGTAGTCTGGCTGGTCTGGGCGATCGCGATGCCCGTGCCCATCAGCAACGCAAGCGCTGCGCTCGTTTTCATAAGATGTTTCATGGTCGTGCTCCTTTGTGGCGCTGGTTAAACGTGTTGTCGCCGGGGGCAGTTCCTCGGTACCAGTCCCGCGGCAGGGTTTCCAAGGAACAAGCAGCAAATGATTGCGTGCGATATGCGGTAAGTTAAGAAGTCGCGGTGCGGAGGGTTTCCGGCACGCATCTGGACACGCGTCGATGACTGTCCATTTCGGCGGTCACTGTTCGCGCTGACCGCCGGTTCCATGGACAGGATAGCGCCTCGCCGATGGAACTTGCAGGCTGCCGCAACGTTAAGCACTGGCAACATTATTCGGGGAACGCCATGCGATCCGGGCTTCTTTGGCTTATCGGCGTTCCGATTCCCATCATCATCATTCTCTGGCTGTTCACCGGTCACGCGTGAGGAATGAGACGATGGTTGATACGGTTGTTGTCGCCGAACGCGACGATGAAGATACCGGCTACCGCTTTTCGTGGAGCCTCGCGATTGCAGGCGGTGTGGCTGCGACCGCCGTGACGTTTTTCCTTTTGATGCTGGGATCTGGGTTCGGGCTTCTGCTCGTGAACCCGGTCACACATTCCGGACCGTCCCTGCCCGCATTCCTGACCGGCGGCGCGATCTATTTCTTCATTGCCCAGGCATTCGGCTTTGCAGTCGGCGGCCATCTCTCGGGCCGATTGCTCGGACCCGTTGTCGAGACGCAGATGCAGGAAGATTTCCGCGCCGGCGCGCATGGCTTGGTCGCATGGGCCGTGACAATTCTGGCGACACTCGCCGTGATCGCGCTCGCCGGATTGACCGCTGCAAACACGGGCGCGACGACAGCCGTGCTTTATGGCTCGACGATGCCACACGCGGCAAACGGCGCGCCGGCCGCATATCTGGTCGACAATCTCTTCCGCCCTCACGATTCCGCAGCACTGTTCCGTTCCAGTGTCGATGCGGAAGCGCGCGCCGAAGCGGGCCGCATTCTCGAAGCGGGACTTGCGCGCGGGAATCAGATGACACCGGACGATCGCGTTCGGCTGATCGGTCTCACCTCCGCAGAGGCCGGCATATCCAGGAGCGAAGCCGCGGCGCGCGTCGATCGGATGCAAGCTGACATCCAGGCGAAAGCCCGGCATGACGCCGATATCGCGCGCAAGGCTGCAAGCTATGCCAGTCTGTGGATCGCATTCTCACTGTTGTTCGGAGCTATTGTCGCAGTTGTGTCCGCGATTTTCGCCCGCAACGAAGACGATCGCGAAAGCTGGGTCCGCTAGCTCTGCGGCGTGAGCACATGCTTGTCTGGCGAGCCGCCTTTTGCTGCTGCCGTATAAGCATCGACGGCCTGTTCCAACTTCCAGGCCTTGACCGGAAAGGATTCGAATAGCCCGTCCTCGAAAGCGGGACGCAGCGCGTTCATGATCCGCGCGATATCCGGTCCCGCAAGCTTCATCGTGTCGACGCCGATCAACCGCGAAAGATTGTGATAAAAATCGAGCAGGTCGAATTCGACTCGTCGACTACCGACGCTCGTGATCGCAACCTGCCTGCCGCCGATGCGAAGCGAATTGAGCGTCGGCTCGAACATCGCGCCGCCGACGGCGTCCAATGCGAGATCGACGCCCTTTCCACCGGTGAGGGCCCGTACTTCAGCCGCCAGGTCCTTGTTTGCAGTATTGATAAACGCATCCGCACCGGAATCGCCCTCGACGCGGTCGGCGCCGATAACTTTCGCTTTTTTCCAATGCGCGATTTGCGTCGCCGCGCGGCCGACCGCGCCAAGCGCGCCCGTGATCAAAACTGTTTCGCCGGACCGGATATCGGCTGAATCGACAAGCGCCGACCATGCCGCGAGATAGGGCACGCCTGCCGTTGACGCCTGCTCCATCGAGAGGTTCGAAGGCTTTTGCGAAAGCCAATCCGACGGCACAACGAGATATTGCGCATGCGTGCCGTCTCGCGTGACGCCAAGACCCTTGCCGCTGCCCCAGACTTCCCTGCCCTTCCAGCCCTCGCCCGCAACGACGATGCCCGCATAGTCACGTCCCGGCGTGCGCGGCAACGTCGCCTCAAAGGCCCCAGCGACGTTTTTGACGTCGCTGGGATTGATCGCGGCAGCATACACTTCGATAAGTGCTTCGCCGGACTTAAGAACCGGCGAAGCGATATCGTCGAGAGAAAGAACCGACGGCGGACCGTATTTGGCGAAACGTAGTGCCCTCATTCCTGGCCCGTGCGGGTCGCTTCGAACAGGAACCAGGTGCGGCGCTCCGTCTCATCGATCCACACTTCGAGCAGGCTCGCGGTCGCTACATCGTGGTGCTCGTCGCACAGATCATGCACTTCGCGCATGCTCGCCGTCAGTTGCTTGTTGTCTTCGCGAAGCTCCGCCAGCATATCGAGAGGCGTGACGTAATCTGCATCATTGTCCGCGAGACGCTGCAAACGGCTGATATGACCGATCGACTTCAATGTCGTGCCGCCGATTTTCCGCACCCGCTCCGCAATGGGATCCGTCATCGCGAAGATCTGGTCGCCATGCTCGTCCAGCAGAAGATGATAGTCGCGAAAATGCGGTCCCGACATATGCCAATGAAAATTCTTCGTTTTCAGGTAGAGCGCAAATACGTCGGCGCAGAGCGCGTTGAGCGCGCCCGTCAGGTCCTTGATCGCATTCGATTTGAGATCCGATGGTGTCGTGAGGGGGGCCTTGCGGCGTTGTTGGGCATTGCCGGTCTTCATGATCTGGGTCTCCTATGGATGTTCAAGTCGGACGGAAATATGGACCCGAATGTGATATGTCGACCGCGATAATTCAACGATTTCCGTCGCGCGAATTGCCCAATATCGCCGTTCGGCACACATTTCCGCCGGAACAGCCCCCAAAGGTGCGACTTTGGTATCGATCGCACAAGGAGTTGACAGATGAGCAAAAACGACCGTGTCGCGATCGTCACCGGCGCCGGTTCCGGCATCGGCCGGGCGGTTGCTGTTGCATTGTCGCATGCCGGCTACGCGGTCGCGGCTGCGGGGCGGCGGAAAGATGCCCTGGACGCCACAGTTGCGATGGCCGGGCCGGGTGAGATGGCCGCCATCACATGCGATGTCTCCGATCAGGAATCCGTGCGCACATTGTTCGCTCAAACGAAAGCGGCCTTCGGGCGGCTCGATGTGTTGTTCAACAATGCCGGCACCGGAACGCTACCGATGCCGATGGAAGACATTCCACTCGACGCTTGGAAACGCGTCGTCGACACAAATCTCACGGGTGCATTTCTTTGCACGCAGGAAGCGATCCGGATGATGAAGGCGCAAGCGCCACGCGGCGGGCGCATCATCAACAACGGCTCGATCTCAGCGCATGCACCCAGGCCCTATTCCGCGCCTTATACCGCGACCAAGCACGCAATGACCGGCCTCACGAAATCAACCGCGCTTGACGGACGCCCGTTCGATATCGCTTGCGGACAGATCGACATCGGCAACGCTGCCACCGACATGACGGCGCGCATGAGCGCGGGAGTGCCACAGGCGAACGGCCAGCTTGCGCCCGAGCCGACAATGGACGTCAAACATGTGGCGGACGCGGTGGTTTACATGGCGGGTTTGCCGCTCGACGCCAACGTGCCGTTCCTCACGGTGATGGCGACGAAGATGCCGTTCATCGGCCGGGGCTAGAATCATGGCATTCGATATCGGCACGGTGCGCGAAGAAATTGCACGCGCGCTCCGGCGCAATCCGGTCTAACATCCAGTTCTTCTCGGAAAGGTCGCATCATGCATCTTGCACGTTTCCCTCGCGTAAAACTGGCGCATTTGCCGACTCCGCTCGAGGCCATGGAGCGGCTCTCGAAGCATCTCGGCGGGCCGCGCCTGTGGATCAAGCGCGACGACTGCACCGGGCTTTCGACAGGTGGCAACAAGACGCGCAAGCTTGAATTCCTGATGGGTGACGCGATGCGCCAGGGCGCCGACACGGTCATCACTCAGGGCGCGACCCAATCCAACCATGCGCGGCAGACGGCAGCGGCCGCAGCGAAACTCGGCTTTGAATGCCACATCCTGCTCGAGGACCGCACGGGATTTGCGACGCGCGAATACACGCAGAACGGCAATGTCCTGCTCGATCATCTGCATGGTGCGAATGTTTCAAAACGCCCAGCCGGCGCCGACATGAAAGCGGAAATGGAAGCGGTGGCGCACGACCTGCGCGCCAGGGGCAAGAAGCCCTATATCATTCCCGGGGGCGGCTCGAACACCACGGGCGCGCTGGGCTATGCCAATTGCGCGCTGGAACTGGTCGCGCAGGCGAATGAAATGAATCTCCGGATCGATCGCATCGTGCAGGCGACGGGCAGCACCGGCACGCAAGCCGGACTCGTTGCCGGGCTTTGCGCGATCCACGCGAATATTCCGGTTCTGGGGATCAGCGTGCGCGCGCCGAAGGAGAAGCAAGAGGAAGCCGTGTTCGCGCTCGCCGAGAAAACCGCCGAGCTTGTCGGCGCGCCTGGCACGGTGAAACGCGAGCATATTGCGGCGAATTCGGACTATGTCGGCCAGGGTTACGGCCTTCCCACCGAAGGCATGGTCGAAGCAGTGACGATGCTGGCGCAGCACGAAGGAATCCTGCTTGATCCCGTTTACACCGGCAAAGGAATGGCGGGATTGATCGATCTCGTGCGCAAAGGAGCGTTCGAGAAGGATTCGAACGTCGTGTTCCTGCACACGGGCGGCTCAGTTGGGTTGTTCGGCTATCCGGACTCATTCTCATGAGCGCGCCGGAAAAAACAGTCGGCGTGATCGGCGGCATGGGACCGGAAGCGACGGTCGAATTCATGCGCCGGCTCGTTGCCGCGGTTCCTGCCCATGACGACAGCGATCATCTGCACGTCATCGCCGACAACAACCCCAAGATTCCGTCGCGCATCAAGGCGATCCTCGAAGGCGGCGGCGAAGATCCCACGCCCGTGCTTGTCGCGATGGCACGCAAGCTGGAAGCGATGGGCGCGGATGTTCTGACGATCCCCTGCAACACCGCCCATTACTATCATCCGGCCATTGCTGAAGCGGTCGGCATCCCCGTTCTCGACATGGTCGGCCTGTCGGTCGAGCGCCTCGACACACTGGCGCCCAAGCCCAGGCAGATCGGCATGCTCGCCTCGCCGGCCGTCCTGCGCGTCGGATTGTTCGACAAGCATCTCACCGCCGCAGGTTATGAATTGACCCCGGTCGACCAGGATACGGAAGACCGGCTGCTGGAAATCATAAAGGCGGTGAAGGCGGGAGGCACGTCTCCAGCCCATCGGCGCACCTACGAAGCCATTGCGCGGAAACTGAAGGAGAACGGCGCTGACGCCTTTCTTGTCGCCTGCAGCGAGTTATCGCTTCTGCCCGCACCTGATGTCGGAAGCCCAATCATCGACACGCTCGACGTTTTGGTGGACGCGACCGTTAGGACCGCACGGTCGGGCTAGTGTTGCGGAGGGTCTCCGAACGCGGCACCCCGCACCTGGGAATAGACCGCGTCAAACACTTGCAGGCTCTTCAGTTCGGGAATATGCCCCGCCGAAATCGGTTCGTCGAGAATGAGCGTGCGGCCATCCGCCGGGGTGAAGGTTGGCCATACTGGAAGGCCGGCACCGTTCGGGTTTCCCGTGCGCGCAAAATTCACCCAATAGCTGGACATCTCGTCAGCGAGCTTGCGGTCCGCGGCGCTCCACGCCCACCGCTCCTGACCAAGATGATCGAACGTGTACCAGAGTTCGGAAAAATGACTGGCGCCCCAGCCGTCATAAACCGTGCCTGCCGGAAACGGCGGCGAATGCGCGAAACGATAATAATAGACCGCATTGCGACCATGCATCGATTCCAGTCGCGCCCAGGCCCAGTCGTCCCAGCCGAAACGCAGATCGCGCTCGAAATCGAGACGCGCCTGACGGGCTTCGGCATCCGTCGCATGCGGATAGGCATCGAGCAGTTGCGGCGGCAGTGCGCCCCAGCGCTTTGCGACGCCGGCCGTGAAGTTCGCGGCCGTGACCGTATCGAGATCGTCGATCAGCGAGCGCGCTTCATTGGCGTTCGACCCAACAAGGATGGGCACATCGTTCTGTTGCCCCGCGACGAACGTATCGTAAGGCGATTGCGGGATCACATAAGGTTCAAGAACCGGATGCGAAATCTCACCGGCTTTGCCTTTGAGCAGTGCACTTGCAGGTAACGCGCGAAGCTCGGCAAGAGATTTTGCCCCGACCGATGCGGCGTAGGCCTCACCATCCTTTTCGGCGTTTGCGAGCTGATAATTCGGCGCCAATTGCATCGGCTCGAACATGCCGCCGCTTTCGGCGATGGCGCGCGCGAACATTCCTTTTGCCAATGGCGACGCCATCAAAACGCTGACCGACGCCGCCCCCGCTGACTGGCCGGCAATCGTCACGCGTGCGGGATCGCCGCCGAATGCCGCGATGTTGCGCTTCACCCAGGCGAGCGCCGCGATCTGGTCCTCGAAGCCATAGTTTCCAGAGGAATGATGCGGCGACTCGCGCGTGAGTTCCGGATGCGCGAGAAACCCGAACGGCCCCACGCGATAGCCGAAGGTCACGACGATGGCGCCCTTGCGCGCGAGCCGGTCGCCCCAATAAAGCGGCATGGACGCAGAACCATTGAAGAACCCTCCCCCATAGATCCACACCATGACGGGCAGTTGGGCCATGCCGCTATGCGCAGGAGTCCAGATATTCAGATAGAGGCAATCCTCGCTCACCACAGGCGGGGTTTCGCCGGGCATCGAGACGCCGGTCTGCATGCAAGCCGGCGCAAACGCGTCGGCTGCGCGGACACCCTGCCAGGGATTTGCCGGTTGCGGTTCGCGCCAGCGCAGCTGATCAACGGGAGGCGCCGCAAAAGGAATGCCTTTGTAGACGGCAATGTCATTCGCCTCAGATCCGCGCACCAATCCGGATTCCGTGGTCACGATCGATGCCGATACGGGCAACGAAACCAGCAGAAAGCCGGCCGCCAGAATTGCCATTCGCCATATGTTCGACATCGTTAGCTTGCCTTTCGAGATACGTCTGCCGTTCGCGGCGGAGTTGCCCCTAAGGTGGAATTCTTAAGCCGCACGCGGAAGGGATCTGGCATTCGTCTCACACCTCAGCCGGTGCCTCTCGGCACAAATCGCCGCAAACTGGACCGTTCGGGGCATTTCCCGCACAGTGGCGCATGACCGAAATCGAGCCGGAAAGCGGACAGAGCGGCAATGCGCGATTGCCGGCCCTCGCGCGCGAGGTCGGCTTCGGCTTTCTCTATTGGCTGGCATTTTTGCTGGTTCTCGAGCCCGACAATGTGCTGAGGATGATCGACGCCGGAGGCGGGCCGGGCTGGCGCGAAGAGGTCGCACGCATCGCGGTCGCAAGCCTCCTGGGCGGGCTGGTGTCGCCGTTCCTGCTTGCGCTCGTTCGAAATTATCCGATCGAGGGAACGGCCACCTGGCGGCATGCCGCAATCGAGACGGCCGCCGCCGCGCTCATTTCTTTCGTGCTCATCTTCGTCTCCTGTGTGCTCGCCGACTGGTTCATGCCGTCGGAACATCGCCCGTTCTTGACGGCATTGCGCGACGAACTGATATCCAACTGGGCGCCCGTTCTGTTCAGCGTCGCCGGATTCCTCGCCATCGCGCACGCCGTTCGTTTCGTTCGGGAGATTCAAAGTCTCAAGCTTGTCGCGCCGCCCGTGATTCCGGCTCCGGCCTATCTCACATCTGTCTCCGTCAAGGAGCGTGGCCGCGTCACAATCATCCAGCTTAACGACGTCGATTGGATCGAGACGCAGGGCAACTATCTTGCGTTGCACGTCGGACCGGCTGTTCACCTGCTTCGCGAAAGCCTCGCGCGGCTTGAGCCGCAACTCGATCCTACAAAATTCGCGCGCATTCACCGGCGCTTGATCGTCGCAAAAGACCGCATTCGTGGAGTGGCATCGGCAGGCGCGGGCGATGCACTGCTGCGCCTCGCGGGCGGAGCCGAATTGCGCCTGAGCCGCCTTTATCGCGATCGACTGGGTGCGCTGATCGCCTAATTGCCCACCCATAAAATAGATCGCATTTTGCCTTTTCTTTAATTTTCCTCTTTCCCCGCGGTTAACGGCCACCGGCATTTGCCGTGGCGACCGGGGAACGCTTCACGCTTCCGCGCTTTGAAGATGCATCGAAGCAAGGAGGCTGACATGGGTCGAGCAGCTCGAAAATATAACCGCCTCGATAGGCAGACCGAACCCGTCCGCGATCCGGACGGCAATGTGATCACTTTGTCGGACCTGCCGGCGGCAGGCGAACCGCGCTGGGTTCCGCGCCGCAAGGCGCAGGTCGTGGCGGCGGTGCACGGAGGCCTTTTGAGCCTGGACGATGCCTGCGATCGCTATGCGTTGACGGTCGAGGAATTTCTCTCGTGGCAGACCGCCATGAAGAAATACGGACTGGCCGGTCTTCGCGCCACGCATGCGCAGGAATATCGGCAAGAGCGCTAAGCACCTCGCATT
>Ga0302325_10027596_pt1 | contig 11766 bp, 12 predicted proteins | sample Palsa_T0_2_FD_201948 | JGI IMG/M metagenome (GOLD analysis project Ga0302325, IMG submission 201948) | Peat permafrost microbial communities from Stordalen Mire near Abisko, Sweden - Palsa_T0_2 | ecosystem: Environmental > Terrestrial > Soil > Palsa > Peat permafrost | place: Sweden: Abisko... | reverse complement strand
CACATGAACATCTTGGCCAGGCCGTGGCTTACGCCCGTGAAAATGGCATCGTCCCACCTTGGACTGAAGAGGCGAAGAAGCATCCCCAGGCAAAATAGAGTCCTAGAACATTGAGGATAGTCATCCTCAACTACGGTGTGAAAATCCAAACAAGCCTGCTGTAGCGGTTTAGATTGCAGCTATCTAACTCGCGGATGCGTCAGGCCGATGGGTCGCCCCGGATCAGAGGGCACTGCCCCTCAGAACTCCACGACACCCTAGAGAGGCGCAGTTCTAATAGGACAAGTCGCGAAACTCGGCCAGATGTCCAGAGAGGCGAAGGCTTCAACGCCGGCGACGTCTTGGAACAGCGCACGTTTGAGGTGTTGCCGTGAAATGTCATTCGCTTTTGTCCTCAGTTACTCTCACTGGTGCCCCATTCTTTCGCCCAGTCAATCGGACCGCTGACGAACCGCCGGTGCAGTGTCGCGAGCAACTGAGCGTTACCGACGGTCAAATACTCATAAGCCTTATCCCACTCTTCACCGTTCTTCCATCCAGTCTGCACGAGTTGCACGATCGTGGAAGGGCCCTTGGCTTCAAGATGAAACCGTACTCTAGTCCGCTCAGCCCGGACGGTTGGAAACTGCTCTGGAGCCATTGCGGACAGCACCAGTTCCTCTTCCGGAACAAAACTAACGACGGTTCCCCCACCGGTTTTTCCGCCGGGAAAGTGCGCCGTCCACTCGCCTCCCGGGCGCAAGTCAACAACGGCGCCTGGCGTCAGCCATGTGCTCAAGCCAGCGCTAGTTGTGAATGCTTGCCAAACTGCCGCTCGCGGCGCAGGGATTGTGACCTCCAAGGTCAGAACTCGGTCGGGAGTAGCCTGTCGTGTGACTCTTTCCGCATTCTGGCCGAAGGCGATTGCGGCTACCGCCAATAGCCCGAGGCAAAAAGCTTTCATGCATCCCCCTAAAGACAATTTAGTTGATCGCTCAAGTAAATACCAGTTATGCTATTAAAAGCAAGAAGTTTTTTCCATGCTCAAATCTTTGAATACTCGCGACCGTCTTGTTGATTCGGGACGCTATCTTTTCTGGGAACGAGGGTTTGCCGGAACCAGTATGGCTGAGTTGTTGGCCCATGCCGGCGTCAATTCCGGCAGCTTCTATTACTTCTTTGAGAGCAAGGAGGACTTGCTGCGTGCAGTTCTGGAGGCGTACGTGAAGGCGCTGAGGCCTATGATCGTCGATCCCGCCTTCGCTCGGACTAACGATCCAGTGGGGCGAATCTTTGCGATCCTCAGCGGTTACCGCGAACGAATTCTACAGACAAACTGCAAGTACGGATGCCCGCTTGGCCGGCTCGCCCTGGAAATCGACCCCGAGAACCGTCCGGCGCACGCATTGATTGCCGAAAACTTTCAGAACTGGATCGGTGTGGTCCGCGAATGCATAGAGCAGATCAAGGACCAGCTGCCTAAGACCACCGATCCCGAGGCGCTTTCCACTTATGTTCTGGCGGTAATGGAAGGCGGTGTTATGCTCTCGAGGTCTTGCGGGTCGGTGGAACCGTTCGACCGCGTGATCAACCAACTGCACGAGCACTTTCGTTTTCTCTTAACATCTCGGCAAGACAGATACCGAAAACCAACCGCGGAGAGCAAAGGCCAGCGACGGAAGAAACGGGGAGACATCCGGTAACCTTGATCCCTCCACGCTCAAACTCGGTAGGGACCGCTCTGCCAGCACCACGGCTGAGTTTCGCACCAAACCTGTTGCTTCGATTCGCTGCTGGTGACGGCCGGTACGGAGATGGTCGAGGAAGATGGAGGTGTCGAAGACAACAAAATTACTCATCGTGTCCCGAGAATTCGAGCTTCCCGCTCCAGTGGTCTAGGACGGACCGCCGGTTCCGGCGCACTGAATCGACCGCCTGCATGGTGACGATGAGCCGGAGACCACGGTTTAATGGGGATCGGGGACCCAATAAGGTGTTTCTTGCTGCTCCTGGAACGCCATCCAGTGCGTTCGTGTTCCTGTTGTTCGTTAGAGTTACGTTTAGCCATCCCGCTTTCACGGCGGTAACACGGGTTCAGATCCCGTCGGGGACGCCAACAAAATAAAAGACTTGGTGGTGACCGCGTTTTTCGCAGTGGACAACACAACTCTTAGACCAACTTCTCTTCTTTCTTCGTCTGCCGCGGTGTCGCCACAACTTTTCCCTGCGCAATGCGCTTGGCCGGTGTCACCGCCTGGGCGTACACGTCCATGGTGATCCTGGCCGAGCCGTAACGCAGCAATTCCTGCACCACCTTCACGTCTTCACCGTTTGCATGCAGCAAAGTCGTGTACGTCCGCCGGAATGTGTGCCAGCCGATTCGCTTGGCGATGCCGAGCCGTTTGGCCACCGGTTGGATGCGGTACGACATCACCTTCGAGAGGCAGACCGGTTGCTTTCCACGTTTCTTGCCGGCCCGCGCCGCGCCCGTTGCAAAGACGTAGTCATCAGGTCGGTTGCACTTCGTGGTTCGATACCACAACAGCAGGTCCTCCGCGATAAAAGGATCGATCGGGATCGGTCGTTTCGAAGCTTCGGTCTTAACCTTTCCAACTACTTGGTCTATGACCGAGCGCTGCGCCATCACGGTCAGCTCCTCGAAGTGAATATCCTCCCATCAGAGTCCGGCCAGTTCACCGCGCCGCAGGCCCAAAGTCATATCCAGCCACTCCAAGATTCGCTCCCGTATCCGTAGTTCCGCCTGGAGGAGTTGGAGTTCTTCGACCTCCAGCAAATCTGGATGCGTTCGCGTTTCGCGCTCTGGCGCACGCCTGATCCCCGGACAGGGCCGGTAATGGGATTCTTGTCCGTGAATTTCCATCGAATGGCAGGTTGTAGAGCGCTCTCAAGGTGATGAAAAAGTCAAGCGTCGGATTGCACGAGTGGAAATCCTGCAGCGTGCAAGGTCTCGGAAATCATCAGGCTGCCTGCACTAGGTTGCCTGCTGCCCTAAACTAGTGTTAGTTTCTCACCGTTGACGATCACGTAAGCGCAAACACTGATAAGGAGAGGGGTCGATCCTCGCAATGGCTGCGAAAAACATTCTCACAAAAAGGTTTACGGCCAAGCCAAAAAAAACCGCTGGCGATCGGCTTTACCCCGGAAGGTTCACTTGTCACGATGTTCAGCTGACAGGCGAAGGAGAGGATCTATTCGCCATCCTCACTCTAACAGCCGACGAACTAGCTGCCGCTGCAAACGGTCAATTGGTTTGGACCGACCAGGACGTGCAACCCGGCATCCGACCCGCCGCGCCCCAGAGCCCGCCGCGCGAGCTACCAGTGGGGGACGGATATCCTGACCCAGAGCTGCATATTTTTGACGCGGCCAAGTCGAACGACATCGCCGAAAAACTTCTGCGAGGCGATAAACTGTTCCTCAGCCCACTTGTATGGAACCTCAGGCCAGGCACTTTTGAGGCGTTCCGGAACGACGACGACAAGTCGATACACATCTACAGTGGAAAGATTTACCTTCCAGACTCTCACCATCGCCAACAGGCGATGCCAAAGGCCATCCAGTCTCATCGAGATTCGCAATCGTCCTACCCGCGATTCTCACCATCAAAGCAATTCAAGATCGAGCTCTACTTCCTCGCCAGAGAGGATGAAGGGAATTTCTTCTTTGACAAAAACCAGAGGCCCCAGCCCACGTCTAAATCCAAAGCCTACGAGCTCGCCACAATCGATGACCTTTCTCTTCTCGCCAAGAGAGTCATAGAGAACAAGGTTGAACTGCTCGTCCGACTGTGGGAGAGGAATGGGTTTTGGATCGTTGAACATCTTCCAAACGTCGGTTTTCCGTATCGCTGGCCAGACTTAGAATATTGCCTCGCGGCGCTACCGCCGCAAGATTCGAGGCCAAGGAGTCTCCCTTGAAAATTCACGAGTGCCCCCACGTTTTCCTGCTCGCTGGACTCTTGATTTGTGGAGCAGCAATATCTCTTGCACAAACTGAGACAACACCCGGTTCGAACAATCCAGGCCAAGCCATTCCCGGGACGAGTGGAGTGAGCCCGTTTGCGGGTAGCGCGCCGGCCAAGCTTGTTTCTGGCGTTATCCCCCTCTCGTTGCAGGACGCCATCAACCGGGGATTGAAGCAAAATCTCGGACTGCTGCTCTCGCATGCGGAGGTCCGCTCGGCCCGGGGAGAGCGCTGGGAGCAGTTGAGCGCCCTCTTACCCCACGTGACAGCGGATCCTTACGTGGCGGCGTCAAAAATCAACATCGATGAGCTCGGCTTTGCCGGCCTCGCCAGCGCCCTTCATCTCTCGCCGTCGTTGGGTCCTTTTTCTTACTTTGACGCGCGCGCCAATGTGACCCAAAGCCTGTTCGATTGGAAGGCAATCAACGCCACCCGCGCGGCGAGCCAGAGTCTGAAATCCGCCGCTTATACTTTCAAGGACGCTCGGGACCTCGTCGTGCTCGCCGTGGGCTATGTTTATTTGCAGGCCATCGCCGACGAAGCGCGCATTGAAACGGCAGAAGCGCAGGTGAAGACGGCACGCGCGCTCTACGATCAGGCAGCCGACCAGATCAATGCCGGCACTTCGCCGGACATCGACGGCCTGCGCACCAAGGTTGAGTTCCAGACCCGGGAACAACAGTTGATCCAAGCGAAGAACAACTTCGCCATCCAGAAGCTGACCGTGGCTCGCGTCATCGGCTTGGCTCCAGGCCAGGAATTTGAATTCACCGACAAGGCGCCTTACCAGGCGATCGAAGACATCGGCGTCGATGATGCTCTAAAACGCGCTTACGCTTCGCGTTCCGATTACCAGGCGGCAATGACCGACGTGCGCGCAGCCGAATTCGCCCGAAAGGCAGCAATGGCCGGCTATCTCCCATCGCTTTCCTTTAACGCAGATTACGGTTTGGCGGGATCGCATCCCTCCACGGTAACGTCAGTAGCTGACGTGCGTGGAACGCTGTCGATTCCGATCTTTCAGGGCGGTAGCGTTCATGGTGATGTTTCGCAGGCTGATGCGAGGCTCGAACAGAGCCGCGACCGTCTGGAGAATTTGCGGGCGCAGATCGATTCCGACGTGCGCGCCGCGTTGCTGAACCTGCAATCGGCGGCGGATCAAGTGAATGTGGCACGCAGCAACATTGACTTGTCAGAAGAGACGCTGACTCAGTCGCGTGATCGTTTCAGCGCGGGGGTTACCGATACCGTGGAAGTTGTGCAATCGCAAGAGGCGGTCGCAAGCGCGCACGAGCAGTACATCTCCAGCCTATACAGTTACAATTATGCAAAAATTTCACTGGTTCGGGCTTTGGGCATCGCGGAACAGGGCGTCAAGGAATTCTTCAGAGGAAAATGAACATGGCCGAAAACCCTCACCGTTCGGGGTCTGAGACAGACAAGGACGATCCCCTTGAGCCATCGACATTGGCCGAAAGGGACAACAAGCCGCCGGTGCGCCGGGGTACCAAGCGTCGCAGAAACATATTAATTCTGGCCGTCGTAGTGGTGGTGGTTGTCAGCGGCGTGTTCTTGTGGCTCTACTTGAGCAGCTATGAATCCACCGACGATGCCCAGGTGGATGTTCACCTCTATCCCGTCAGCGCACGTGTTTCCGGCTATGTCGTCCGGGTCAACGTAGACGACAACCAGTGGGTGGAGAAAGGCAAGGTGCTGGTCGAGATCGACCCGAAAGACTATGAGGTTTCGGTCGCACAGGCTCAAGCTAATCTCGCCAATGCCGAAGCAACGGCCCAATCTCTGAATATCACGGTTCCAATTACTTCGGTGAACACTTCAAGCCAACTGAGGTTTGCTGCGTCCGGCGTGGAAGACGCCAACGCCGGAGTCATCGCCGCCGAAAGGCAACTGAATGCCGCTCATGACCAACTGGAAGCGGCCGAGGCGAACGATGTGAAAGCGCAAGACGATCTCCACCGCTACAAGTTACTGGTCGACAAGCGGGAAGTATCGCAGCAAATCTACGATCAAGCGTTGGCGACCGCCAAATCTAGCACCGCGACCGTATCGGCAGCCCGCGCCAGTGAGTCGGCAGCGCAGCAATTCGTCCAACAGGCCCGCAGCCGCCTGGCGCAAGCCGATGCCAACCACCAATATGCGGAGACCGGGCCGCAGCAGGTGTCCTCGACTCAGGCTCGCGTGCGGGCTGCAATTGCGGATGTTCAGCAAAAGCGCGCGCTACTTGAGCAGGCCCAGCTCAATCTCGGATACACAAAGATCGTCGCTCCGGTCAGCGGTGAAGTGAATAAGACGGTGGTAGTTGGAATGAACGTCCAGGACGGGCAGCAGCTCCTCACCGTCGTACCGCTCGACGAAGTGTGGATCACTGCCAATTTCAAAGAGACGCAGCTCAGGCACATGCGCGTTGGACAGAAAGCGTCAATCCATGTGGATTCGAGTGGCCGGACATTTAAAGGCCATGTGGACAGCATTGCGGGAGCGACGGGCCCGCTGTTCAGTTTACTTCCGCCGGAGAATGCCACGGGAAACTACGTGAAGATTGTCCAGAGGATTCCGGTAAAGATTGTTTTGGAGCCCGGTGAAAACGAGGATCGCCGGCTTCGACCAGGCATGAACGTGGTGCCGGACGTGTACCTCAAATGAGTTCCGCTGCTCTCACACTCAACCAGGAGGTTTGGCGGCCCAAGTACAATCCGTGGCTGATTGCCGTGGTCGTGGCGCTGGCGGCCTTCATGGAGGTGCTCGACACCAGCATCGCCAACGTGGCGCTTCCGTACATGGCGGGGAATCTGGGCGCGAGCAACGACCAAAGTACCTGGGTGTTGACTTCGTATCTGGTCTCGAATGCCATCATCCTGCCAATCAGCGGCTGGCTCGCGGGCGCCTTGGGGCGAAAACGCTTTTTCATGGCGTGTTTGAGTATCTTTACGGTGAGTTCTTTGCTCTGTGGTATCGCGCCGAGTCTCGGGTTTCTTCTTCTCTTCCGGGTGTTCCAAGGCGTGGGCGGCGGCGGGCTGCAGCCGATGGCGCAGGCTATTTTGGCGGATACGTTTCCACCGCAGCAGCGAGGCTTGGCATTTGCCCTGTATGGCATTACGGCCATCATGGCGCCCACGATCGGGCCCACCCTGGGCGGCTGGATCACCTTCAACTATTCTTGGAGGTGGATTTTTTTCATCAACCTCCCGGTCGGCTTGGCCACATGGTTTCTGGTGCGACGCTTTGTCGAAGACCCTCCCTATTTAGCCAAACTCAAGGCGGCTGGGGTCAAGTTGGATTACATCGGCATCGCTCTGCTGGCTCTGGGCATCGGAGCCTTACAGGTGCTGCTCGATAAGGGCCAGGAAGATGACTGGTTCGGGTCGCACTTCATCACGACTTTAATCGTAGTCGCGACCGTATGCCTGATCTCGCTGGTGATCTGGGAGTGGTATCAAAAGGCACCAATCATTGACGTCCGCATGTTCAAGAGCTTCAACTTCGCGAGTTCGAGTCTGATGATGTTCACCCTGGGCATCCTGTTGTTCAGCAGCCTGGTCCTGATGCCGCAATTCCTGCAAACCCTCGTGGGGTACACCTCCCAGCTGGCCGGGCTTGCTCTTTCGGCTGGAGGCATGGTTTTGCTCCTGGAGATGCCCATCATGGGCCAACTGACTACGAAGATCCAGGCGCGTTACCTGATTGCCTTTGGCTGGCTGGCCCTATCCATCGCCATGTTCTATTCGACAAAGCGGATTGACTTGCAGATTAGCTTCAGCGCCGCCACCTGGCTGCGCATCACTCAGGTGATTGGTCTGGGGTTTCTGTTCGTGCCGATTACGCTGGTGGCTTACGTCGGAATCGCGCCAGAGAAAAATAACGCGGTCGCCGGAATTATAAATTTCATGCGGAATATGGGAAGCAGCGTGGGAACGTCCTTGGTCACCACGTTGATTGCGCGGCGCTCGCAATTCCATCAGGGAAGGCTGGTGCAGAACGTCAGGGTCGATAACCCCAATTTTGTGAATGCGGCGAACGGCCTGGCTCGGCAGCTGGCTACGTCCGGTGTCGGTAAGCACGAGGCGCAGATAACCGCTTACGCCAGGATTTACCAATCCCTGCAAGCGCAGGCTGCTAGCCTGGCGTATATCGACACTTTTATGGTTCTTTGCGTCGGAGCGGCGATCATGTTCTGTCTGGCTTTTGTTTTAAAGAAAAACGATCCTGGTGGCGGTGGAGTAAGAATCGTGGAGTAACAATCGATCCGATCTAACGCGGCGATAACAAGAGTAAGAGATGCTGGAAATTAAACTCATTCTTTGCCCCGTTGATTTCTCAGAGTTTTCGACAAGAGCGTATCGCTACGCGCTGTCGCTGGCCGAGCATTATCGAGCCAAGTTGGTGGCGCAGCATATCGTCGAACTATCGCGATATCCTTACGCAGAGTATGTCGCCTCTCATGGAGACTATCAGGACTTCCGCCGGGCAGTGGGCGAGGGCGGCGAGCAGAAATTGCGGGAATTTGTGAAGCAGCACGCCCACGATGCAATTCAGCAGGATCTCATGGCTCACGAGGGAGTCGCCTCGGACTGCATTCTGTCGTTCGCGCATGCGCGGAAAGCCGACCTTATCGTCATGGGAACTCACGGTCGGCGAGGGTTTGACCGTCTGGTACTCGGGTCGGTGACCGACCGGGTGATGCGAAGGGCTCCTTGCCCGGTGCTGGCAATTTCCAAGCTGCCGCACGACTTTACTGCTTCAGGTGAAGAGCAGCGCCACGTTCACCACTTGAGCCGAATTCTCTTCTGTACGGATTTCTCTGAGAATGCAGAACGTGCTTTGAACTATGCGATCTCTGCGACAGAGGAGTACGATGCGGAACTGACCCAACTGCACGTGTTGGAGGAGGTCTCAAGTCCGGCCCAGACGAAAGAAGCCGTAGCGTCAGCCACGGAGCAACTCGATAAACTGATTCCACGGGCGGAACGCAAGACGCTCACGGGCCAGGACGGCGGTTCGTATCGGAAAACCATACCAGCAAATCATTCAGCTCGCGCTGGAGGCGCAAATCGACATGGTGACCATGGGAGTGAGTGGCCGCGGGACATGGCATCGAGCGGTGTTTGGTTCGACAACCTATCGAGTGATTCAGTTGGGGCCGTGCCCTGTCCTCGCCGTCCATATTTGAATCGTAAGACATTGTAAGACATAGGGTATTCGATGCAGATGATAAGGATCGTTACTATTGAACGCGAGTATGGAAGCGGCGGGGGCGAAATCGCCCAACTGCTTGCCAAGCAGTTGGGCTGGAAGCTTTGGGATCAGTTGTTGACGGAGGAGATCGCCCGGCTTGCCGACTGTCCCAAATCAGTCGTCGAAGGCCGAGAGGAACGAACCGATCCGCTGTATTACCGGCTCTTCAAGTCATTCTTGCGCGGAAGTTATGAAGGAAGCATCAATGCGCACAAGCTCAAGCTAGTCGACAGCGAATGTATTTTGAAGTTTACCGAACAGGTCGTTCAGCATGCGGCGAAAACCGGCAATTCCGTCATCGTCGGAAGAGGCTCGCAGCAGTTTCTCAAGAACCGCCAGGACACGTTGCGTGTGTTTCTTTATGCTCCCAGAGAAGATAAAGTGCAGCGCCTGTTAGCTCGAGGCAAGAGCGAGCAGGAAGCCGAACAGTTCGTGGACACCGTTGACCGAGAACGCATTGATTTCATCCAAAAGTATTTCCACGTCGAATGGCCCGACCGCCCGATTTACCACACCATGATCAATACTGCGATCGGCGATGAGGCAGTCGTTCACATGATTTTGGATCTTATGAAAACGCTTGAAGCGAGAGGCACCGCCAGAGGAAGCTAACCTCGACCTCAGTTGCCCTCATTAGTGAGCGATTTGGGAGTTGCGGTTTAGTTGCGGATTGGCACCGAGAAACGCTAGTGGCGAATAATTAAGAGATTGTCGGCAAACAAAATAATAGTGCAATCGATTCTCCCGAAATTACTTCCGGGATTGCGGTTTTCTATCGCCATGTGAAGTTGAGAATCTGAGATTCTGATGAGTGCAATCTCGGCACCCCCGCCAGCGCCTGCCGAGGGTTCGCGAAGGGTTCGATAGCCCTTCCCATTGACGCTGCTCCAGCAACTCCAAGCGAACTTCTCAAATTGCCTTCAGTCGCGTCAGAAAACCGCAGATTTGATCATTTGATCGAATGTGAACGGGCTGTAGCGCCTCAAAGATGAGCACCGGTTTCTGCTCACCAGGGAACGCCCGGCCGTGACGGAGGTGGTGGCATGGGCTGCCAGCAACGGCGATCGCAGTGAAAACGCCGACTATCAGTACGGCAAGCGGCGGCTGCGGCAGATCGATGGGCGGATTCGCTTTCTCACGAAGCGAATCGAAGCCGCGGAAGCGGTGGATCCGGAAGCTCCGAGAGCGGGGCAGGCGGCGACGATGACATTCTTCGGAGCGACCGTGCGCTATGCCGATGCCGCGGGAGCGGAGCGAGTGGTGAGCATCGTGGGCACCGACGAGGTCGATCTCAACCGCAACCACATCAGTTGGGTGTCACCTCTGGGGCGCGCGTTGATGAAGTCGGCAGCGGGTGACAGCGTAGTTCTCCAAGCGCCAGGCGGACAGAATACCTGACCGTGCTGGAAGTGCGTTACGAGCGCATTTCTGTGGAACCGTTCCGTGAACCACCTGGATCCGAGGCCTCGGCAAAGGGACTCACTCGCCACTGATTTGGTGAAACTTCCCACAAGCCGGCTTGAACGAGGCCGCTAGCGCGGCGGACGCTTTCGCGTGCTCGTTGGAAACGATCTGGGAGGTTCCAGACTTTCCAGACCAGCGAGGCTTGAGGAAGGATCGGTCTTGCGCCACGATGACGTCATCCCGAGGCGACGGGTTCATGTTTAGATCGATGAGCATTAATAACTGCCTTTTTGACAATAGCCGCTTCTGGCAAGGCTTTCCAAGCGAAAATCGATTGAAATGCCGTAGGGAATCCCGCGTCCGCCGCACAGGCTAGCGGCTTCCGTCAAATCGTTGTATCAAAAGCGACCGCCTCAGATCTGACTACGCTCCTAACCCTCTTGTGCGGTCGCTTCTGATACAACACTAGGACTTCTGGCCAGGGTTGTTGAGAGTCTGTCCCGGCCATAACTTCCGACTTGCCTCTCAACCAGGAACGATCGCAATCACTTCCTGTAAGCCGACTTGAACCAAGCCGCTAGTGCGGTGGACGCTTTCGCGTGTTGCTGAGAGAACGGTCGAGGTGATCTGAGCTGGTTTTTGTCACAGAACTCTGACGAATCCAGTCAGGGTCAAAATCTATTGAAAGTCGAACCTGTCCCAAAACTAGCCGCTGCCGACGATTCGGAGGCGTCGCCGTCAATTTCATGATTAACTTAGAGGGCATTGGCGAAGCATCGAATCGACAGTTTGGACGATTGCGCTTGGAAATCGCATGAATATGTCCGCCGGTCCTGGCAGCGAACGTTTCCAAAGCGGCGCGAACAAATACGCTGCCTACCTCGAAACGCCCGGGGGACGGTTGCGCTCAGATTTGGCCTTCGCCAACCTGCACGATTTTCTTCCCCAACAGGCCGAACAGCCGTTGCGCGCACTGGATCTCGGTTGTGGCACGGGAGCGACAGCCGTTCGCCTGGCGCGACTTGGCATTCATGTCACGGCTGTGGATTGTTCTGCGGCGATGCTGGATATCGCGCAACGCGCCGCCCTCGAAGGCGGGGTCGCGGAGAAGATCGTGGTGAAGCACGGTGAGGCAGCACAGCTTGC
>Ga0302325_10027593_pt1 | contig 11768 bp, 12 predicted proteins | sample Palsa_T0_2_FD_201948 | JGI IMG/M metagenome (GOLD analysis project Ga0302325, IMG submission 201948) | Peat permafrost microbial communities from Stordalen Mire near Abisko, Sweden - Palsa_T0_2 | ecosystem: Environmental > Terrestrial > Soil > Palsa > Peat permafrost | place: Sweden: Abisko... | reverse complement strand
TACGACGCGGGTACGGGTAGCGGGGGGCGGGTAGCGAGAAACCCCATTGGCCGGCAAGACACAGCTGACCGAAGCCGTTGCCGTTTAGCGGGCCGGGCTGAAATACGGAAGTACATAAACCACAATTCTAGCAAGCCGCCCCTGGAATCCAGGCGTTCCGTCGCTGAGATTTCAGGCTTTGAAGCTTCTAACAGCGGTACCCCGCTTCTTCAACGTGCATGTAGTAGCTAATAACTATAGGGGGGGTTTCTTTCTTTCTTTTTTGGTTTACTATGGAGGTAATATCTTGCGCAGTGGTTCCCCATTTCTCTTACCTCTTTGAATCTTTCCCTATATGTGTAGGTAAATTTCTTCTTGACAACGCACACCACTTTGCTCCATCTCGTCTTGTTCTTTGACACCTTATCCTTCTCGAATCCTCAAGAAATCTTCATCTGAACCGCTCAAAATAATATCCAATACTCTTACACCGTGCTCCCCGCAGAAGAAGACGCCTTCCTTTCTCTAGCACGCCACTTCAACTTCTCCGATATCCACCTCGGCCGCCGCAGGTCTTCTGCATCCATGGGCAGAACCTCACGCCGCCATCTCCTCTCCGCTAAACCCTTCCCAAGATACGCAAACGCAATCGTCAATGCCGTCAGCGGTAGCGTAACTTGTATCCATCTCACCATGGCCAGACTCGAAAAGCTCTATCCTTGGTGTTCCTGTCCTTGGAACTTGACAACATCCGTACTGAAGAACGTCGACACAAACGTCGCAGGAAGATAGATCAGCGTCACAATAGTGATGATGCGAACGATAATGGCCTCGCTCTCCATGTTCGAATTCAGCCTTTCAAGACGATGCTGTTTCACCAGTTCCGTTCTGTCGGTCGTGATGCGGACCAGCGCGTCTGCACGGTCTATTTGCAGCCTGAAGTCATCGATCAGGTTGCCCAACTGGCTAGAAAAGACAGCAATATCATCACCGCAAGACTTCTTCATGGGAAACTCGTCGCTCTCGCGGAGATCAATGTAGAATCGTCGAAGAGACGTCATCACGTCCACGTTTGCCTTGAGAGCGGAGGTAACGTCCCGAACCCTCTCAGCCCATCGCTGTAGATTCTGAATATCTCTTGTCGTGTAGATATGGTGATGATGCCTTTTACCTGTTGGGCCCAGGACTGCCATTTCTGTCTTGAGAGCTAAATTAGTTTGTGATCTACCCAGCCATTGAAAACACTACACTTACATCTTTCTCTATGGTATATTCCAACCATTTATATACCCTCGCCAATCTTCCGTCGACCAGTGGCAGAAAAGCAAGTGAGCCGACAAACTCGACCGAAAGCATTCGTCCAGGGTTTCAAAAGCTTTATCCTCAGGTCTCGCTCCGGTTCCCGTCAGTTCTTTAAACCGCTGCTGGATATCCAAGCCGCCTTTCGTCACAATCCAGAGTGTATTGCCTCCGACCACATCAAGTTGGTGGTAAAAAGCCGCCTGCCTAATCGACCATCGGTTCTTGCCTGGGTCCTCAAGATCTTGGGCCGTGAGAGTCACACCTTTCAAGTTGTAGCAAAGCTGGTAATGCTTCCCTGATCTCCCCAAGCTGTCGATTCCATTGTTGCTTCCAGCCGGCGATTTTAGAGCTTTTTGCTCGCGAAAGCAGCTGAATCTCTGATCGCGCGCCTCGCTTTGGAGACCGAAGACGGAGATGAAGTCCAGATAATCCGGCATCACCTGGTGGAAGGTGAACATCCAACAGCATCGAACGAGTAATCCCCAGACGAGCGTGCGAGTTTGCACCATAGATATATACGAAGCGGCATTTTGGATCTTTCTGCTTGACAGCGACGACTGGGTTTTGAGGGTCGCTAGGATCCTGGATTACCTTGAGGTCAAACCATCTCGTGAGCTCCTCCGGCGTTTGAATATTGAACTTATCCAACTCTGCAGCATTTTGTTAGTGTACACTTTCAAAATGGGTATACATGGACATACCTTGGCCATTGCCATTATCAGTTTTCAAATCCCGAATCGGTACTTCCACTTTTTCTACGTCCGTTTCGAATAGGTACGGAGCAGCGAAATCTAGCCTCGTCGCATATGCTGCCAATGCACTCGGATAGGTGCTGACGGTCCTCCGGATGAGATTGCGCGGGTACGAAGCTCGGTCGAGGTAATCTTACGACTTTTGGAAATTAGTAGGCAGCGGCAAGTATGGAGGCATCGTCGATCACAGAATATTCTATTGCAAGGCACCAGACAATTGTTCAATGCGACTCAGACAATTTGATGGGATATATTGAGGAGTAAATAAAGAAGAGTACGAAAGTACAGCCCAGAGGCTGTGTCTAATGAGTGTGAGGGCAAGGCCGCAACGCGCGCTGTGCGGGGTTTCCTGAGGGCGACTAAGAAAATGCCACCGACTGGGCATGTGATAAGATGGAATATTGGACGGTATTATAGCCTAAGACATCGGGGATTGGTCCAGCACGAACTGGACAAGGCTCCTGCGCAACGTGGAGCAGTTACGCGGTCTGCCTTCTTTTGTGTGGCTTGGCGCTAAGCCACCGCCCATCATGCATCTCGAACGCCCGTCATTCAGGCGTCACTTGTCGGCGTCTCTGCGTTGCATTGCTGTCTCTCAAGGCAGCGATTTTGTTTCGATCTTCCTAGTAAGCACATCGAAGTGTCAGTCTGCGTGTACTCGGTGTTCGACGACAACAACTCTAGCTGAGAAATAACGCACAGTTGTCAAGCGCTCAGGTATCTCGAACAACCACATATCCAATTCCTAGACATACACGTAAGTATCAACACTATCGGGCTCGAGTACGACTCATACCTTGCGCTCTACAAGCTTAATATTAGGCCATTTACTCAGCAAATAATCCCTCAACACCTCCCAAGTCAGGCCTGCATAGCAAGAAAAATGCTCTTGAAACGGCCCTTTCTCTTTCCCTCCCTTCGACGATGCCGTAGAGTCGTCGGTTCTTCGACGGTGAAGTGAGTCGAATTTCAGGCGGGACTGGAGTGTCGTTCGCCTTTCAGGAGGCTCAGCGCCACCCGCTGGGTTTCTTGGCGGGCTAGAATGTATTTGTCGAATTTTCTCCTCCGCTGTTTTAATCTTCGCTTCCACACGGCCTCGAAAATCTTTTTCTTGCTCGCTCTCTGACGCAACATTTTCGCTCTTTACAATGTCCAGCGACCTCTGGACTGTGTCCAGATTTTTCTCAATTGCGGCTTTTATGCTTCTTTGAAGATTAATAGCGAGATGTCTGAACCTTATCCTAAACTTCTCCATCAGGCCTTCGAAGAGGCTCTCTTCCGCGAGTTTATCATTGATAATCTGTTTTCGTCGGTTATCACTACCTGTACCTATTGTACCGTTAGTAATATGAATAGCTGTTCTGAATAAATGGTCTCCCTTACCACTCTCTAAATTACAAGCGTAATAGGAACTTTTCATGGCCTGTCCAATGAAAGAGGTACGCATACCGGAGAGTGCGTGTGTTCTCAGTGCGCTGATGATGGATGTCAGCCAGTGGAGTTCTTTTGGCGAATGAAACTCACGAAATATTGGTCTCGAAGTCTCCGCAGACTTCCTCGACATCCCAAACAAGAGAGTGTTGGCGCGACGTCAATACTTGGCTAAGAATATTAACCAGATCCGGGAACTCTTGCAACTCGGTATCTAGGCTAAGGTCAACAACTGAGTGCAAGAGAAGTTGTTTCCATCCTAATGCTTAGACAATCCCCGATAGCATACTAGTTTCTTGTGACGCACCTAAATATTGAGTCTCCAAATCCATCAGATCCTTAATCGATCTTATGATGCTTCCATGCCAATTTTGGACTGTTGTACATAATCTCTGCCATGGGGAAGTTAGATCTCTGATCATTCGTTCTATTGCTTTTTCGTTCCAGTTGTGGCTCCCGACCGCCCTGGTAGTATGATCGCCGTATCTACGACAGAAAGCGGAGTAAGTTGCTGCAAGGCGGTTAGCTTTCACTAGTACAGAGTAGTGTGAATATTAGACGCTTACAGTGATGCAACTACACAGGATCGGCTTGTGGTTAGGATATCTAGTATTGATAAAGATGATTATACTTACCTGAGACCACTCCAAGCCCGCCTTTATCGCTGCTGCACTCCATTCGTGGATATTTTGTCCTTCAAAGAGTTAGGTGGCTAAGATATGCAACGGAAGAACCAGGGGTATAAACCTTTCTCTAATTGCAAGTGGAACTCCTCCATCATTGATCCTGCAATGCTATTAACTTGAGAGAAATCTTCAGTCAAGCCCTAGGTACTCAATCAGCATACTCCTTCCAAATCACTTTGATTCTGACATGTGTACCTTCCTCAGTCGAGCTTCGAGCGCATCAAGAGTTTGACGAACCGTCTCCTTTCGCTCTGTGCTGACATCTTCTGCACCAGATTGGACCCACAGCGCAATTTCACTAAGGATGGCTGGAACATCCTCTCGGATAAACTTCGTAGCAATGCGAAGTTGACTATAGTCCAATAAAGAAACACAGTGCCTCCGGAGTTCGATGATCCCACTCAACTCAAGAGGAGGACTCAACTCAAGAGGAGAAAGGGCACTGTCCCACCGGTCCTTCGGGTGATCTCGATGCTCCCAGTAGTCCGTATTGCTGACACAAAACACTCTCAGCCAACCATCAGGGCCTCTGCTCCCGTAGAGATCGTGGAGCGCTTCCGTAACACTAGCGTTACGGGTTTTGACAAGGTACTCTTTTAGTCTAAAATGTGTGCTTTAGTCCTCGGGGTTCCACTTCAAGTTCCAAGAGATCCATGTACTTACTTGTATTGATGATCAACTACCAGCTTCCTATTAATGGGTCAATCATGTCTAAAACTAAGTAAATATAGATATTTCAGTACTTACCTGGCGATTCTAGATCTTCGATGAAGCTGGACTTGGTTGTAATCATCTCCACCTTCTGATAAGACATCATCATCATATTCTGCTAACTTTGTCTCAATTTCATTGAAGTCTTCTCGGCTCTTAGTTACCATGTCAATTAGATGTTGAATATCTTTCGCTTTTTGGCCTTTCCAGTCATTCTTGGCTTCTTCAGCTCGAACATTCTAAAAGTTCATTAGCTGGCGGGTAATCCTCTAGAAGCCAGAGGTCATTAGCTCACATCGGACATCGTACAAATGATAGCTACATTCGACAACATAGCTTGTCTAGCAAGCTCAAACACGTTCATGAGTCCAGGATCTGTAGTGGCTCGGCCAATGCAGCATACAGCAAATATCTTATCGCACTGAAGCAGGTAACGCTCGGTAATGTTTTGTCGAGCAGAGTTCAAGTCACGAAGTCCTAGATAAGAATGCGTCAAAACGGAGTCTGAGAGTCTCGCCTGTTATGAATAAGCGAAAGTGGACCTACCAGGAAGATCGACAAGCACGAGACCTTTGCTTAGGGCAGGAGTTTTCAAGAAAACCCTGCATTTGTTAGCCGCCGGAATGAGAAGATGATCTCGTTAAGCCAGGGGAACACGAACTTAATCTTTCGGACATAGGGCCATATGGCTGGCTCTTGGGACGAGGCCTTCTCGAAAGCGAACCTCATCAAGAGATCCGAGCACTCTGCTAGAGTGGATCTGACTTCCCTTCCGCCAATCGCTGAAAGGCCCATGTCCTGCGTCCAGGATCGGAGAGTCCCTAGCACGAAATCTTCTGGCTGGTTGATGAGGAACTGCTCCCCGTCAAGCCGACCCCTGAACATAGACCGGAACGTATCTTCTGCTAGTTTCGCTCGTTCTTCAGAGTATTTCTTTTCGTCTCCATACATGTCCGCACCGTAGAAATGATAATGGCGATAAGACTGGAGTAATTCAGTCATTTGCTCCATGATCTCGTCCATACTGAATAATTCTGTCTCGATGACATAATCTTTCCTATTATGGTAGTGATACTCTGTGACAATACAGGTACACGCGGCTCCGCTATTGCTCTAGATGAGTCAAAGTTTTAGGGCTTAGCCAGATAAGACGTCACAGGTGGAGGAGCTTACCGTTAGGACGAGGCCCTTCACATCAAGAATGGAGCTGATTACACTACTTTTGCCTGCAGCAGACCCGTCAGCTGCGTCCAATTCATTACTATCTGATCGTAATGCTACTTACCAACTCCGGAATCGCCAACAAATCCAATCTTTCGGATTACGGAACATTGAAAACGGCTTAAGACCTTCGCTTCTTTGCGCAGCCGTTCTACCGTCGAGTCAGGCTCGTGCCGGGGAGAGCTAACGGTTAACACTTCAGTCACATCAGCCATGATTTGTCTCGCCTGAGCAAAACCTTTCTGAATGCTAGGCTGGTGGAAACGTTCCACTGGAGGCATCTCATCCTCCACATCCTCATCAGTAACCAACGTTGAATTAGAACCTTCCGCAAGCTTCGTCTTACCCGAATCTCTATCATTACCGCCAGTGGCCCAGGGAAGAGACCTCAGGGCAAATGCATGAAGATGCTCAGCAATGTGGTCGATATTCGACACAGAGATATCGGTCGTATAAGCGCAGAGGGGACAGTAAAGTACCTCAAGCATTCTCCTCTGGCTCACTTCGCTGAGTGATGAAAGTTGGGAAGAGAGCAAAACGGGTTGGTGCATCTTATGCATATGAGTTTCCCACTGTTCATAAGATTCGAAAATGTATGGCTGATAATGTTTCGAGGAGCAATAGTCGCATACCCAACGGATGACGCTGTGCTGACCATGCATGTGATTGAAAAGTTCATCAGACGTCAAGTACATTATGTCAGGTGTTTCACAGCCTTCGTAAATGCAGCTATAAGGAATTATATCCTGAGCAACGTGTCCTCTGACAAATATCAAATCAGTTCAAAACTTTGCCTAGGCATGTATGATATATTAGATGACATACCTCCATCTGGATGAGTTGCTCGAGTACTCCGCTGGCAGTACAACGGCGCAATATGGGCACCGCAGGACCCCTCCCAATATGGGAGAAGGACAGCTTGGACAATCCTGCGTAGCACCGATTCGTGTTAATCGCGTCACAACAGAGGACGTTTTCCGACCAGAAGCAGCGGCTTGCAAGTTGAACTGAGAGCCAATATCAGTGGCGCTTTGAATGGTAGATGGGGCATTAATGCTTGGTGCTTGGAGTGCCGCGATAGATTCATCAGAAATGGTCTGCGTTGGCTTCAGGGCGATGGGTATTGCGGGCTTAACGTCCGGCAAAAGGAGTTTATCCCTCTCTGGTAGCTCTTGCTGCTGAATCTTCTCAGCATCAAGCATTTCAATTGAGCCCATACTTCGTGTGGCAAAAATAATTCGGTTTCTTCTGACGACATTTGCATGAATCAATCGCCCCTGGACAGCGCTGAGTAATTCTGGGCTCCAATTTTGAGATATAATTGAATATTCTGCGGCCGACTTCTCGCGGTTGAGATGAACCGTCTGCATCAGAATTACAAAGGCGAGGTGTTCTTTGAAATCTTCGAAATCTTGCTCTTTGAGCGACGCGTCGGCTTTCCGATACCTATCTTTAGCCCCAGACTGTCGGATTGCTGTGGCCACTCTCGTAAGTTGTTCCAGGATAGTTTTTATGTTGAAGTATGACTCTGACAGGTGTCCACCAGAATCTCCAATGTTAGGCAGTAGGTAGGACTCGCTCCCTTCACTCGAGAAATCCGAAAAGATAGAATCCACATCGTGAACTTCTGGCGATGAGCTCAACTCGGCCTCTGACGAGGAGCTTTGAGACTTAGACTCGGCTAAAGTTCATGAGCAGCATTGCACAACTGAGGAGTACAACACATACCAGTCTCTAGATAATTCTCTAGCGCTTCTGCTAAACCATCCAGAAGGTCGCAGATCATTTCTCGCAGCTCGGGTCTATCACGCACTCGATGGTCCAGGGATGACCTGCCAACACGTGTTGCCATAAGACCGGCGTCCCATAGATTGAACTCTCCTTGCCGATTTTCTAACCAATCGAGTTTGCTGGAGACTGAGATGGATATGCACCTCATAAATAGCTCACGGCATGTCTGGGCTCTGCCACAGATGTCGCCTGAGAGCGCCATTATTTGGCAGCACTTAGTGTAGCGACGGCGATGAAGAGCAATCAGTAACTCTGCAGATAGCACATCGAACGAGGCATGAAGCCAACTGGGTGTTTCTTGGCGAACTCAATCTTCGCGGCACTTTGTGAGTGGGGTTCGTGAAATGCGCAACTGTGGCCTAAGGCATCAGGCATAAGTTGTTGTACGTCTTTTTGGAGAGGTTCACAGCTTGATTTTAGCCGGCTAGCGAATGCTCCTGAAGAACTAGTATACAAACTACAGCTTTACGGCGTACACTATATCACAGCGTTCCAACACTCGCTAAATTGAATTGTGACAATGACTTAGCCTTGCTGCCTTCGAACGTAAACCGCCAAGATTGAAATAAATTACTTAGCCCCAGACGACTGCTGATTGGAGCTGCTTGTTGAGTCGTAAGAGCCCGAACGCGAATCCACAAACCATGGCGTCCAAATGTTGGTTTGTACTCCAACAAACACACTATCCCCCGCCCTCTTTCCCTAAGAATGGCTCTGGCGTTGCAAGCGGGCCATTATGCCTTGGACATCTCATCTCTGACCTCAAACATCTCGATAATATCATCAACAGAAGCGGCCCCTTACAGATCCCACCAGATATGCCCATATACCCTACCAAAGCTTGGGATCTCACATGGGATATGAACAGATCCAGTGGGGTAGACGTTTCGGAGAATATTGGGGTTCCTATCGCTGCTGCTGCCGGACTGTCAATTAATCTGGATGCTGGAGCCGCGTTCCAACGAACAATTCGAAACTATTGGGAGTTCCAATCGCTTGAGAGCTTCATTTTCCAGCCCACCAGCGCTTACATCGAGGACAGCTTGGAGGATGAAGAGGTGTCCGCGTACTTCAAAAAGAGAGGCTTGCTGAGATCTTCATCTCTTTTCATGATAACTGGGATTATTGTTGCTCGAGGAGCCAAGATGACGGTCTCCCGAGTTCAAAGACAAGAAATCCATGGCGGTACTGGCATGTAAGTTAGCCAATCTGATTCAGAAATCGGAATCAGCCTATCAGAGCGCGAGGGTTGTGCTCTTCCTTCTGCAGACACTGACCTGGGCCGCAGCCAGTTCCCCACGATTATTGAAGCGGGCGCGAACGTGGGCATATCATCGGAGGGAAATATCTCCTCATCAGCTCAGAAGGTAACGGACTTTGTGTGGGCAATCCGGCTAGCCAAGATATCTAAGGGTTTGCTCAATCGAGAATGGTCCCACGAAACATTTGCTGAGGGAGCAACCTTTGGTTTAGGTGAAGAAGTGAAGCAGGGAGAGCAAATTCTCACGGCATTGGAGAGGGAAGGACTTCAAGGGCTCAAAAGCGTTAATATTGCGACAGATGATCTTGTATTCGTGGTCCAGGAAAATTTGTAGTCCATGGACTTAGACTAATGATGATATTTTTTTTACGATTGTTTGAATATGATGTGGGATGCTAACTAAAGGGGTTTATCAAGACGGTACCTATGCAGTTTCTGTTATCGGTGATCAATATGCTGTTAACCCCGCGATATAGGGCCTGGCTATAGCAGGAATTGTGAACAAAGTCAGTCTATATTTAATTACAAAAAAAGATATAATAGTAGACCCTATGCAGAGTCGACCTCAAGTGGAACGCTGATCTTATTGCTTGTGGCCCGAATTACAGAATCGAGCATTAGCACTGATTTATCTAGTATTAGCCTTAAATCCCACGTGACTTTGGGATGGCTAACCGAGATTGAACAATCAAGCGAAGTAGAAGCATTTACCTCTGTTGCTGTACGACGTTCGAAAGCTACCTCATGGAGCCCCGATGATCATGGCAGAATCGAATTTGCAGCCTTCAATCTTATTTGCACGCGATGTGGTACAGGGACTTCGTGATATTGCACATGAGCTCTCTAAACAGCGTGGCATCAAGGCATTCTGTTGCGAGCTAGCTGCGGAATTAGCCACTGCACAGCAGCGATTTGAGGAACTAGGGGACCAGCGAAGCAGCGCTATAGAGGAACGCCGAGTGCTGAAGTTACTGGACAACCTGGAAAGGTTGTGCCAGGTAAGTTCTATCTGTGAGGAGCGAGCATCATGCGACAGATGTAGTTCCATATTTTCTCAGGTACTGACAGTATGTTATACAGCCAACCCCTTCAGCTTCCTCGTCATCGCAGAGCGATAACTTCGATCAGAAACGATACCCGAGCCTGAACCGTGTCTTGGCGAATAAGGAAGTGGGGAAAAGGGTCATAGAGAGATTCGCTGCTAGTCCGCTGGCACGTCGAATGAAATTGATAAAACTCTTGCAAACGTTTAGCAAATCCCAGCAAAATAGCCTTGGTGGGCCGGAGCTGTTCGAGCTCCTGGGCCAAGAACGCGCGCAACAGCAAAGAGACGACTACCAGGGATATATACATGCGCTTTACGATATACTTGCCTCGTGTTGCTGGTGCCAACGCCAGGATGGTCGGAAGGATATCACAGCAAACTTGCGCCTGAATGGCTGCTGTAGTCCCGGGGAGGTTCCAGATAGTATGAACTTCAGGTTGTTCTTTCTGGATCATCCACACGGCCATGATAGTAGCGTTTACTGTCAATGGCAGGATGCACAGATATGTGTCCTACGCAAAGGGTAAGTTTCCTCTGATGCTAGGCTATGCCGATGCTCGCCCAGCTGCTGATACTATTTGCAGAAGAGTCAAGTTCAGCGCCGATAAAGTTGTTATCAGCGGTCCTGGCTTTGGAGAGGTGCTCACAATAGACACATTCTGCGAGTTTATCAGCAATCGGATGCATTCGCAGTTGAAGTTAGCTGCGTCGAATGAAGGTCTCGTGGTCAACGGCCCATGTTCTATTTCGCAAGACTTTCTTCTGAATGCCTCGAGTGTGTCTCTCGCTGAGTTATTAAATATGGCCAAGCCCTCACGGAAGATGAAGCTTCTCTTGTCATATTTTTTGGCTAAGGCAGTCTGGCAGTTCTATGACTCCGAGTGGATGCGAAGCGAGTGGACCAAGGAGACTGTTCATTTTATGTTCGAAAGTCGATCATACTCTCCGAAGGGCATCTTTGTGAATGAGCCATTCCTCTCCGCTCATTTCGATTGCCCTCACATAGTCCAAGATGATGCTTTTCGATCACATCTATTCCCGAAAATCCTTGCTTTAGGAATTATGTTCCTCGAGATCGAGCTTGGCATCAATTTCGAAGAACAAAAAATAAGCTGTTTGGGACCTGACGGGCAGCCAACTGTAAATACGGACCACATGGCCGCTATCAAAGTATTTAACAATACAAAGTTATGGGACGAAATGGAAACCTTCAGGGGATTTAAGGGTGTGATAAATGCTTGTCTCACCCCAGCACCATTCATGCCCTTCTTAAATGACGCGGATGGACTTCGTGATGCATTCGATAAATACATCGTTGCCCCGCTCCAAGAGCTGTATAGGAGAAACTGGGAGGACCCGGATACATGCAGCATTCGGGAAATCGAAATCTCATCCCCTAGACAAGCGAAGAACGAAGAGAACCATGTTTCTCTGAGAAGTCCACATACCACGCGAGCAGTGCCTAGATACCAGGTAACGTCTTTCTCGCCTGATCTGTATCAACCCAGCTGGATGCCTGCCCTGCCACACCATCCAACAATGCAGGACGTTTTGGGCTTCTCCGGGGGATCAAATCATCTTGATGATAG
>Ga0302325_10027592_pt1 | contig 11768 bp, 10 predicted proteins | sample Palsa_T0_2_FD_201948 | JGI IMG/M metagenome (GOLD analysis project Ga0302325, IMG submission 201948) | Peat permafrost microbial communities from Stordalen Mire near Abisko, Sweden - Palsa_T0_2 | ecosystem: Environmental > Terrestrial > Soil > Palsa > Peat permafrost | place: Sweden: Abisko... | reverse complement strand
GAACAGACCCCAGCGGCCGGCGGCACATGCCCGCAGACAAGATAGGAGGAGAGGGCGAAAATCGTCCTCCAATTCTTTGAGCCTTTGATCCTTGATCGGTCCTCTTATGTCGGCTCGCGCGGATGAGTCTAGCGCAAGTGACTCGCGAGAGTCTGCATAGTCACGTCCTGTGATTCCGCGTAGTATGGCTGAGTTTGTTTGTGGTGGAACGTTGGATGGAGTTGGCGGAGGCGGAGGGGGATCGCGTGATTGCAGAATACCGAGCGGATCATGTGGGAAGTTTCCTGCGACCGGCAGTGTTGCTGGAGGCTCGAGGCGCTGGGGACGCGCAGCGCGTGCACGATCTTGAGGATAGCCACATCGCTCGCGTTCTGGCCAAGCAGCGGGAATTGGGGTTTCAGATTTTTACCGACGGCGAGTTGCGCCGGCGGAATTTCATGAGCGATTTCACTGACGCCGTCGAAGGCTTCGACATGGGCGATTCGGTGGCGCGCACGTGGAAAGCCGGCGAGGAAAAAGCGGCGCGCGAGAGCAGCGTGATGGGCGTGGTGACCGCCAAGCTGCGGGCGGTTCGTCCGCTCACCGGGCACGAGTTGACGTTTCTGCAGAAGCACTCGCCCGGAGCGATCAAAATGACGCTGCCAAGCGCCACCCAGTTTCCGGCCATCGCGTTTAAGCGCGGAGTCACCGACAAAGTTTACGAAAATCATTCCGCGCTGTTGTGGGACATCGTCGCGATTATGAAAACGGAACTGGCGCGGCTGTCTGCGGAAGGCGTGAAATACATCCAAATCGACGCGCCGCGGTACAGCTACTATCTCGATCCGAAGTGGCGCGACTGGATTCGCGCCGAAATGAATGTCGAGCCGGACGCGTTGCTGGAAGATTCCATCCGCGCGGACAATGCGTGTTTTGAAGCGGCGCGCCGCCCCGGAGTTACCCTCGCGATGCATTTATGCCGGGGAAATAATCGCAGTCACTGGTACGCGCAGGGCGGCTACGACGCTATCGCTGAGAAGCTGTTCGGTACCATGGTTGCCGATCGTTTTCTGCTCGAGTATGACGATGAACGCTCCGGTACGTTTGAGCCGCTTCGTTTCATCCCGAGGAACAAAACGGTGGTGCTGGGACTGGTTAGCTCAAAGCGTCCGGAGCTCGAGAGCGGCGACGAACTGATCCAGCGGATCAACGAAGCGGCAAAATATTTCCCGCTTGAAAATCTCGCGCTCAGCCCGCAGTGCGGATTTGCGTCCACCATGGAAGGGAATCTGCTCACCGAAGAGGAGCAGTGGGCCAAGCTGCGGCTGTTGGCGGAAACGGCGCGCCGCGTTTGGAGCGATTAGACCGCTGAGGCTACTCCGCGCGAAGCGTTTCTACTGGATCGAGCGACGCGGCGCGGCGCGCGAGAATGTAACTTGCAAGCAGCGCGGAGATGGCCAGAGTTGTCGCGACGGCGCCCAGTGTCGATGCGTCCCAAGAGGGAACCCCAAAGAGTAGGCCGCGCATCAGGCTGGCTGCGGCGACTGCACACACCAGTCCGATGACGATGCCAGATATCGCCAACCGTCCGGCTTCGGTGAGAACAAGTTGATACACGGCGCCGCGCTGCGCGCCCAGGGTGAGACGAATGGCGACCTCGCGGGTCCGCTGGCTCACCGAATACGCGACTACTCCGTACAGCCCCACCCCACTTAGCAGAAACGCCAACGCGGCAAAGCCTCCTACCAGCCACGCGGAGGAGCGGTGGAGATAGGCGGTAGGGGAGTCGGCGATTCGCGCGGCCATGGTCGATTCGTCGAGGGTGCCGAGGTTGGAAGCGGTTTGATGGATGGTGGCGACCAGGATGGGCAGCACCGACTGCTCGGACTGCGAGGTGCGCGCCACGACGTACACGAAATTATCGGGGTCCTGGTAGAAAGGATAGTAGACAGCGGGCCATATCGGCTCATCGAGCGAGCCTTCGCGAATATCGTCGACCACCCCGATAATTTCCTTAAGCGATTGCGGGGCGAGTGAGATGTCGCCAAACTTCTGGCCAATGGGATCTTCGCCGGCGAAATATTTTTTGGCGAGGGTTCGATTGATCACCACTACTTTGGGTTTGGAGGCATCGTCCCCATCGGTGAAGAAGTGGCCGCTAATCAACTTTGCCTGGAGGGTGGCCAGATAGTCGGGAGTCACATCGCGCATGTCGACCTCGATGTGCTTGCCGTCGTAGGGGCGGCCCACAGAACGGATCCAGTCGGTGTAGCCATTGCCTTCGAGAGGCAAGCGGCTGGTGATAGCGGCGGATTTCACGCCGGGAATGCGCGATACGTTAGCGAGCAACTTGCGTGCCAGAGTGTCGATATCCTCATCCTTCGGGTAACTCGCGTCGGGTGCGTCGACTTCCAAGGTAGCCAGATGGTCGGTGCGGAAGGCGGGATCCACGTTGAGAAGGCGATGCAGGCTTTTGCCAAGCAGTCCGGCGCCGACCAACAGGACGATGGCGACGGCCAACTCGACTACCACGAGGTTGGACCCGAAGCGGCGCCACAGAGTTCCCGCGGAGGTGCGGCCACCCTCCGCCAAACCTTCGCGCAACTGTGAGAAGGATAACCGCCAAGTGGGGATGAGTGAAAACAGCATCGAGGCCAGCAGCGCGATGGAACATGCAAAGACCGCCACGTGGAGACTCAAACCGATTCCTTGCAGATACGGCATGCCGGTGAGCATGTCCGCGGGAATCAGCTTCAGAAGAAGTTCGATGGTCCACTTGGCGGCCAGCAGACCCAGCGCGCCGCCAATGATGACCAGCAGGAAAGTCCTTGTCCTCAGGCGCGCTGCAGCACGGCGCTGATGGCGGCGATCATTTGCTCGAATTGGGAAACTTCGGAGCCGAGCTGTTTGCGGCCAGCGGGCGTTAGCGTGTAGAAACGGGCGCGGCGGTTGGTTTCGGTCTTCTTCCATTCGCCTTTGACCCAGCCTTGCAGCAGCAGGCGCTGCAATGCGGGATAAAGGGAGCCCTCTTCAACGGTGAGGACGTCGCCGGAAAGGCGCTTGAGTGCGAGGGCGATGCCATATCCGTGCTGCGGAGCGCGGGTGAGCATTTTGAGGATGAGCATGTCGAGAGTACCGGGCAAAAGGTCAGGCTTGTGGGTCGGCATGGGATATACATAGTCTATCTATGGATAGGATGTCAAGGGCAACGAGAGAGAATGGATCCGGCCGGGCCGGGAGTGCGGAGCGCTACCGAGTAATGCAAAGCCAAGAACCGGAAGGGTGAGCGACCTTGGGGTGCACCCTTCCGGTCCCGAGCCTTTCAACAACCAGTTGTGGAGCGTCACTTTGCGATGCTGCGTGACGGTCCTGCCGCGTATCGTTTATTACGGATGAACGGGCGGTACGGTAATTTTGACGATTTGGCCCAAGCCGACTGGCGGCGGGCCAAAGCCGACGTTCGAGACGTAAAGGGCGCCGTCCGGGCCAAACGTCATGGCGGTGGGCAGAGACAGGCCGGTGGCGATGTCTTCCAGACCATCCCGAGTTACGCGCACGACCTTTCCGGTAGAGGGAGTGGGAAATGGATTTCCGGTGGTGTTCTCCAGTACGTACAAATCACCGTGGCAGTCGAAGGCGACGCCTAGCACGGTAGTTAGCCCAGTCACCACGGTACTCACCTTTCCTTGCGGGGTGATCTCCAGAATTTTCGACGAACCCTCTACGATCGGGAACAGACCCAGGTTTCCCACAAAAAAATTGCCCCTGAATGCAACCGATGTTGGAACGATGTGCCCCTGGCTTGCGGATATGTCGGCGACGCGATGAATCTCGCCATTCAGCGAAACGGCGTCCAACTCGCCGTGGTTGGGCTCGACCGCGAACAACTTTCCGCCGACCGCGACCATGCTGTACCACACGCCGTCAGGCTCGAAGTCCGGGGGATTCGGATTGGCTACGGGATGCAGCTTTTGAAACAGGCTTAGGTCAGCCACCATTCTCCAGGCGCCGTTGGGATAAATCTGAAGAACACCGTTGTTGGTGTGGACCAGTCCGTGCGAGCAGCCCGATCCTGCGGTGAGCGCGAACATTTCCCGGCCGATAAAGGCGATGTCCGATACGCCGCTGACTGAATTCCCATTCGCGTCACTGGTCTGGGTGGAGGGGAGGTTATCCGCGACGGTGGTGCGATTGCCTTGAGTATCGATTCTGGATATGCGGGAGGTAAATCCGCCCGTGTAGGGTCCGACGGGGGCCACGACTTGGGTGCATATACCTGCCGTAGAAGTGGTACCGCCCATGCCACCTTCGGCGACGTAAAGTTTGCCGTCTGGCCCGAAAGTAAGGCCGCGCGGGTTGTTCAGGCCGGTGGCGAAGACGGTTACATTGGAGGATGGACTTTGGGCCAGGGAGGTCGAAGCCCCGGAAGCGAACAACAGGGTGAGGGTGGCAAAGGCTCCTAGCAAACGTATGGGTTTCATTTTTTCTCTCTCCTGAATTGGCGTGTGAGGTGTTCTCCGGAGCGCTCGGATTGGATCGAGTCAGCGGAGACCCGCGCACTCTCGAACGAAACGCCGGCAGGAGGCAATGCACCGCGGATCATTTGGAATGAAAGAGACATCAAGTCTTCATAAACAGTTAACTATCTGAAAAAACAACGGTTATCTTGACTGTTGTGTGGGGCTTTTGTTACCCTCTGGCTACTTTCCTCCGAGGGTTAGTGGATGGAGCTTAACGAATCCTCGCTGCGCTGTATCCGGTTTGACCGTTTCGAGGTCGATCTGCGCTCGGGCGAACTTCGCAAGAACGGGCACCGGGTACGTTTGCAGGACCAGCCCTTTCAGCTGCTGGCATTGCTCCTGGAGCATCCGGGCGAAGTAGTGGCGCGACTGGAGATTTGCCGGCGACTATGGCAGGCGGACACGTTCGTCGATTTCGATCACAGCGTGGCGACGGCGATCAATAAGGTGCGAGAGGCGCTGGGGGATTCGGCGGACCACCCACAATTCATCGAAACCTTGCCTCGGCGCGGATATCGATTTATCGGCGTGATTGCGAGTCCAGTCCCAACCCAAACGCAGCCGGCGATTCCGGCCGAAGCGGTTCGACGCGAGCGTGATCGCCCGGCATGGCGGACGTTCGCGATCAGCATCGTTGGCTTGGCCTGTGCGGCCGCAGCGGTGATCGCGTTTCGATCGACGCCGGCGAAAACGCCGCCGCCCCAAGCTCTGACGATGCTGCACTTTACCGCGCTGCCGGGGATCGAGACGGCCCCGGCGTTCTCTCCCGATGGTTCGCGAATCGCGTTTGCGTGGAACGGGGATCCAGCATTAAAGGCGAAGGGATTCGATTTATACGTGAAGGCCATTGGCAGTGAGACACTGCTCCGGCTTACGCACCATCCTTCCGATTGGATAGCTTCCGCGTGGTCGCCCGACGGCACCCAGATCGCCTTTCACCGATTGGCGGGCGCCGATACCGGCGTGTATGTGGTTCCAGCTCTGGGGGGACCAGAGCGGCAACTGCGCTTGACCCATGTACCCTATTCAGTCGCTGCTCCTATCAGCTGGTCTGCCGACGGCAAATGGATTGCCTTTGGCGATTCTGTCCCAAACGAAATGGCGACGGACCGCAACTTCCTGCTTTCGGTGGAGACTCTCGAAGTGGTGCCGATCACTCACAATCCAACTTGCAAGAACGAAGGCACGCCTACTTTTTTTCACCGGCGCGAGGAATTGGCATACGTGTGCGTTCACAGTACGGATGACTTCGAACTGTATTCCGTGGCTCCTTTCGGGGGGACGCCCAAGGCGATTGCGGCATTTTCGGATATTCCAGACGGAATCGCGTGGTCTGGCGATGACCGCACGTTGGTGATTTCTCAATTTTTTGGCTTCGGCGCTGAACTGGACGAAGTGGGATTGGCGGATGGTTCGTTGCGGCGGATCGACCTCCGACAAAATCCCACCTGGCCTGCGATCTCGCCCAAGGGTGACAAGCTCGCCTTTAGTGTTTCTTTCGGACGGGGGCGCATTTTGAGAAAGGATCTTCGCCGTCCGGAAACCCCCAGTACGGAACTCGCTACATCGACGCAGGACCAGGGTGCAGCCCAATACTCCCCGGATGGAAAACATATTGCGTTTCGGTCCAGCCGAACCGGTTCGCCGGAAATCTGGATCGCTGACGCGGAAGGCGACAATTTGGTGCAACTGTCCAGAGGAAATGGCGCTGCCTCCACTCCGCGCTGGTCGCCGGACGGAAAAAAAATCGCGTTTGATTCTCGTCGCCGGGACCAGCTGGAGATTTATGTCGTCGATGTCTCCGAGCGAGTTCCCCGGAAACTCGTCTCGAATGTGCAAAAAATGATCTGGCCCAGTTGGTCGCGGGACGGACAGTGGATTTATTTCCAGGCTTTCGAAGCGAAGGGACAAGCCATTTATCGATGTCCTGCGGCTGGGGGAGACGCAACGATAATTGGGGCGCGGCCTGACGGGATGAGTCCTGAGGAGTCCTTCGACGGCAGTATTCTTTATTTTGCAGAGCGCTACACGAATGCCCGGCTGAGGTCGCTTTCGCTTCACAAGGAGTTTGCGGATTCGCATGTCGATGGGTTGCCGCCCCTAGTGCATGGCGATCTTTGGGCGCTCGTTCCCCAAGGAATTTATTTTGTGCCTGCGGACGCGCCCAAGTCTGTTCGCTTTTTTGATTTCGCGACGAAAAACAGCCGGCGCCTATTTGAAATCGATAAAGACTTCGGCCTGGGTTTCTCCCTGTCCCCGGATAAGCACTGGCTCCTATACTCCCAAACTGAAGAGCAAAATGACGACATCATGATCGCCGAACACTTTCGGTAAGGTATCGCTTGAGGACGCCTCGCGATCACTGCGGTCCTAGCTGGTGGCAAATCAGCAGGAGAGCCTGGATGATCCAGGCTCTCCTGTTTGACTGATGGCCGGTTCTTTTTCGGGTTGGGGTTCAGCGGCGATCGCGGCGATCATTCGGATCCGGCGGCGGCGCTAGTTCAAAGACGCCGACGGCACCCGCCGCGGGGCCATAGAGATTTCCGTCAGGACCGAAGGCCAGACCGCCAGGGAAGCCGACGTTGGGGCCGCCCAGAAAGATATAGAGCAGCGACTCGGTCCACGGAGGGGTGGCGGTTGGCGTCAACTGAAAGACCACGCCGCACCCTGGGTACAGGCAGGTGCCGCCCTGGACGCCGCCCCACACGGTGGTGCCATACAGATTGCCTGCATCGTCAAAGATCACGTGGCTGGTGGGCTGCAGACCATCACTACCCTGAAAATCATAGAGGGTGGCGAAATCCCATGTGCCGCCTTCGGTTGGTTGCACCCGAAAGACGTCGCCATCTCCATAAGCGCCTCCGAGCCGGCTGGTGCCGTACAGGTCCCCACAGATCAGGTCGCGGTTCCGGCGAGCATCACGCTCCATCCTCCGGTCGCGCTCCCGATCATGATCACGAACGCAGCGATCGTTGCTGGGACGGAAGGTGAGTTCCGCTAACGGCTCGGCGTACGCGCTAGCATCGGGAATTTCGGCGATGAGAGCCTCATTCCAAGCGCCGCTGGGAGTGGGCGTTAACTTGAAGACCTGGCTCGAGCCATCCGGGTCGCTGTCCTCGACGGTACCGTAAAGATTCCCGATGTTGTCGAAGGTTAGTCCTGCGAATGGTTGGCCGCCGTCGGTGCAAAGGCCTTGCTCCGGGCAAAAGGTGTATAACAAAGTTTCGGTCCATGGTCCGGTGGCGGCCGGGGCCAGCTTATAGACCACTCCGACAGTGCCGGCCCCTCCCACCGAGGTGGTTCCGTAGAGATTACCCGCGGCGTCGCGAATGACTCCGGACCTTGGCCAACCTCCGTCGGCCCCACCGCTGAAGGTGTAAAGCACGGTTTCGGTCCACGGTCCGCTGGCAGTGGGTGTGAGCTTATACACGATGCCGCAGCCGGTGGGAAAGGGATCGCCTTCGGTGGTGTCGCAAGTGACGGCCGGGTTGCCGCCGTATTGAGTGGTGCCGTAGAGATTGCCCGCTGGGTCCAGCAACAATTTCCCGACTGGAACCAGGGCGCCGGTGAAAGTATAGAGCACGGTCTCGGTCCACGCGCCGCCAGCGTCGCGGGTCAACTTATAAACATTGTACCGGTCGGTGCTGTAGAGATTTCCGGCGCGATCGAATATCGCCTCGGGCGCGTAAAACGGGTAGAAGGGTTGGGGGTCGGTGAGGCTTGATATGGTGGTTTCGGTCCACTGCGCCGAGGCGCTGCCCGCGAACAGACAAGCGAACGCCGCGACCAACGCCAAGGCGCGGCAAAATCGAAACGAGGCACGATGCATGGTTCCTCCGTGCTGGGATGTTCTGTTCGGGGCCCGACGGATGGGATCTGCTAAGTGGAACTGGCAGAGTTTAGCCTTGCGGTACAAAGCAAATCAACATGAGACTTCTAGTAACAGTACGGCCAATTCGCGGCTCGCAAGGGTCGGAGGCCTTCGCCACCTGTGGCTGGCGGTGAACCCGCCTGTTTGAGCCAGGTAACAGGGGACGTGACCGCGATCATTCGGGGATTGCGGGAACACGGACACGGAAAGTGTGCTGTTGGTGCTGCAAAGAGTGTGGCGAACAAAAGGCGAACATGTTATTTTGCTTTGATGCCGCTCCGCGCTTGCCGGGTTACGCTCGAGGACATGAACGGGGTCACGCACACCGTGGAGGTTACGGCGGGGACACTGTACGAGGCGGTCGCCCAGGGACTGGCAGCGATGCGCGGGAACGAATGGGTTGCCGGGATCGCGGAGGGGTTGAATGCGGTGAAGGTATCGGTTGCCGATGTACGGGTGGAGCACGCCGTCAAGATGATCGATTTCAAAAAGTGGCTGGAGAGGCCTGGCGGCTCGCCGCGCGAGGTGAGTCAGCGTCAGCGGATTCACGCCATCCTGGGAACGCCGGTGGCGCGGTAGGATCGGCGCCGGACCGATTCAGACTGATCGCCTCTCGCGCAGACGGCGAAACGCAAACACGGGCATTGAGGCGCACTCCGATCAGCGCGTCAGGCATGTTTGTTCATTTGCTTTCCGGTTCGACGCGGTATTGTTCATCGCTGACTTGCTCCATCCACTCGACAACCTTACCGTTGAGCTTTTCCTGAATGGCGATGTGGGTCATGGCGGTAGTCGGTGCCGCGCCGTGCCAGTGCTTCTCGCCGGGAGGGAACCAGACTAACATCACCCGGGTGGACTTCCTCGATTGGTCCTCCTTCGCGCTGGACCCTACCGCAGCCTGCGGTGACGATGAGAGTCTGACCGAGGGGATGCGTATGCCAGGCCGTCCGGGCACCCGGCTCAAAGGTTACGCTGGCACCTCGAACAAATGCCGGATCGGGTGCCTGAAATAGTGGATCGATTCGGACGGTCCCAGTGAACCACTCTGACGGACCTCGGGCGGAGGGCGGCGAGCCAATTCGTTTGATATCCATGATCGGAATCTTACCAGAGCCACGTCGCGTTGCGGAGAGCGACATCGCGTTGCGGTGGGCCACGTCGCGGCAGAAAGTCAAAACAGAATCGCAGCGTTAGCACGCGGCGCAGAGCACCAACAACGACACCAGACAGCGACCGCGATCAGGACTGAAGAGCGAGGCCTGGAATGCCACTGGCACGGGGGAACGGGTGTGAGGAACGAGGCGCATAGGCGACATGTTATAAACGACCAATGCGCCTACAGGATTACGCACCCCGACCCGCACACATTAAGTGGCTGTTCGACTCCGACCCGCCGATCCGTTGGCAGGTGATGAGGGACCTCAGCGGTGAAGCCCCCGAGGCGATTGCAGCCGAGCGGTCACGGGTGGCAACGGAAGGCTGGGGAGCGCAGCTTCTCGCCCGCCAATCTCGTGCCGGCCACTGGGGCGGGGCGAAGTGGGACCTGATTACACTTTGGAGCCTGGTGGTCTTGAAGGAGCTCGGTCTGGACCCCGCCAGCCAGGAGGCTCGCCGAATGATTGAGCGGGTCGAGAGGCGGCTGGTGTTTAAGCCGCTGAACAACCGGCCTTACCTTCAGGGCGAAACGGAGCCCTGCATCAATGGCAGAATCCTGGGCATCGGGGCATATTTCAAAGAGCCGAACGACGCACTGGCCGATCGACTGCTGGGCGAGCAACTCGAAGATGGTGGATGGAACTGCGAAGCGCCAGTGAGCCGGCGCTCCTCGTTCCACACCACTATCTGCGTGCTCGAAGGATTGCTCGAATACGAACGAGCCGGGCGCAAATCCGCGGCGGTGACGAAGGCCCGCAAAAGGGCGGAAAACTATCTGCTTGAGCGCCGCATGCTCCGCTCGCTGCGAACCGGCGAAGTGATCGACAAACGTTGGCTGCGTTTCTCGTTCCCGACGTTTTGGCACTACGACGTCTTGCGCGGACTCGATTATCTACGGAATGCGGGAATCAAGCCCGATAGCCGCGTGAGGGTAGCCATCGAAACGGTGATTAAGCGGCGCCACCAGAATGGCCGCTGGCCCTTGAACCTGCTTCATGGCGAGCGTATTCCATTGGAGGTGGAGACCAGCGTCGGCAGTGCTAGCCGCTGGAACACACTGCGCGCTCTACGGGTGCTGCGTTGGTACGAGGTATGGAATTGATCGAGGCGCCCGACGCGGCTCGCGTACCGTGATCCGTAGAGGCGATCTGCGCGAACAACTGCAGGCGGGAGAGGGTTGGCAACCGAAGCGCGTTGATCACCCGTTTTTTGCTTCGCAGCGAATTCCGGCCGCACCGGACATCTTTGAGGGTGCTTTGACAACTTATACGGTCGAGAGTGGTAGGCTGAGAGTGGCATGAAGATACTCAGCTTGCGATCGATGACGGCCACCGCGCTCTCGTTATGGCTGGGTATCGTAGCGTGCGTTCTGGGGTGTAACGATGCCACAGGCTGCGCATGCTGGGACTGCGGGAACCCAGGGTAGTGCAGCGCCTTGTCCCGCGCGCGACGGTGACACGGAAGAGTCATGTTGCGCTCATGGCCATACTCCATCCCGCAACTCCGACAAGAGCGGGCACCATAGGAATTCGTGTTGTCCAACAGAAGCTGCGTTGATTCAAAACAGAGCGTAGCGGCGCCCAGGCCGGCCTGCCCTCACGTTGCGGTGTTAACGCTCCGAGGTTTCGACTCGTCGAGCTATTTGCCTGCAAATGGTGAGACGAGCCCCGGCGGTGGCAGGCATGCGGGCCGGGAAATGCTACTTCGAGTACACGTCCTCCGGATCTAGAAAGAGCAAGAATCCTACACAGGACTTCCTGGCGGATGGATTGGTCGGCCCCGTACAACTCTTTCCACTTCTAAAGGAATAGAAGACTATGAAGACGCTAAAAGTAATTCTGCTGATGGCAGTGATGGCGCTGGGAGTTGCACGAACCGCGACGGCGAGGCAGGCGGGATGCTGCTCTTCCGCCGATTGCTGCGCGTCGTGTAACGGCTGCTAACAGGCAGCGCATAGGCAATACGGGGCGCAGGCCAGCGGCCTGCGCCCCTTTTTGGTGTGCCGAGCATGTTCGACAGCTTGGAGGTGAAAGTCCTCTACTCATCCTGATGGAGGAGAAGGGTTAGTGAAGCGCAAGGGCCGAACCGCGAGGCGAGGTCTGAAAGAAGGGTGTAGCAAACACGCGAGCCGATGGACAAGAACTGGATTGGAGGCCTACGGTGCCGGGCGAGCGAGCTAATGATCGCGAAACCCACATCCATCAAAGGCACTGGTGGTAAATCCGGCGGTTGTGCGTGGAAGG
>Ga0302325_10027591_pt1 | contig 11768 bp, 9 predicted proteins | sample Palsa_T0_2_FD_201948 | JGI IMG/M metagenome (GOLD analysis project Ga0302325, IMG submission 201948) | Peat permafrost microbial communities from Stordalen Mire near Abisko, Sweden - Palsa_T0_2 | ecosystem: Environmental > Terrestrial > Soil > Palsa > Peat permafrost | place: Sweden: Abisko... | reverse complement strand
GGGCGTGCTCCCGGGACGATTCGTCTCCTGGAAAAAAGCAACCAACAGAGTGCGCCTATAATCAAAAGCGCTGTCGCACCAAGGAGGGGGAAAAATGGCGGGAATGACGATCGCTCCAGTCGCAACCTACGGTTTTTTTGTCGACGGCCGCTGGATCGAAGATGGAGACATCGTCGAAGTGCGGGCGCCATTTGACGGCAGCGTTGTGGCTCGAGTGGTGCAGGCGAGGCGCGAGCATGCGGAGGCGGCCATCGCCGCCGCGGTCAAGGCGTTCGGAACTACGCGGCGGCTGCCGGCCTTCGAGCGGCAGCGGGTCTTGCGGCGTGTGGCGCAGGCGATTGCCGAGCGCCGCGACGAGTTTTCACGAACCCTGGCCCAGGAAGCCGGCAAACCGATCAAGCTGGCGCGCATTGAAGTGGACCGCGCGGTCTTTATCTTTAACGTCGCCGCAGAAGAGACAACTCGCATCTACGGCGAGTACCTTCCCCTCGACTGGCAGGAATTTACAGCGGGACGCTGGGGCATTGTTAAGCGCTTTCCGCTGGGTCCAATCGCGGGGATCACGCCGTTTAATTTTCCGCTGAACCTGGTCGCACACAAAGTTGCGCCGGCGATTGCGGCCGGATGCTCGATGGTGCTGAAACCCGCGCCGCAAACTCCGCTGTGCGCGCTACTGCTGGCGGAGTGCATTCAGCAGGCAGGTTGGCCCGATGGCGGGCTCAATGTTCTGCCGCTCTCGAATGAAGACGCCGGGCTTTTGGTCACCGACGAGCGCATCAAGCTGATCAGTTTTACCGGGAGCGTGCCCGTAGGTTGGGATATTAAGCGTCGTGCCGGCAAGAAAAAAGTTGCTCTGGAACTGGGTGGCAACGCGGGTGCCATCGTGCACAGCGACGCCGACCTGGAATATGCCGCCGAGCGCTGCACGGCTGGCGCCTTCGGCTACGCCGGTCAGACCTGCATTTCAGTGCAGCGCATTCTGGTGGAAGCGTCGGTCTACGGAAGATTCACCGATCTGCTGGTTGAAGGCGTCAAGAAACTTAGATCCGGCGATCCCATGGATGAGACAACCGATCTTGGTCCGCTGATCCGCGAGAGCGACGCCATCCGCGTCACCAACTGGGTGGAGGAGGCGGTTCATTCCGGCGCTCGACTGCTGTGCGGTGGCAGCCGGCGGGGTTCAATTGTCGATCCCACGATCTTGACCGGCACTAAACCGGAAATGAAAGTGAATTGCCAGGAAATTTTCGGCCCGGTCGTGACCGTCGAGCCCTATGCGAGCTTTGAGGAAGCACTGCGGCGGATCAATAAGTCAAACTACGGCTTGCAGGCAGGATTGTTTACCCGGGATGTGAAGCTGCTGTTTCTGGCTTATGACGAACTCGAGGTGGGCGCCTTGATTGCGGGCGATATCCCTTCGTTCCGTATCGACCAGATGCCTTACGGCGGGGTGAAAGATTCCGGAGTTGGCCGCGAAGGCGTGCGTTACGCTATTGAAGAAATGACCGAGCCTAAGCTGTTGGTGATGAACCTCAGATAGCGACGCCAAACATGGAGTCTCAGGGAACTCGGGCTTTAAGCGTAGTGGGGGTTCAAAAGACGGCGTGGTTTTTCGTTGTGGGAATCTTTTCTCACTCTAGCGGCAAAAGACGCGACAACTGCACACGAAATAATTATAATCTCGAGTTCTCCCATAGTGACGCAAGAAAATCTGTGGGTGTTTCTTTGCGTCTTAACAATTGAGCTACCTGATTTCGGGAGCTGCTCAATCGATTCGCGGTTTCTAAAGCTCGTACGTAAGCATGCCGCAAATTTTTCATCGCAGCACCAACACCCTGTCCCGAGCCACAATTTTTGGCGCGGTATTCGTAGTTGCCGCTCTCGGCTGGATGGCAATGGAAGTGCAGCGCTCGCCCTACATCACCTACGCCGGCGTGCGCAAGCCGCAGCCCGTACCTTTCAGCCACCAGCATCACGTAGCCGGGTTGGGAATCGATTGCCGTTATTGCCATACGTCGGTGGAAAACTCGAGCTTCGCCGGCATTCCTCCGACCAAGACTTGCATGAACTGTCATTCGCAGATCTGGACCAACGCAGAGCTGCTCGAGCCGGTGCGGGCTAGCTACCGCTCGGGGCAGTCGTTGCAATGGACGCGCGTAAATCAACTGCCGGACTTCGTTTATTTCAATCACAGCATTCACATCAATAAAGGGGTGGGTTGCAACACGTGTCATGGCCCGGTTGACCAAATGCCGCTGATGTATCAGCAGGAATCGTTACAGATGGAGTGGTGTTTGGGTTGCCATCGCGCGCCGGAGAAAAATCTTCGGCCCCGGGGTCAGGTGTTTAACATGCGCTACCAGCCACCCACGAGCGCGAACCCGGTGGTGGTGGATGGGCGGAGTTTCACGGATCAGATGGAACTGGGCGCGACGCTGGCGAAGCAGTATGGCGTGCGCAGTGTCGGGGATATCACGAGTTGCAATACGTGCCATCGATAACTTTGGCTGCGAAGGCAGCCGCGAAGCGGAAAAAGAGTGCAGCCCACGACGCAAGCCGTGGGTAAAGAGCAAGACCAAGAAGAAGCCCCGAAGGGGCGAAGGAATGGACCAGCAAAACAAAATCGCGAAACGAGAGGATGTCTGCCCCGGCCAAAAGGGCAAACTGGACTTGGATTCGCTCCGCGCGCAAATCAACGAGGCGAACGAAAAGGTCGGGCCGGAATACTGGCGCAGCCTGGAAGAGCTGGCGGGCAGTCCAGCTTTCCAGGAGGCGCTGCATCGCGAGTTCCCCAAGGGCGCGGCGGAGTGGGTCGATTCGGTTTCGCGGCGCGGTTTTCTGAGAGTGATGGGCGCGTCCATGGCGCTGGCCGGAATGACGGGGTGCGTGCGCCTGCCGCTCGAACCGATCGTTCCCTATGTGCGTCAGCCTGAGGACGTGGTTCCAGGTCGGCCCCAGTTCTACGCCACGTCGATAACCCTCGGAGGATACGCCAGCCCGCTGCTGGTCGAGAGCCACCTCGGACGTCCGACAAAGATCGAAGGCAACGAACGGCATCCCGCGTCGCTCGGCGGGACGGACATTTTCGCGCAGGCATCGATCCTCGGACTGTACGATCCCGACCGCTCGCAGAGCGTGGTGTCGTTGGGCGACCAGCGGTCGTGGCAATCTTTCGTGGGAGCGATTCGCGGCCCGCTGATCGCGCAGAAGGCGTTGCAGGGTGCGGGCATTCGGATTCTCACGCCGACCATTTCTTCGCCCACGCTCGCCGACCAGCTGCGCAACTTTCTGAAGATTTATCCGCAGGCCAAGTGGCATGTGTACGAGCCGGTCAATCGCGACAACGTGCTCGAAGGCTCGAAGCTGGCCTTTGGCCAGCCGGTAGAGACGCGCTATGACTTCGAGAAGGCCGACGTAATCGTCTCGCTCGACGCCGACTTCCTGTATGCGGGGTTCCCGGGAAACGTCCGCTACATCCGCGATTTCGCCAAGCGCCGTAATCCCGATGGCAAGATGAACCGGCTGTACGTGGTCGAGAGCACGCCGACGACGACGGGAGCGAAAGCGGATCATCGGCTGCCGCTGCGGGAGAGTCGGATCGAGAACTTTGTCCTCGCGATGGCGGGTTCAGTGCACAGGTTCTCTGGCAATCCCGCCGTGCTGGGTGCTGACGAAGAACGGTTTCTGAATGCGCTGAGCCGCGACCTCGGATCGTCCGTTGTAGTCGCGGGCGACCATCTGCCGCCCGCGGTCCATGCCATCGTGCACAGGATCAATGAGGCCAGCGGCAACATCGGCAAAACCGTGTTCTACACCGATCCCGTCGATGCCAATCCCATCAATCAAACCGAATCGATCAAAGAACTGGCCGGCGATATCAACGCCGGCAAAGTTGATTTGCTCGTTATCCTCGGTGGTAATCCCGCCTACGACACGCCCGCTGATCTGAACTTCGCCGATGTCCTGAAAAATGGCAAAGTTCCTCTGCGAGTGCACCTCGGACTTCATCAGAACGAAACCGCCGAACTCTGCCATTGGCACGTCAATCAGGCGCACGAACTTGAAGCTTGGGGCGACGCCCTTGCCTACGACGGAACTGTCAGCATTATTCAGCCGCTCATTGCTCCTCTTTACTCGGGAAAAAGTGCCCTTGAGTTCGTCGCGTTGCTCTCCGGCCTGTCCGAGGCTACGGGTTACGATCTTGTGCGCTCGCACTGGCAGAAGCAGCATGCGGGTGCAGACTTCGAGCTATTCTGGCGCAAGTCGTTGCACGATGGCTGGATTGAAGGCACGGCCTTTGCGCCGAAATCCGTGACGGCGAAGGCGGCAAATTCCACGCCGCCTTCGACGGATGGGGCTGCCAACTCCATCGAGCTCAACATCCGTCGCGATCCCACCATCTACGATGGACGATTCTCCAACAACGGCTGGCTGCAGGAATTGCCCAAGCCGATGACGAAGCTCACCTGGGACAACGCCGTGCTCATCGGTCCCAAGATGGCGGAGCGGTTGCAGTTCAAGGTCGACGATGTTGTCGAACTCGAATTGAATGGCAAGAAAGTCACCGGCCCCGTGTGGATTCAAGCCGGCCATCCCGACAACTCGGTCACGGTGACGTTAGGCTACGGCCGCAAACGCGCCGGCCGCGTGGGAACCGCGCAGGGGTTCGACGCTTACGCGCTGCGCACAACGGCAGCGCCGTGGATCGCCACCGGTCTGCAAATCCGCAAGACCGGAGAGACTTACAAGCTGGCGTCCACACAGGGCTACCAGAGCATGGACACGCCCGATGGCGGCCATCGTCCGCTGGTCCGCGAGACTACGCTTGAGGAATATCGCAAAGAACCCGCCTTCGCCAAAGAAGAAGAGCCGGCGCCCGGACTCACGCTTTACAAACCCTATCCCTACAAAGAAGAAGACTATGCGTGGGGCATGGCGATCGATCTGAATTCCTGCGTGGGCTGCAACAACTGCATGCTCGCCTGCCAGTCGGAGAACAACATCGCCGTGGTCGGCAAGGAGCAGACCGTCATCGGCCGGCACATGCACTGGATTCGCGTCGATGCTTACTACCAGGGCGATCGCGACAATCCCAAGGCTTTCTTCCAGCCCGTGCCCTGCATGCAGTGCGAGAACGCGCCTTGCGAAGTGGTCTGCCCCGTGGGCGCGACCAACCACTCGAGCGAAGGGCTGAACGACATGGTCTACAACCGCTGCGTCGGCACGCGCTATTGCTCGAACAACTGTCCTTATAAAGTGCGGCGGTTCAACTTTCTCCTCTTCCAGGACTGGGAGACTCCGCAGTACAAGATGATGCGCAATCCCGACGTCAGCGTGCGCAGCCGCGGCGTGATGGAGAAGTGCACCTACTGCGTGCAGCGCATCAACGAGCGCCGCATCGATGCCGAGACCGCAACCGTGAGCGAGGGCAAGGCGGTCAAGGTCGGAGATGAATTGCAAACGGCCTGCCAGCAGTCCTGTCCGGCGGGTGCGATTATTTTTGGAAATATTAATGATCCGAACAGCAGAGTTTCGAAATTGAAGGCGCAGTCGCGGAACTACAGTTTGCTGGGCGAACTGAATACTCGCCCGCGAACGACCTATTTGGCGGAAGTGCGGAATCCGAATCCGGAGCTGGAGCGGGGATAGAGCTGTGGAGAATGAGATCCTTCGCTCCGCCGGAGGAGCGGCTCCGCTCAGATGACAAGGCCGATGGGGTTGGCGCAGGGGCGAGATAGAAACTTAGAGCATAGAAACCTAAAGCATGGATGAGCAATACAAAACGACGGTGGACGCGCAGGCTCCGGTGATTGAGCCGGGATATACCTTCGGCACGGTCACGGAGAAGATCAGCGCGATTGTGCTGACCCGTCCCGCCTCGAACGGATGGTTCATGGGCTTCGGCGTCGCCTTCATGCTGACGATGATGCTGCTCTATGCCATCGGTTACCTGGTTCTGAAAGGCGTCGGGATTTGGGGCGTAACCATTCCGGTCGGGTGGGGCTTTGCCATCGTTAACTTCGTCTGGTGGATCGGCATCGGTCACGCTGGCACGCTGATCTCCGCCATACTTCTCTTGTTGCGACAGTCGTGGCGCAATTCCATCAACCGCTTCGCGGAGGCGATGACGCTGTTCGCCGTGGCCTGCGCCGGAATTTTCCCGGCGATTCACGTCGGGCGCCCGTGGCTGGCGTATTGGTTGTTTCCTTATCCCAGCACGATGGGCGTGTGGCCGCAATTCCGCAGCCCGCTGATTTGGGACGTTTTCGCCGTCTCCACCTACGCCACAATTTCGGCGTTGTTCTGGTTCATCGGCCTCATCCCCGACATGGCGACGCTCCGCGATCGGGCCACGCATCCCATCGCCAGAATCGCCTATGGCATGCTCTCGATGGGCTGGCGCGGATCGGCGCGACACTGGCACCGCTATGAGACGGCGTATCTGCTGCTGGCCGGGCTGGCCACGCCGCTGGTGCTTTCGGTTCACACCGTGGTGAGTTTTGACTTCGCTGTCGGCATTGTCCCGGGCTGGCACACGACGATTTTCCCGCCTTACTTTGTTGCGGGAGCGATCTACTCCGGATTTGCCATGGTGCTCATGCTCGCGATTCCGATCCGCAAGATTTACGGCCTCGAAGATTTCATAACAGAACTCCATTTGCAGAACGCGGCCAAGGTGATGCTCGCGACAGGATTGATCGTTGCCTATGGTTACGGCATCGAGGCGTTCATGGGCTGGTACAGCGGCGACCGCTACGATGCCTTCACGCTGTGGAACCGGCTGCACGGACCTTACGCTATCCCGTACTGGTCGCTGCTCATCTGCAATATTTTTATTCCGCAGGTGCTCTGGATACGGAAGCTCCGCAGCAGCCCGGTCGCCCTGTTTTTGGTTTCCGGCGTGATTCTGATTGGTATGTGGCTGGAGCGTTTCATCATCGTCGTGGTCAGTCTGCACCGTGACTTTCTGACTTCGTCCTGGGGAATGTACTACCCCACGCGCTGGGATTGGATGACCTATATCGGAACGATTGGCATGTTCCTCGCGGCTATTTTCCTGTTCGTGCGCCTGCTCCCCATGATCTCGATCTTTGAGATGCGAACCCTTCTTCCAGAGGCGGAGGTGAAGGGCGAATGAAGCGCGAGCGCATGTATGGCATGATGGCCGAGTTCGATTCGGCGACGGCTTTGGTGGAAGCGGCTCGCCGGACGCATCAGGCGGGATACAAGAAAATCGACGCTTACAGCCCGTTTCCCATCGAAGGGCTGGCTGAAGAAATTGGCTTCCATCACGATGAGGTTCCCCTGGTGGTGTTGATCGGCGGCATCATCGGCGGCTGCACAGGTTATCTGATGCAGTACTGGATGTCAGCGGTCGATTATCCGCTGAACATCGGCGGCAAACCCCCTCACTCCTGGCCGGCGTTCATCGTGATCACGTTCGAGATGACGATTCTGTTTGCCGGCATTTCCGCGGTGTTCGGCATGCTTGCGTTGAACGGCTTGCCCATGCCTTACCATCCTGTATTCAACGTTCCACGCTTTGCGCTGGCTTCAAAAGACCGTTTCTTCCTGATCGTGTTTTCTTCCGATCCGAAGTTCGATCCGGCGGGCACGTTCGATTTTCTGCAGGGGCTCGAGCCGCGCTCGATTTCGGAGGTGCCGAGCTAGGATGCCGCGCTTCCGCGAGATTTCGATGGCAGTACTGGGAGCAACGACCGTGATGCTCTCCGGTTGCCGCATCGACATGCACGTGCAGCCGCGCTTGAATCCACTTTCGCGCAGCGATTTTTTTGCCGACCGGCGCTCCGAGCGGCCGCCCGTAGAGGGCACGGTGGCTCGCGGGCAGTTGCGCGAAGACACTTATTTTTACTCCGGCAAAACGGGCAGCAGCCCGGGCGACTACATGCCGTTCCCGGTCACGAAAGAAGTTCTGGAGCGCGGACGCGAGCGCTACAACATTTATTGCGCTCCCTGCCACTCGCGAGTCGGTGACGGAAATGGATTCATTCCGTCGCGCGGATTCCCGCGCAAGCCGCCGTCGTATCACATCGAGCGGCTGCAGAAAGCGCCGCTCGGTTACTTTTACGACGTGATCAGCAACGGCTTCGGAATTATGCCGGATTATGCTGCGCAGATTCCGCCGCGGGACCGTTGGAACATCGTGGCTTACATCCGGGCGTTGCAACTCAGTCAAAACGCAACCACCGCAGACGTTCCCGCGGGACAGCTCGTGCCCTCTGAGGCGCCGAGTTTTCGCGGCGATCCTGGTTCGGGGGCAACGCTTCCGGTGATGGCCCCGGCATTGCAATCAGCGGAGGAACGGAAATGAGCGCCGCGGCCACTCCACATCTCGACTTGACTGCGCCCGAGGTGGTGAGAAAAATCTCTCAGCGCTCGCTGGTCGTAGGTATTGTGTTCGCCGTTGTCTCGGGCGGGCTCGCTTTCATTCGTCCAGATGAGTTCTTTCGCGCTTACCTGCTCGGCTTCATGTGCTGGCTGGGCTTGGCGCTGGGTTCGATGGCGATTCTGATGATCCGCCATCTGACCGGCGGGGGCTGGGGCACGGTGATCCGCCGCATTCTCGGCGCCGCGATGCGCACGCTGCCGCTGCTGGCCGTACTTTTCCTTCCCGTCTTCTTGGGAATACACCGCCTCTACATCTGGGCGCAGCCGCTCAGCAATATTCAAGACCAGCATCTGCGCGAACACCTCAAGCAGATCACTGAGACTTACCTGACGGTGAACGGTTTTGTGGTTCGCGCAATATTTTATTTTGCGATCTGGAATGTGCTTTCCTACCTGCTGTCGAAGTGGTCCAAGCAAACCGACCACGTCGGCGCTCCGGACAATTCGGGGCGATTTAAGGCGGTCGCCGGGCCGGGGCTTATCCTTTACGGCTTCACGATATCTTTCGCGGCAATCGATTGGGTGATGTCGCTCGATCCCAGCTGGATCTCGACCATTTTTGGGTTGGTCATCCTGATCGGGGAAGTGCTCTCCGCCATGTGCTTCGCGGTGGTTGTGGAGCGCATCCTTTTCGATTACAAACCGATGTCGGAGATGCTGACGCCCGATTTCGTTCACGACCACGGCAAGTGGATGCTGGCCTTTACCATGGTCTGGGCTTACTTCAACTTTTCGCAGTGGCTTATCATCTGGGCCGGCAACCTGCCTTCGGAGATTACGTTTTATATGCGGCGGCTGCATGGCGGCTGGAGCGGGATCGGGCTGACTCTCGTGCTGTTCGGTTTTGCCTTTCCCTTTGCAATACTGCTCTCGCGCCCGTTCAAGCGCGACATTCGAAAGCTGGTTTGGCTCGCGGCCTGGATGCTGTTGATTCGCTATCTCGACCTGTTCTGGATCATCGAGCCGAATTTTTCGACAACTTTGTCGGTGACCATAGCCGATGTGGTTGTGCCCATCGCGATCGGCGGAATCTGGCTCTGGTATTTTTTCCGCAATCTGGCCGCCCTGCCGCTTTTGCCGGCCTACGACCAGGACGCTCACGAGGTTTTGCAACCGGCACATCAGCAGCATGCTTGAGGACACGCGAAGAAAGTAAACGAACGAGTTGACAAACGAATTTCGAAAATGACTGACGAGATCAAACCCGGGACACCGGCGAGCCACGGAAGCTACGAGCATCAGGACCTTTTGCCGGGAGCAATTCTTTACCTCCTGCTCACCCTGGCAATCGTCACGATTCTGTGCCTCTTCGGTCTGCGTGGGCTGTACGAATTTCTCGATCACCGTGAGAAGGCTTCTCAACCGGCGGTGAGCCCGCTGGTCACCAATGTTCCCGCGGATACACGCCACGTTGCCCCGGGGTATCCACAAACTGCTTTTCCCAGCCCTAAGCTGGAGGAAGATGAACGCGGCCAGTTGAATGGGATCCGGATGAGCGAAGAGAAAACGCTCTACAGTTATGGCTGGGTCGACAAAGAGTCAGGCACGGTGCGCATTCCGATCGAACGCGCCATGGATTTGCTCGTGCAGCGGGGACTGCCGGTGCGTCCTCCGGGCTCGGCCGACTCGGAGAAGAAGCAAACGATGGACACGGGTGAAAAGAAGTGAGCTGTGAAAGGAATGGTAAGAGCAATCTGGTTTCGGCGGCGTGCCTCCTGCTGGTAGTCTCGCTGCTCACCCCGCACGCGCTGGGGCAGATGAATAACGGCATAATGTCGCCGCCGGCGAGCACGCGGCCGCCGCGATTGGAAAATGTCGGCATCGAGCAACATCTTGACGCTCAGGTGCCGCCTGACCTCATTTTCCACGACGAGGCCGGCAAGAACGTGAAGATGGGAGATTACCTCGGCCGCAAGCCGCTGATCCTCAACCTGGTCTATTACAACTGCACCATGCTCTGTGGCGAAGCCCTGGCGGGCTTGGCCAGTGCCATGCGTCTGGTCAAGTTCGACCTAGGCAATGAATTCGACGTAATCACGGTGAGCTTCGATCCGCGCGAGACGCCAGAGATGGCCGCGGTCAAGAAAGCCGACTATTGCAAGCGTTACGGGCGGGCTAATGCGGCTGCCGGCTGGCATTTCTTGACGGGGCAGCAAGAGTCGATCAACAGGCTCACCAAGGCAGTGGGCTTCCAATATCAGTACGATGCGAAGAGCAATCAGTACGCGCATGCCACCGCCATCATGGTGCTCACGCCGCAAGGCCGCATTTCCCGCTACTTTTACGGAGTGGATTTTCCGCCGAAGGATTTGCGCATGGGGCTGGTGGAGGCTTCGCAGGGCAGGATCGGCAATGCCGTGGATGCGGTGCTGCTCTATTGCTACCACTACGATCCTGAGACCGGAAAGTATGGCGCCATGGTGGCCAACATTCTGCGGCTGGCCGCGGCGGCGACAATTCTGATGCTTGGGACTTTTCTTTTCATCCTGTGGCGGCTGGATCTCTCGGTGACCAGAAAGACGGCAACGAAGACGAAGACACGGTATGCTCAATAATTTTCCATTATGGCCGGAGCGGGCCTCCACGTTGGCGGGCCATGTGGACGCTCTCTATATTTTTCTACTCATCGTCACTGGGATGATGGCCTCGCTGGTTTTCGTGCTGCTGATCTTCTTTGCCGCCCGCTTCCGTCACCGGCCGGGCGTGCGAGCCGAGCAGATCGAAGGTTCAACCGCTCTGGAAATCACCTGGAGCACGATCCCCTTCCTTATTTTTATGGTAATTTTCGCCTGGGGAGCGGTCGTGTATTTCAAAGAGCGCACCCCGCCCGCTGACGCAACTGAGGTCTATGTCGTAGCGAAACAGTGGATGTGGAAGGTGGAACACGCTGAAGGACAGCGCGAGATCAACGAGCTTCACGTTCCGGTGGGCCGCGACGTGAAGCTGATCATGACTTCGCAGGATGTGATCCACAGCTTCTATATCCCCGCGTTCCGCATCAAGCAGGATGTGCTGCCCGGCCGCTACACGGTGGAATGGTTCCGCGCGACCAAGCCCGGCGTCTACCATTTATTCTGCGCGGAATATTGCGGCACCCAGCATTCCGGCATGGTCGGTTCCATCGTGGTGCTGGAGCCGGCTCAGTATGAAGCGTGGATGAGCGGCGGATCGAGTGGTCCGCTTTCGGCGTCGGGGGAGAAAATCTTCGCCGAACTGGGCTGCTCCACCTGCCATCGCTCGGACGTGCAGGGACGCGGCCCGAATCTTCAGGGAGTTTTCGGCAAGCCGGTGCAACTGGAAGACGGACGAACCGTAACCGCCGACGAGAATTATGTCCGCGAGTGCATTCTCGACCCCGG
>Ga0302325_10027589_pt1 | contig 11769 bp, 11 predicted proteins | sample Palsa_T0_2_FD_201948 | JGI IMG/M metagenome (GOLD analysis project Ga0302325, IMG submission 201948) | Peat permafrost microbial communities from Stordalen Mire near Abisko, Sweden - Palsa_T0_2 | ecosystem: Environmental > Terrestrial > Soil > Palsa > Peat permafrost | place: Sweden: Abisko... | reverse complement strand
TGTCGTCGCGATGGGCCGTTTCCCGCGACTGCGGCTGCTGCAGCGGTTTTCAAAGCACGACCGGCGCGTGGTCGACGCGGCGCTCGACGCACTGCGTCTGGGAGATCTGCGCAATCGTCACATCTCGCAGCTGTCCGGCGGCCAGCAGCAGCGCGCGTTCGTGGCGCGCGCGATCGCTCAGGAGCCCAAGCTGCTGCTGCTCGACGAACCGACGACCGGCGTCGATGCGGCGACGGAAGAAGCGTTGCGCGAGCTGATCCGCGGCTTGGTCAAGAACGGACTTCCCGTGCTGATGACCACGCACGACCTCGATCGCGCCGTCGATTGGTTCGACAAACTGCTGGTCGTCGACCGCCGCGTGCTCGCGGAAGGCGATCCCGCGACGGTGCTCGCTTCGGGCACGTATGCGGGGATCCGCGAGCACACCCACGTGCACGGCCACGCGCGCTCGGATCCGCACGGGTCCCACACGTGACCGATTTTCTGCTCGCCCCGTTTCAGTACGAGTACATGCAGCGTGCGTTCATCGCAGCGCTCGTTGTCGGCACGCTGTGCTCGACGATCGGAACGTACGTCGTGCTGCGCAAGCTCTCGTTCATCGGCGACGGCATCGCGCATGCGTCCTTTGCGGGGATCGTCGTCGCGTACTTGCGGGGGCTCGACTACTACGTCGGAGCGCTGATCGTCGCCATCGTAACCGCACTCGGCATCGGCTTCGTCAACCGGCGCGGCCGCGTGTCGCTCGACACGGCGATCGGCGTGCTCTTTACGGGCGCCTTCGCCTTGGGCGTTTTTCTCATGAGCCGCGTTCCGCACTACAACATCGACTTGCAGAGCTTCTTGTTCGGAAACATCCTGGGCGTCTCGCGCGAAGATCTCTGGCTCATCCTCGCACTCGCGCTCGTCGTCGTCGTTTCGCTCACGCTGCTGTACCGGGCGCTGCTCTATACGACGTTCGATCCGGTCGTCGCGGAAGCGAGCGGCATCCGCGCGGGCTTCGTCGCGTACGCGCTGCTCGTGCTCTTGGCGATCACGATCGTCATCTCGCTCGAAGCCGTCGGCATCGTCCTCGTCGCCGCGCTCCTCGTCACGCCGGCCGCGACGGCGTTCCAGCTCACCCGCCGATTCACGCGCATGCTCGTCCTCTCCGGCGCGATCGGAGCGTTCTGCGCCGTTGCGGGCCTCTACGCGTCGTACTACCTGCAGTCCGCCAGCGGCGCAACGATCGTGCTCCTCGCAACGATCCTCTTCTTCATCGCAATGGCCGTCGGCCGCCGCCGCATGCCGCTCATGGGTTCGGGTTTACCGCACTAACTTCGTCACGCTGAGCTTGTCGAAGCGCAGCCGCGAAAAACGGTACGGCGGTGTTATCGACGACTCGTCTGCGCTTCGACAGGCTCAGCGTGACAGGGGCCTCGTCTCCGTCCACGTTATCACGCGCTCGCGACGAACAACAAGTGGCTCATGCCTCGGCGGCGCGCATCACGCGGTAGCGTTCAGGTTCGACGTGGGCGAGGTAGCCGGCTTCGGCGAGGGCGTCGAGGACGTCGTTGGTGAGGGCGCGTTCGTTTTTGTTCGGCATGCCGGCCCAGCGCATCGCGACGTCGCCGAGTTCGAGATCCTTGTCGGGCGTGAGGATGCCGCGCACGAACGTGGTGCTGAGGTTGAGTTTCTTCATGCGCGCCGCGTGCGGGGCGAGCGCCGCATCGAAGGGCGAGAGCGGCTCGGCCGGCGCCGCGGGTTCGGCGATCGCAACCGCGGGGAGTTCGGGCTGCGCCGCGCCGGCGATGCGCTCGCCGCCGACGATTTGCGGCGCGCGCGATAAGATGAAGTCCGTCACGATCGGAAACGCTTCGCCGAGTGCGACGAAGAACGTTTGCCACGGTACGGCGTTGACGACGTTTTGGCGCGTGCCGAACGCGTTGAAGATGCGCCGCGCAACGTCGTAGGGCGAGGCCGCAAGCGACGGCGGTGGCCCCGCGAATCCGGCCCGCGTCATGAACTCCGTCGCGACCGCGCCCGGATCGATGTAGGTCACCGCGATGCCGTCGGGGCGCAGTTCGTTGCGCACGATGCGCGTGAGGTTGCGGACGGCGGCCTTCGCCGGCGGATAGGCGCCGAGCGTTCCCACCGGGATGCGCGCAACGCCGCTGCCGACGTAGAAGATGTGGCCTTTCGAGGCGCGTAGCGACGGCAGCGCTTCGCGCGTGAGCGCGAGCGGAACGATGACGTGCGTTTCCAGTTGTTCGTAGAGCGCGCCGTCGGTTTGCTCCGCGATCGGACCAGCGGCGACCCCGCCTGCATTGTTGACGAGCACGTCGATGCGCCCGAAACGCTCGAGCGTTTCGCGCACGATCCGTTGTGCCGCGCGAGGCGAACGCAGATCGATCGCCAACGTTGCAAGCGTACCGGTCGCGCCTTCGAGACGCACCGCAAGTTCGGCCAGGCGCTCCGCGCGACGGCCGACCGCGAACACGTGCCAGCCTGCGCGAACGGCGCGCTCGGCGAGCGCTCGGCCGATTCCGGACGACGCCCCGGTAATGATTGCGACGCGTCCGGTTTTCACGTAATTTCCTCCGAGAAGTTGTGCTCTGCAACGTATGCATCGTATGCGCGGGAAAGCGACGCCGGCAACCCCGCGTAGTACTGGCTTTCATCGACGATCGCCGGGCCTTCCTCGACGACGTCGCGCTTTTCGCGCGCGAACGCTTCGAGCGCAAGAGCGACCGGCTTCGCGCTGCCGTCGCTGCGCACGATGCCGTAGGTCAGCTCCTGCGGCGCGCGATCGAACGGGGGCGCGGACGCCAACTCCGCCGGATAATCCGCCCAGCACCACCAGAGCGCTCCAAGTGCGCCGCGATGCTGCAAGCGATCGAGCACCTTACGCGCGTAGACGGCCATCTCTTCATCCGTTAAGCACGTGAGATCGCGATCGATCTGGGTCCCCGGCGGACAGGCCGGGTTTCCCAGACCCGTCACCAACACCGGCTTGCGCGCGCACGCGGCGGTCAGGGCGGAAAAGAACGGCACGACCTCGGGATCGAGCCGATTGCGCGCGACGCTGCTCGCGACCGACTCGGCATGCATCGACGCAAACTGCCAGAGTTCCGCTACCGATGAGGGCCGCAGGTTGAGGTCGTTCGTCACGTCGTCGCTGTGCAGGCCGCCGGTAACGACCGCGTGCGAGCTTTGGATGAGGTCGTGCGCCAGCGCCGTGCTCCAGTGCGCGGCATCGCGGGTCGAGCGGGGCTCGCGCACGCTCGTGAACTCGTTGCCGAGATCCCACGCCAGCAGCGCCGGATGGTCGCGCACGCGTTCGCCCACGGTGCGCGCGAACAAGCGCTGCGCGTCGAGTAACTCGCCGCCATAGAAGTCGCCGATGCCGTGCGGCGAGGGACCGCGTTCGGTGATCGTGGGAACGTCGCCGGCCGCGACGGTTGGATCGAGCGTCCACGACGGCAGCCAATTTGCACCGCTCGTGTGTCCGCAGAAGAGCGCCGGGATCGCACGCAAGCCGTGGGCGTGCGCGCGGTCGAGGAGCATTACGAACCGGTCGAGCGCTTCTTGCGAGATCGTGTCGTGCGTGGGTTGAAAAACGTCCCAACGCAGGAAGACGCGCACCGCCTCGAGCCCCATGCCGGCGATGCGCGCGAAGTCGTCGTCGAGTTCGGTCGGGTCGAAGCGCGACCACATCTCCATGGCGCTGGACCGCGGCCAGTAATTGATGCCGAGCAGGAAGTGCGCCATGCGCGGTCCGTTTGCCGCCCCCCGGAGGGTCGCCTCTCCGCGACGCGCGAAGCGGCCGGTATGGATCAGGCGCGCGTCGGGATCATCATGGGCAGCATCTCCGATCTCGAGACGATGCGCGCGGCGTCGTCGACGCTCGGCGAACTCTCGGTGCCGCACGAGATGCGCATCGTCTCGGCGCATCGCACGCCGGACCTGCTCTTCGATTACGCCTCGACCGCCGCGGCCCGGGGCATCCGCGTCATCATCGCGGGCGCCGGCGGCGCGGCCCATCTGCCCGGCATGACCGCGGCCAAGACGCAGTTGCCGGTCATCGGCGTGCCGATCCGCGGGTCGATGCTGGGCGGGCTCGATTCACTGCTTTCCATCGTGCAGATGCCCGCGGGCGTGCCGGTTGCGACGATGGCGATCGGCAACGCGACCAACGCCGCGATCTTCGCCGCCCGTATTCTCGCCCTCGACGATCGCGAGTTGCTGCGCCGCCTGCACGAGCGCACCGCGGAAGCGGCGGCCACCGTCGAAGCGACCAAACTTTGATCGAGACGATCGGCGTGCTGGGCGGCGGTCAGCTCGGGCGCATGTTGACCTTGGAAGCCAAACGCATGGGCTACCGGATCGTCACCCTCGAACCGCTGCCGAATTCGCCGTGCGGTCAAGTCGCCGACGAACAACTCGTCGCCGCATACGACGATCCGCGTGCGATCGGCGAACTGGGCGCGCGCAGCGACGTCGTGACGTACGAATTCGAAAACATTCCGCTCGGCTCGGTGACGTCGCTCGAAAGTGACGGCCGGCTCGTGCGTCCCGATAGCGAGGTGCTGCGCATCACGCAAGATCGCGTGGTCGAGAAGACCTTCGTGCGCGACGCCGGCTGCGCCGTGACGCCGTTCGCCGCCGTCAACTCCACAAGCGATCTCGAGGCGGCGCTCGCGTCGATCGGAGTACCTGCCGTCATCAAGACCGCGCGCGGCGGATACGACGGCAAAGGACAGTGGCGCGTGGCGAACGCGGCCGAGGCGCACGCTGCCTTCGAAGAGGCACGCGGCGCGCCGCTCGTATTCGAGCGCTTCATCCCCTTCGATTGCGAAGTCTCCATCATCTGCGCGCGCGGCAGCGACGGCACGATCGTGAGCTTTCCGGTCACCGAAAACCAGCACGACCACGGCGTGCTCGCCACGACGATCGTGCCCGCGCGCATCGATGCGGGCCTCGCCGAGCGCGTCCGGGAGATCGCGGCCACCATCGGCGCGCGCCTCGGCATCGTGGGGGCGTACTGCATCGAGTTCTTCGTGCGCGGTGCGGAGTTGTTCGTCAACGAGATCGCGCCGCGCGTGCACAACAGCGGCCATTACTCGCTCGACGCGACGCAAATCTCGCAGTACGAAGCGCACGTGCGCGCGATTTGCGACCTACCGCTGGTCGAGCCGAAGCTGGTCCAACCCGCGGTGATGGTCAACATCCTCGGCGCCGGGACCGGCGATTATCTCGACGGCATCGTCGAGTTGCTGCGCGATCCCGACGTGAAACTCCATCTCTACGGGAAACGTCACGCGGCGCTGCGGCGCAAGATGGGGCACTTCACCGTGCTCGCCGCGACGGTCGAAGAGGCGCTTGCGAAGGCCGAAATCGGCCGCCGCAAACTGTCGTGGATTCCGGCTCAGCCGCGGTCGGGCGTGCGTCCGTTTCCGTCGCCGGCGTTGCCGTAGATCGCACGCTCCGCGAGCGAGGCGGCGTCGGTTCCGTCCAGGTTCGGATGCACCCAAATGCCGTCGATGACGGAGGCTCCGCCCACGCCGCCCGCGATGCCGCTGCCGATCGGAGCGAGTTCGAACGAAAGGACGGCGCGCGCCGGATCGTCGTATGCAAGCGCGTCGATCGAACGCAACAGCCCGACGAGCGTCGTCTGATCGCACGCAACGTGCTTCACCGGGACCGTTAAGTAGATTTGCCCGAGCGTGCCGCCTTGCAAGACGACGGCCGTATGGTGCATCGTGCGGGCCTCTTCGAGCGACTTCAAGGTGACGAACGGGACCTCGTCCTCGCCGAGCGCAGCGGACGCGCCGATCGGGAACGATGCTTCGAGTTTGGCCCGGGCGCGCGCCACGCGACTGCGCCGCAACAGCGCGATCACCAGTCCGAATCCGAGTGCGACGACGAGCGTCGCGATGATGCGTCGTTGTTCGCTGCTCATTGCGGAACCGAATGCCCTACCCGAATCGTCGCCGCATCATGCAGCCGGGGCGCGGGAGCGGACCTTTCCTTGGTCATCGGTGCAACCTTTCGCCGAAGGTTGTGCGCACCTTCGTACGGAGGGCAGCACGCGAATGCTTCACGAAGGCGCCGCTCGTGGCGTCACGACGCGTCGTTGCCCTGCTCGCAGTCCTCTTCGCAACCTTCACGTGCGCGACTGCGGCCCGCGCCGGCGTCGTGCAGACGCGGGTTGCGGGAGGAACGGTCGTGGGGACCGCGGCGGATGGGATCGCGAGCTATAAGGGCATACCGTACGCGGCGCCGCCGATTGGGGACTTGCGCTGGCGGCCGCCGCAGCCGCCGCCCGCATGGCCCGGCAGCCTCGATGCTTCGGACTACGGGCCCTCGTGCCCGCAGCCCACGCCGCCGGCTCGCGTGCGCGCCGACAGCCGCGCCGCTTCGACGAGCGAAGATTGTCTGACGCTCAACGTCTGGGTTCCGACTGCTCACGCAGCCCCGCTCCCGGTGATGGTGTTCGTTCACGGCGGTGGCAACACGGCGGGTACCGGTTCGCAGACGTTCTACGACGGCACGTCGTTCGCGCACGACGGCGTGATGCTCGTGACGTTCAACTATCGGCTGGGACTCCTCGGCTTCTTCGCGCACCCCGCGCTCTCGGCCGAGCAAACCGACTCTCCGCGCGGCAACTACGGATTGCTCGACCAAATCGCCGCTTTACAATGGGTGAAAGCGAATGCCGCGGCTTTCGGCGGCGATCCCGCCAACGTTACGGTCTTCGGCGAGTCCGCGGGTGCGTTAGACATCGTGGCGCTCGCGACCGCACCGCTCGCGAAGGGCCTCTTCGATCGTGCGATCGTCGAATCGGCCGGCGGTGCGTGGGACGCATTTCCGGCTCTAGCGCAAGCGGAACAACACGGCGCCGCCCTTGCCACGAAGTTCGGGCTTCCGGGCGTTCGCGCGACGGCGGCACAATTGCGAACCATACCGGTTGCAACGTTGGCCGCTGGTGACGACGAGGAGGGTGCCGGCGATCCGATCGTCGACGGCCGCCTCATCACGGAAACGGCGGTGAGCGCGTTCGCGCGCGGCCTGTCGCTGCCGATGATTATCGGCGTGAACGACGACGAGGGATCGCTCCTCGAAGACGGCGACCCGGAGCAAATGTTTCCGCGCATCGGCGCGGCCGACATGGCAACGCTGCGCAAAGGCTTCGCGGCCGAGGGGATCACGGAGAATCGGGCGGTCGCGAGCCGGTTATTCGGCGATGCGTATTTCGATGCACCGGCGCGATGGTTTGCGGCGCACGACCCGGCGGCATATCTGTATCGCTTCGACTACATCATGGACGTCCTGCAACGGCGGCGCAGCGGATCCGAGATTCCCTTCGTGTTCGAAAGCTGGTCGACGTCGCTGCTCGTCGATGCCGATCGTCAGACCGGCGCGACGCTGCACGGCTGTTGGGTCGCATTCGCGCGAACCGGTACGCCGAGTTGTCCCGGCGCCCCGTCCTGGCCGCTCTACACGCGCAGCGCCGATCGCCAAATGGTGTTTGGAACCGACGCGACGGCGTCCGTCCAAGCGGTGCGCGACGCACCCGAGTTCGATCTCCTCGAGCGCGACTTCCTGTCACCGTAGTCGAAGGGCCTAGCGGCGCTCGAAGGCGATCGCGCCGCCCTTGATGACGGCCGCCGGCTCGCGATAGGGGCGAGTGTCGGACTCGATATCGTTTTGCAGCAGGAGGAGGTCGGCAACGTCGCCCGCACCGAGCGTGCCGCGCTCGATGCCGAGCAGATCGGCCGATGCGACCGTCGTCGCACGCAGCGCTTCGCGCGCGCTCATGCCGAGCATCGTCTGCATCAACTCGACTTCGTACGCGTAGCCATCGTGCGGATTGAAGGGCGTTCCGGCGTCGGATCCGCCGGCGAAGCGCACGCCCGCATCGCGCGCGCGGCGCAGGTTGGTTTCGGCGTGATCGGCGATTGCGCGGGCTTTGCGCAGCACGAAGTCGGGCATGCCGGCGTCGTCGCCGCCGTCGACGATGCAGCGGATCGCGGCGAGCGTGGGGACGACGTACGTGCCGCTCTCGACGAGCATCGCGATCGCCTCGTCGTCGACGAGGTGGCCGTGCTCGATCGAGTCGATGCCCGCGCGCAGCGCGTTCTTGATGCCGTTCGTGCCGATCGCGTGGGCCGCGCACTTCAGCCCGTGTTTGTGCGCCTCTTCGATCCCCGCGCGCATCTCGTCTTCGCGAAGCTGGTCGATGCCGGGAACCGCCCCTTTCGTGAGCACGCCGCCGGTCGCGACGAACTTGATGCAATCGGCGCCGTCGCGCAACTGCTCGCGCACGGCTTTGCGGACGTCCCATTCTCCGTCAGCTTGGCGGCCGAGGAACCAGCCGTGGCCGCCGGTCATGCAGATCAAGCGCCCGGCCGCGACGATGTTCGGCCCGGCGATCGTGCCTGCTGCAATCGCGTCGCGCGTGTCGATCGCAAGCTTCTCCGTGCTGCCGAGGTCGCGGACCGAGGTGACGCCGCTCACGAGTGCCTTGCGCGCGTTTGCCGCGCACGCGAGCGCGCGCTGCGTCGGCGTCGTGAGCACGAAGACCATCATCGATTGCGCTTCGCCGCTGGCCTCGAAGTGCGCGTGCGCGTTGATGAGCCCCGGCACGACGCAGGCAGCCTCGATCGTTCGCGTCTCCGGCGTGGCCGATGCCTCGGGACCCTCGATGCGCGCGACGCGGCCGTCTTCGATGACGAGCGTGCCGTTGTGTTTTGGTGCGCCGAGGTTGTCGTGGAGGGTTCCGAACCGGATGTGCAGCGCGTCGCTCACTTGAGAATGAGGTCGCCCATGATCACCTCGGTCCGATAGCGCAGCACGACGTTGCCGGCCGTGTCCGCGTAGAGCGCGTGGAGTTCCTGGAGTGCCGCGATCATCTCGTCGAGCAACGGACCCGAGCGCGGTGCGAACGACGTGCTGCGCACGCGGCCCACGAGCGCGTCGCGATCGATTTCTTGCAGGTAGTCGAAGCGCAGCCAGCGCACGGGGCCGAGCCCCGCCTCGCGCAGGAGCGGCTCGATCTTCTCATCGCTGAAATCGACCCCGGCGAGCATCACTTTTTCACCGAAGCGCTTTTCGAGTTCGCGAAAGTCGTTCGTGAACGGATCGCTGCGGTCGCGTTCGTTCCAGACGAGCGCGACGCGGCCGCCCGGACGCAGCAGACGCCGAAACTCCGCGAGCGCCGCCGTGTTCGCGAACCAGTGAAACGCCTGAAACGACGTGACCAGATCCGCACATGCGTTTGCGAGACCGGTGCTCGTTGCGGTGCCGGGTCGCGCATCGAGCCCGGAGGCCGCGGCAAAGCGGCGCATGTCGTCGTTCGGCTCGATCGCGATCGCATGCGCGCCGGCCTCCGCGAGCGCGCGGGTCGAGATTCCGGTCCCGGCGCCGATGTCGATGGCGGTCGGTTGGGGCGGCAGGCCTTCGAGGATTGCCGCGATCGCGGCCTCGGGATAGCGCGGCCGGTAGCGATCGTAGACGTCGGCGAGACCCGTGAACCGGCGGACGCTCGGGGCTTGATCCGTATCGCTCATCGGTCGTCAATATACCACACTGTTCGCGCGGGCGGCGGTGCCGGCGATTCCGGAATTCTGGACCGAAAGCGCCGTCGCGTCGGGGAAGGCTGTCGCGGCAAGCGCGGCGAGCGTTTCCCCGGGCAGCGCTTCCACAAAGACGCGGACGCCGCGCTCGTACAGCATCTGCGTCGACTCGAACCAGCGCACCGGCATTGCCACGCTTTCCACGAGGTCGGCAGCGACGTCGCCCGCTTCGAATTTCGCACGCCCGTCGCAGTTCGCGGCATAGGGCACGATCGGCCGGCGCACGCTGACGTCACGTATCGCGTCGCGCAAGAGATCCCGAATCGGCAGCATGAACGGCGTGTGCGACGGAACGGACACTTCGAGGCGACGCGCCGTTCGAGCACCACGCGCGTGCGCATCTTCGAGCGTGCGTTCGACGCCCGCGAGCGTGCCCGCAACCGTGATCTGGTCGGGGGCGTTTTCCGCCGAGATAAAAACGTCTCGAGCTTCCATGACGATTGCAGAGACAACGCGCTCGTTGAGGCCCGTTACGGCGCCCATCGCATAGCCGGATTCGAACGCGGCGGCCATGGACCGTCCGCGCAGATCGACGAGTCGCAGCGCATCCGAAAATGCGAGAACGCGCGCGGACACCGCAGCCGCGAACGCGCCGATCGAATGGCCGGCGACGGCCGCGATGCGCAGGCCCGCGGCCTCGAGCGCGCGCGCGCTCGCGACGCTCGCGAGGAACGTGTTGCGCTGAACGACGTCCGTGCGCTCCAGAGCGGGATAGCCGTCGTCGCACAGCACGTCGAGCTGTAGCACGTCGCACGCTTCGGCCAACAGTTCCGCGCCGCCGGAAAGCTGCGCGGCGGTTCGAAGGAGGCCGGGATGCTGCGCGCCTTGCCCGGGGCACAGCAATGCGATCATCCGGCGAGCGACGATACGAACAGGGCTGAAGCCAGCACGTCGGCGCAACCGCCCGGCGAAGCGTTCCGGGCGAGCAACGCACGGTCGAGCCGCGCGATGGCGGCGCGTCCGTGCGTCGTCGAGACGCCGCCGGCGCGCAGCGCCGTGCGTGCTCCGTGCCGCGCCGCGAGGAGCGCTTCCGGGCCGCCACGGTGCAACACGCACGTGTCGTCGAGCGTCGCAATGAGCCGGAGCAAAACGTCTGGTGTCGCGACGCCGGCGCGTAAGGCCGGCAATGCGATATTCGTGAGATGCGGAAATCCTGCGGCCGCTTCGCCTCGCGCTCCACGCGCACCGAAGCGCCGGGATGCGATCCGTCCGTGCGAATGACCGTAGCGCGCGAAGCGGTCCGGCAGGCGCGCGAGATCGGCTGCCCGGCGCACGATCGCATCGGAATCGCGCGAATTCGTCGAGGCGGCGGCGGCAACGAGCAACCCGAGAGACCAGAGTGCGCCTCGATGCGTGTTCGTGCCGCCGGTCTCCGCGAGCATCGCCCGTTCGCCGCGACGTCCGATCTCGCCGATCTCTTCGCGCAGCTCCGTCGAGGGTCGTGCGTCGACCGCCACCCAAGCGAGCTTCGCGAAGACGGCTTCGAGGGCGAGCGCGGACGCGTGCAGCCGCTCGAAAGAGAGATCGGAATGCGCGCCGTTCCCGTTGCGATCGACGAGACCGGGTTTCGGCGTCGTATCGAGTTCTTCAAGAAGCGCGCGCGTTGCGGCGGCGGATAAGCCGGCTACGTAGGACACGCAACGATCCTCGGACCGTGCGGCGTCTTCGCAACGACATCTCCGCCACGCACCAGTTCGGATAGAGCGATACCGTCGTCGCCGAACGCGACTTCGACATCGATACGTACGCTCGATTCTCGTGTGATGCTTCGGCAGGCGGCATCGAACGAGCGCAGCACGTCGAACCCCACGTCGCCGGCGCGCAAAAGCAAGTCGAGGTCGCTCTCCGCACGTGTTGCGAGCAATCCGCTCGCGCGTTCGAACCCGAACGAGCCGGTCGGCGCGATGCGGAGGCCGCAGCGCCCTGCCGCTTCCAAACATGCGTGGAATGCGCGCTCGAGACGTTCGTTCTCGCCTCGCTCCGGCACGAGGGATTCCGGCGAACGCACCTCACGCACGTCGGAGACCAGAATCTCCGCCGCAAAACGCTGCGTCCGCTCGAGCCCGCGCACGCCGATCGGGACGCCGTCGTGCGGTGCCGGCCGTCGCACGACGACCCATGGCGCGCGGACGAGTGCGGATGCTACCCAAAGCGG
>Ga0302325_10027588_pt1 | contig 11769 bp, 17 predicted proteins | sample Palsa_T0_2_FD_201948 | JGI IMG/M metagenome (GOLD analysis project Ga0302325, IMG submission 201948) | Peat permafrost microbial communities from Stordalen Mire near Abisko, Sweden - Palsa_T0_2 | ecosystem: Environmental > Terrestrial > Soil > Palsa > Peat permafrost | place: Sweden: Abisko... | reverse complement strand
GTTCAGGCACCGACCAAGTACCAGCTGGTGATCAACCTCAGGACGGCGAAGCTGCTCGGCCTGAACCTTCCGCCGTCGCTGCTCGCGACCGCCGACGACGTGATCGAATGAAGCCGGAATTATGGTGCCTGGCGTGTCTCGCCAACAAGTGCCATCCGTGCAACACGATGACGGATAGTCGTGATTCGATCCTTCGAACCAGCGTTCGTTTATCCACTATTAGGAACTTTACAGGAACATCTAGCGTTTTGTATGATGGCAGAAAGGGGAGAAGGTTCATTGACTAAGGATCTACAGGAACTCGTTGACCGTGCTCGCAAAATCGAAATGACCCCCGACCAGCTCGGGGAGCAGCGGCGTAGCTTTGCCTATGGCAATACGCACATTGAGAATGAGCGGATCACGCGCGAGATGGTCGCTGATCTTGATGCGCAGCTCCACGCGAAAAAAGGCTGATCACCTTTGGCGCAGGATCGGCATACTGTTGCCGAGACGGCGTCGCTTCTCAAAGACCCCGACGAGATAGCTCGGCGCGAGGCCGAAAATGGCATTCGCCAATTCGACCTTGCGTTAGACATCATCCGGCAATCCGTTAGGGACCATGAGCGTCCGTTCAAATTGCGGTCGAGCACGATCCTGAATCTCCACAGGGCCGCGCTGGAAGGACTGCACGTGCTCGCGGGCACATGGCGTAACACGCCGGTCAAGATTCACGGCAGTATCCACCAACCCCCCGAAGCTCCGTTCGTCTCGGAAGAGATCGAACATTTGTGCGACTACGTGAACGATCATTGGTCCTCTAACGCTGTTCACCTCGCGGCTTACGTTCTTTGGAAATTGAACTGGATTCATCCATTCGCTGACGGGAACGGTCGCACGGCGCGGGCAGTGGCATATGTCGTGCTCAGCATCAAACTCGACAGCTTGTTACCAGGCGCTCCGACTATTCCCGAGCAAATAGCAGGCAACAAGAAGCCCTACTATGATGCGCTCGAAATTGCTGACAAGCACCTGGTTGATGGAAAGGTCGATGTGACTGAGCTGGAAAAAATGCTGGCCGCCATGCTTTCCACGCAATTATTGAGCGCCGCAAAAGAAGCTGCTGGTGAAATTATCAAGCCCGATGGTCAGCAGATTTTGCATTGAGAGCATCTAGGCTTCGCCACGGGCAGCGGTGTGGCATTCCGTGAGTCCGCCGCCGCGCGGGATTGGCCAGTTTCGGCCATGTGATGTCAGTCACTGAGTTGCGCGCCATCATGGCCTAAACCTCCCGTCATCGAACAGGGAGCAATGGCGATGAAAACGGATTCTGGAACGCGGTTGGATACGGCGATCATTGTCACCGTCTCGCTGATGATGCTGGTGATTGCCGGGCTTTCGGTGAAGTTCAAGGAAAGAGGCCGGTTTCAGGCCGCCGGCTATAGTTCGGAATGGAAATGTTACCCGCAGTCTTACACGCGCGCCGACCCGGTCTGCTTCAACGTGGTGGCCACTAATCATCCGATCGCGGCCGATACGACCGCGAGTTTGAAGTTGAGCGGCGTTTCGCTCGCGTTGCGCTGAATGTCGAACCGAACTGCCGGAGATGCTCTTGCGCGACTTCGTGCCGCGGGCATAGCGGCCTGCCACTCTGCCGTCGCAGGAGCAGCCTTCAACAGCCCCGGCAAATCGACCCTATCATTTTATTGACCTTCGCTTCTTCATGGTCGATGGCGGGATCGGTGCCAAGCGCCGGCCCCTTCATGGCGTGGCCGGTGCCGGACGACGACAGCGCCGTGCCCGACGAGTTGGTGCCAGGCGCACCGAGGCTGGTGCCAGCGGCGCCGCCGGTTGTGGACATATGGTGCGATCCGCCCTTGGCCAATGCGGCGGCGGCCGAAAGGCTGATGCAAAGGACGATGCAAACAACGGAGAGTTTTTTCATGCCGAGACTCCCTCGAACGCAAGATCAACCTGACGGCTGATCACCGATGAGCTTGCATCCGATGCAGGTTGGTTCGCAAGGATCATCGCCCAGCCATGAATCCGCCGGGGGGCATGCTATCGACTGTTTCCGGTCGGGCCGCTTGTCGTTGGACCTGCATCAGGCGCGGGCGTCACTGAATTTGGGGTGGCCGGCTGAGCGTTGCCAGCGTGAACGCCGGTGGCGCTGCCGGTGGTGATCTCTGACGGCATCGCGTAGTCGGTGGCGTCACTTCCTATGATCGGGCCGGAATCGGCAGGCACCGAAGTGCCGGGAATAGTCGCCGTGCCGGCGGCGGAATTAGCCGGACCCTGTGCGGACGCGATCGGCGTCGATCCCAGGAGCGACGCCGCGGCGAGCATCAAAAGATATAGTCTCGATCGCACCTGCAACCTCCCTGGCCGTGGCAACCCCGGAGTCCAACTTCGATCCATCGTCGATGTTCCGGACCAATCAGCATCATCCGGACGAGCAGGCTCAATTCACACCCAAGGTCCGCCAAGGTGGCTGGGCATCTCCGGCTTCGTGGTCGGCACAAGCAAACGGCCCCAGCGCGGGGAGAGCTGAGGCCGTCGGGACTTTTGAAGGTAAACTGTGCCGATGGGGGCAACGGCACAGTCAGTCAAGTCGTGAACCGGGACATCGTTCCACGGACACCGCAGCGGATACGAACTTCAGAAACCGGACGCTAGCTTCCGGAAGGTTTGCGCGAGATGGCTTGACCGCCCGGCCTCGACTTGTCCATGCTGGCGCGGGAATACCTGACATGGTGCGACAGATGGCTCCATTTCATATGGCTCGATTTCATTCGGTGAGGCGCGATTTTGGAACCGGTCGCGTTGCCTTCGCCCGACGCGCCCGCAGTCGGCTGCGTCTCCGCTGATGCGATCGCTGTCGCTCCGAACAACGAGGCGACCACGAGGGCCGAGATAGCAAGCTTGGATCGCATGTGAAGTCTCCTGATCTTGATCACATGATGCAGGAACCAAACTTGCGACCCCGATTTGCGTTCCACAGACCGGCGGTATCTTTCAGGTCATAGGGGAGATACACACAGAAAACGGCTCTGGCGCATTTTTCAGGTGCCCGGCGGGCGCTGCCCTTGAAACTGAATGTTGCATTTTTTCGCTATCGAGGCTTGCTCGACCGCAATCATTTGCCCCTTCATTTGGGCCAATTCACCCGCCGCCTGTTTGTCGCCGCCAACCAGGAAGGCCGTGGGCCAGAAAATGACGACCGCTGCTGCGGTGGCCCACTGGTCTTTTGTGCGCTGACCATCTTGCACGCCGGACAACGTCGCCGCCCTGGTCGAAATCGATTGAGCCTCAAGCGCTAGTTGCTGGCAGGTGTAGCCTTGATAGATGACCGGTGAAACGTAGGCCGGCATGATATCTTCCGAACTCGACGCGCAGCCGCTCAACGCGGCGCCTAGCGCCACGATTCCCAAAACTCGCATTTTTGCTGATCCCCCGACCAGTATCCAAGTGCAACCGGAGGTCGAAGGCAAGGGCTAGCACGGAGTGCCGCACTGCACCCAAGGTGGTGACTAGCTAGCGGGGACAGCAGGAACAACTGCACACTGGCGCGGCTCTGTTGCGGGTCTTATGACCCGACCGTCAAGTTGCGATTGAATGATGTTGATGCGCTTTCATTGCCATGTGGAATGGTAAACTTGCTGCGGCGTGATCGCGCCATCCACCGCGTGAGAATCTCCAGGTTCACACAATGACGCGCCGTACTCCCAGGCCACCATTTTGTCGCCATCGCCGGGCTTGCTCGTCACGAGAATCCGGAGTGATCGGCTGGATGGAGAAACATCTTGCCGTTTGATCAGGAAATCGGACTTTCGCTTCCCGGCCGCCGGAATTCGCATTTCTTGACCTGGGAAGTCGATCGTATGACTGGTCACATAGAACCAGGATCGATTTTCGAGCGGGAAGGCCGCGATTGCTGTTCGTTGTGCTGGCTGAAGCAGCGCATCGACAACGTCGGGCGTGTCCGACGAAAAAAATAGTTCGACGCATTTCGATTGACCGGGAGCGGCTGCGTCAAGCCAGTGTATCGGCTTTGAGGGAACTTCCAGTCCCGCAGAAAGAAAGTCCGTCGGAAACGCAACGTCGAGCACTGAACATGCTTTTCCGGTGTTCGGCGGCGGTATGTCTGCGCGTTTCCAACGTGTCATTACCCGATCTTGCATTCCGGGCGGCACGCCAAATTCACCGGTGAAGGCATCACGGCAGATTCCGGATTTGTGGAAGCTGAACTTGACCGGAAGTGTGCCGGCGCAGGTGACATACACATCACTTTTATAAGCTGTGATGCGCCACAGATTGCTGCGGCGATTTTCAGGATCGCCAATCGCGAGTCTGAGCCGCTGATTACTCTTTCCAAGGATCTTCATTTGAGACGAAACCGAGTCCCCCCGGAAGTGGGCTTCATTGTCGTCCACCCGTGTCCATACCCGTATATTGGACACCTATTGGATACAGCAATCTTGCCGGGAGCTAAGCCATTGAAATAATTGGCGCTCCCTAGCGCCGCCTCCGCCTAACTCGGTAAGCCCCGGAGAGCGCCGTTAAGCCCGCCCAATCCATTGAATTTGCGTAACTTTCCTCTTTTCTTTTCGCCGGCTATCGCCGATAATAACCGGAACAAACCGGCACCTTAGCCGGGGGTTGCGGCGGGGGTGGTCGAGTTAGGCGGAGGAAATCTAAAGATGGCGCTATCGGCAAAACGGGTCGAGCTCTTGAAGACTCCTGGACGGTATTTCGACGGGCACGGCCTTTATCTCCAGGTTCAGTCCGCGACCTCGCGCAGCTGGCTATTACGCTACGAGCGCAATGGACGAGAGCGCTGGCTCGGCCTCGGACCGGTCCATACCGTATCGCTCAAAAAGGCTCGCGAGCGCGCCCGGGAAGCGCGTCTGCAGCTGCTTGACGGGATCGACCCAATCGAGGCGAAAAAGGCCAAACGTGAAATGGCGGCTGTGGAGGCGGCGAGGGCCATTACTTTCGAACGGGCCGCACAGGCCTACTTCGACTCGCATCAAGGTGGCTGGAAAAACTCAAAGCAAATTTCGCAGTTTCTCTCGACGCTTCGGGCATACGTCTACCCAACGATCGGGCATTTGCCCGTAGCGACGATTGATACTGGGTTAGTGCTGCGGGTGATGGAGCAGCCGGTCAAGGGAGACGGTAGATATCCGGCGGGGCGGTTTTGGGACGCTCGGACGGAAACAGCAAACCGATTGCGCGGTCGGATCGAAAAGATTCTCGATTGGGCAGCCGTGCGAGGCTATCGCGCTGTTGGCGACAACCCAGCGCGCTGGCGCGGTCACTTGAGTGAGGTATTACCTGCGCCTGAAAAAATCCAAAAGACCCAACACCACCCCGCGCTTCCGTACAGTGAAATTAACGAGTTCGTGATTGCCTTGGCAGAGCGCGACGGCGTAGCTGCCCGGGCGCTCGAATTCACGATTCTAACCGCCGCTAGGACTGGCGAAACCATCGGCGCGAAATGGGACGAAATCGATCGCACGGAAAAAATCTGGACGGTACCTGCCGAGCGCATTAAGGGCGGTCGAGAACATCGGGTGCCTCTTTCCGATCGTGCAATTGAAATTCTGGGGCTGCTGCAACGAGAAGAGGGCAACCCGTTCGTCTTTATCGGACCACGGAGGGGTGGGCTGTCGAATATGGCGATGGCGAGTGTTTTGGGCCGTATGGGCCGGGACGACGTAACCGTTCACGGCTTTAGGTCAACTTTCCGCGATTGGGCTGCAGACCGCAGCAACCACCAAAATCATATTGTCGAAATGGCTTTGGCGCATGTCGTCGGTAACGCCGTGGAAGCTGCATACCGACGCGGCGACCTGCTCGATAAGCGAAAGCGATTGATGGCCGATTGGGCGAATTATTGCGGAACGCAGCCCGGAGAACTCGGCGCGGTGTTTTCGTTAAGAACGGGACGTTGATGCCTCGCAACCGCAAGGGTAGGCGCACCGAGGTGCCACCGCGAGGACGGCGGCCACGGCGCGGGCCTAAGTATACCCTGACTCAGGCTCCCCAGCAGGGGGAGCCGGACCGATCGCTTCCCGACGCAGATCGAAGGGCCTTAGGGCGTTTAGCGCGCGCATACGGTCCGGACACCATTGGTATTGCGGTCAAAGGGGTTGTTCTGCCCAAAGTGGGCAGACCGCGGTGCGGTTGGGAGCGGAACGCACTGGCACCGTTGTCACTCGCCGACACAAAGGAACTGGCGAGGCTAGTGCGCAAGTACGAGCGCGAATTCATCATCGGCGCCGCGCATCAGGTCGTTCCGCGCGATGCTGGCCGGCCACGGCTTGGCGACGAGCCATATTACGAACGGATGCATTTGGCGGATTGGCTAAAGGACTGCGCTGAGGAGTATCGCGCCCGCGGGAGCCGCTATCCCGAACACGACGCTGCGCTCGAACTGCATGAGTTGTTATTCGGCGGCGGAAGCGCTGTCGTGTCGGACGCTTGGCTCAAAACCATAAAGAACAAGCGGCTGCTGGGCGAAAAAGGCTATCGGAACCTCGCAAGACAAATTCAAGAACAACCAAAAGCGGCAAAAGCGCACGGTATGAGGCTTAAAAGCCTGCCACGCTGGCTCAAGCCGCAAAAATAATTGCCTCTAATATTTCGGGCGCCTGATCGCTTGGTGCACCTCAAATTTTATCCGATATTCCCCGTTCCAAACCGAAGTCCGTTGCCGCGCGCCGGTAATGGCTGGGTGTTAGTAAACGACAAGTCAGGACAAAAATTGATGGAAAGCATTCGCGGCGAGGTCACCGGAAAAAAGCTGGGCGCGGCCGGCGAGACGCCCAGCGCTCCTTCCCAATCAACGCGGGAGCCAGAACAACTACAACGTATAATCAGGAAAAAGGATTTACCGGATTTTGTTGGTCTCAAGCGCACCGCGATAGACGACGCGATTAGGCGCGGCGATTTTCCAAAACCGATCCAACTCGGGCCGCGAGCGGTAGGTTGGACTCACCAGGATTTACTTCGCTGGCAAGCTGAAAAAATTGCCCAGCGCGACCGCGCCAACCGCAACACGTAACCCTTAAAACCCCTGCGCTTCCGCCCCGAATCGTGGCCGGGGGCGAGGGCACCGCGCGCCGGTATCACGGTGAACGCGAAAGCCTCCACCATCATGGAAAACATACCGCGTCACGCGACGCCTACGGCTGTCTACCCCTATTTCGATAAGGTCCAGCTTTGGGTCCGCAAGCCCGTCGATCGCGTGACGCTCGCTCAGCTACGGGACCAATGCGGGCCCGGAGGTATCTTCGCGAAAAGCGGACCCGCTCGTTTTGATTCCCGGTATCGTCAGCGCATTGAGTTTCGACAACCTTCCAGCGAGGCGTATACTTGGCTGGCGCGGCGTGACGACGCATTGATCAATCGAGCGGAGATCGCGCTGGATTTAGTGTTCAAATACCGAGCGTATAGAGATGAGGCATGGAAATTTCTAAATCGGCATCTCGTCCGGCGTTGGCACGGTAAAAGGCAGGAAATCCGAATTTTTCGACCCGGAACGCAGAACACCTCAGGTGCGGATCGGGAAGATGCCATCGGTACTCGTTACGACGCCAGTCGCAGCGCTCCCAATTGTATCGTATGCTATGGGCAAGGCCACTCTCGCATCACTGGTGAGCTAAACTGCCTACATCTCGAGTGGCGACTAAATGCGCTAAAATCGGTGCGCCGCGTCGGCATTGAGTCAGGTCAGGACCTGCTCAAATTCGATCATCGCCAGTTTTGGCAAGAGCGTCTGCTGCTGTTCACCGCCGACAAGGAGCGGCTTGGTAGATTGATCAGAAATCAGGTTAACGGGACAAAGAGGAGAACGTCCGAAATAGAAACTATCAGCAAGCACTTTGCGATCAACCTAGATAAGCGTACCGGTGACGTTCACATCCAATCTCACGATACGATTCAGGAATTGATCGATGAGTTAGGGCCTTCGTATCGGATACACAGGGCATTGGTGCCGATATCAAACGAGGTGCTATTGCCAGGATCGGGGATCGAGTAGGAGAGTTCGTCTTGGAATATTACAGAGGTGGAGGGTAGAAGTTGGATAAGAAATTCGCGAAACTAATCGAGACGCTGGCTCCAAAGCTTGTCGAGCTGATGGCGATGGAGCCCACTGCGGTATGGAAATATTCCGATGACGTTACCGTTGAAGGGCATTTATCTATTCTCGATAGGTAAGAAACGCCTTTACGTCGGCCGGTCGAATGCCCTCCGTAAAAGGTATTACCTCCACTTCACTCATCCCGCCGGCGCAACATTTGCTTTCCTACTTGCTCGGAAGGCGACTGGCGGGGTTCGGGATTACAGAAAAGGCGGCGGCGGTACGCGAGCCGAACTGATGAAAGACCCCGTATTCAAGGCGGCGTTCGATGACGCGCGGAAGCAGATGCGAGAGATGGACTATCGGTGCGTTAGGGAAGACGACCCAACTCGGCAGGCCCTCCTCGAAATCTACTATGCAGTAGTGCTGAAGACAGAGCATAACGATTTTGACAATCACTGATTTCGTGGCTTTCGTAGCCTCCTCAGACCTCTCTTGTAATATACCAAGACGAAACGCCTATTCGCGAAAACTAAGGAGAAGGAGTTGGCTGAGGGCTCGCATTCGCCGGAGGAGCCGATTGACCTTTCTTGGCATTGGGCGACGCGGGCAGCAAATTAGCCCGTGAAGCGTCCCCTGTAGCCCGCGCTGGTTGATCCGGTTGAAAGGTGTAAACGTACACAATAAAGACCAGGAAAAAGGCAAACGACATTGCCAAAATCATAAGTCCGACTACCGAGGACCTAAAACTGACGCCGTGAGCCGAATATTTTAGCTCGCCGCCTTCGGCCAATTTCCCGCGCCCTCCAGATGCTAGCGAATACGATGCCAGCAACTGAAGTCCGGCTAGTGCTACGCCAGACAATGTTACCAACACAACCATGTAGAGCAGAACAACATTTTCATTTCGCTGAAAGATGTAACTGTCGCGGATGATTTTTTCCTCATCCAACTTGAACTGCGATCCAATCTTTCCAAAGCAAAAATTGCTCAGACCATATAGTTCGCTTACTTGCGAAGCCGGAGACTTGGACTTCTCAATGCACGAAGAGATGGTCTCGTTTTCAGAGTTCGTGTTCCCTGTATCAAGACGGTTGACCCCAACCATCAAATACAAAAAGAAAAATACAAACAAGGCCAGCAGCCCAACAAGCGCTGCGCTTGAGGTATTGCTAATCAATAATTTCATTGATGCCCTACTGCGCGACTCCGTCGTAGTAATTTCCGTTTTCATCCATGCAATTACAATGTGTACCGACCTGCTGTACTGCTTGGCAATTCCCGTAGTCAGTGAAGCAAAAATTGCTGACCTGCGTAGGCGGTTGGTTCTGATACACAACACCGTTATTGGGATATCCGCCGCCTTGTGGAACACCTAGGGGACCCGGTGCAACGCCTCCATAGCCGCCGCCTGGTGAATAGCCGCCACCTTGTGGAACGCTTCCATACCCGCCAGTAGGCGCACCGGTCACGTATCCGCCAGCCGTACCCAAGGTCCCGCCAATGCCGCGCGGTAAAGCCTCATAACTTCGTCCTGGCATTTTACAAGATGGGCCAGGGCACTGGGCCGCCGCTTTACAAGATGGGCCGGGGCACTGGGCCGTCGCACTGGTTAGAATTGAAAATAGCAACGCGGTCGCGAGTAGGGCTCTAAGCATCATACCCTCCGCCAAATAAAGTTTTTAGATAACACGCTCGCGCGCATAACTCAACGAAAAGTTGCGTGAGCCGGAACCTGATTCAATAAAAAATTTGCGCTCGGTTTCGGGTATCGGGCAGCCGGGTAGGCGGTCGCTCTCGCCGCCTTGAACCAGCGAAATAAACCCGAAAAATATAGCCCGATGCGTCGGTAAGCGCCGCTAACGCCCGGATCAACCCCCGGGTGAGTATAGATTTATTGCTATCTAAGCGCTATATTTAGCTTATGGAATCCGATCAGGCGTCCGCTCCCCGTTCAGTACCCGTCGCCCGTTCGACCCGCTCCCGATCGGCCGCAAGCCCGCGCTCCCGGTCCGCGGTTAGCAATGGCAAAAGGCTTCACGTCGTTCCGCCGGGCGATACTGCGTGGTCACGTCGCTTTCGCGATGTATTGGCGGAAATCTTCAGCGACTTGGGCGGTGCGGATCAGCTGTCGGAAGGGCAGCGCCAACTAGCCCGCCGCGCCACGACTATCTCGCTTGAATGCGAACGGCTTGAGGCCAAGGCCGTAACCGGTGAGGAAATCGACCTAGAGACTTACGGCCAGCTGACCGATCGGTTAGGCCGCGCCTTTGGGCGGCTCGGGTTGAAGCGGGTCGCAAACGACGTAACGCCGTCGTTGGCCGAGTATTTAGCCGAACGATACCCCACCGATGGGGCTACGGAGGCTAGCGAGGCCTCAGAAGGGGCGTCCGGCCCCCGAGAGGGCGCGATTACGGAAAAACGTGCCGGTGAGTCTCCTAGGGCCGCCGGGGAGTCTTCGCCGTGAGGGCCGCAATAACGATGCGCGCCGCGCTTTCGGACCCGGCCCTGTTGGGACGGGCGCTTTCTGGCCCGTCGTGGGATGCTTGGCGGATTATGCTCATTGCCGCCAATGGCGAATACCTGAATGAAGAAGAGCGGCAGGTCTTTCGCCGCTTCACCGGCCGCGAGCGTGAACCCGGCCAGCGGATCGAGGAAGCCGAACTGCTAATTGGGCGTCGCGGCGGTAAGGACCGTGCGGCTAGCGTCCTAGCGACTTACCTGGCGGCATTCGTCAATTGGTCGCGGGTCTTGGCGAAAGGCGAGCGGGGCCTCGTGCTTTGCATCGGTCCGGATCAACGGCAGGCCCAGATTACGCGCGATTACATCGAGGGTGTGTTTGACGCCTCGAAAATCCTGTCCCGACTAATCGTCAATCGCACCGCCGACACTATTGAATTGTCCAACGACATCACCATTGAGGTTCGTGCCGCATCGTTCCGCCGACTACGGGGTGTAACTTGCGTGGCTGTGATCGCGACCGAAGCCTCGTTCTTTCAGACTGAGGAAAGCAGCAATGCCGATGTCGAAATCCTCAACGCCGTTCGTCCGGCGCTGGCGACGACGGGCGGTCCGCTAATTATCATTACGACGCCCTATGCAAGGCGTGGCGAGGTTTGGAATATCTACCGGCGGCATTTTGGCCCTGACGGCGATCCACTTGTTCTCGTCGCGCAGGGAACGTCCCGGGAGTTCAATCCGACACTTCCTGAAAATGTCGTTGCCCGCGCAATGGAGCGCGATCCGGCCGCCGCCAGTGCCGAATATCTCGCCCATTTTCGCGTCGATATCGAAAGCTTTATTTCGCGCGAAGTAGTGGAAGCAGCAATCCAGCCGGACCGGTTCGAGCTACCGCCAGTCGGCGGCCGAAGCTATTTAGCGTTTGTTGATCCGTCCGGCGGCAGTGCGGATTCGATGACGCTCGCCATTGCGCACCGCGAGAAAGACCGTGGGGTGCTCGACGCCCTACGTGAACGCAAACCGCCATTCTCTCCCGACGACGTTGTACAGGAATTTGCGGGCTTGCTGAAATCCTACGGTCTCCTCCGGGTACGTGGCGATAGATATGGTGGTGAATGGCCAAGTGATGCCTTCCGCAAGCTCGGCATCACTTACGAAGCATCTGAGCGAACCAAGAGCCAGATACTAAGCAGTTCATAAGTATCTTCATGCTTCAAGCGGCGTAGCGAGTCTCCGGAGCC
>Ga0302325_10027586_pt1 | contig 11769 bp, 12 predicted proteins | sample Palsa_T0_2_FD_201948 | JGI IMG/M metagenome (GOLD analysis project Ga0302325, IMG submission 201948) | Peat permafrost microbial communities from Stordalen Mire near Abisko, Sweden - Palsa_T0_2 | ecosystem: Environmental > Terrestrial > Soil > Palsa > Peat permafrost | place: Sweden: Abisko... | reverse complement strand
ACTCCGCGGATGGCGTCCGGCACGAACCATTGCGCGACAACCCCGGCCTCGGTCGAACCGAAACCAATCGAGATCCGGCACGCCCTGGGTAGGACCGGACGCAATAAATCGATGTCGGTTCCGTACACGCGCTCGCCCCCCAGTTGAAGCACGCGCAGATGAGCCATCGCCTCACGAGCGCCCTCGACGCGCGCAATCGCGCGCATCAGCGCGGGGACGGAGCGGCAGATCGTGATGCGTTCGTCGCGCATCGTTTCGACGATGCTGCGCAAGCCCGAGCGCGGATCGCGCACGACGGCGAGCGATCCCGCCAGCAATGCGGACAGCGCGGCGCGCAGGCCGGCGATGGTCGACGGCGACCAGATCCCAAGCGACCGATCTTGGTCGGACATTTCCAGAACGGTGACGTCGGGGTAGACGCTACCCAGGATCGTGCGTTGCGAGTGGACGATCCCCTTGGGCGCTCCCGTGGTGCCGGACGTGAACAGGATGACGAAAGGTTCGTCGAGGCCGAGCGGCCGCGGCTCGGTCGAGAGTACGTGCGTCGCCGGGAAGCCGCGACCGGCGCCGGACGTCTCGAACCGGCGCAGCGTCGCGGGATCGATCGAAACGTGGGCTGGGGCCCGATCGGGTTGCGCACCGCTGTATGGGTGGTCGGGACGTTCTACGATCGCAGCGACGCGCGCGCGACGGACGATTTCGTCATTGCGAGCGAGTGGATACTGGACATCGAGCGCAACGTGGGGGCAACCAGCGGCAGCGCTCGCGAGCGCGGCCACTTCAAACGTGGTATCGTTTCCGAGATACAGCCCGATCGGTTTGCCGGCGGGGACGGTCTGCACGAGCTGCCGGGCCAACGCAACGGCACCTTCGTACAGTCCGAACCGCGACAGGCGCAGCGAACCGTCGTCGATCGCGGGCCGGCTCGGATCGGCTTGGACCGCCTCGCGCAAACGTTCGAGGACCGATGAGATGGCCGGTCGTTGCTCGGTGATGCGTACGCTCCTGACGTCGATCGCGCGCGGGCAGTCGGGTTCCCTGCGCGCAACGCGCCGGTCCTGCTGCGGCACCCGGCATGTGACTTGGAGTCCGCGACCGTTCGGGCCGTGCTCGGGCGCAATCCGGTTCCACAGCTTCAGCCAAGCAAACTCTCAGGGTGCGTTAAGCACGCTGGGTCGACATCCTGAGTTGTTCTCAGTGAACCCGAATCCGAAGGTGAGAACCATGAACCTGCTGCAGAGGCCGTCCGCGAACGGTCACACCGCCCGCATCGAGAGCTTCGCTCTCCCGCTCGCGCCGCCGCGGCGGCGCTGGTGGATCGCCGGCGCGGCGCTGCTCGCGATCACGGCGGTGCTGGCCGCCGTCTGGATGGTGCGCGCGCGATCGGAGGCGGCCATCGTCTATACGACGCTGCCCGTGACGAGCGGAACGCTCGTGTCCTCGGTGACGGCGACCGGTACGGTCAACCCGCAGAACACGATTGCCGTCGGGACGCAAGTTTCGGGCACCGTCAGCGAAATCGACGCCGACTACAACTCGCACGTCAAAGCCGGGCAAGTGCTCGCCAAGCTCGATCCAACGACGTTCGAGGCGGCGCTTGCGCAGGCAAAGGCGGGGCTCGTCCAGGCCGCGGCGCAGGAGCAATCGGCCGAAGCGACCGCAGCGGGTGCGGAATCAGGCGTCGGCGGCGCCGCCGCGACGCAGACCGCGGCCCAGGCGACCGCGCAAGCTGCGCAAGACACCGCGCGCTCCAATCAAGCGGCAGTCGAGACGGCCACTGCCAACGTGGCGAAATCGCAAAGTGCCCTGACCCTCGCGCAGCAAACGCTGACGCGCGACAGCGAGCTGCTTTCGCAAGGCTACATCGCCCAGAGCCAATACGATACCGATCGATCGAACCTGGTCGCGGCGCAAACGACGCTCGACAGCGCCCGGGCCGCGGTTTCGCAGGCCCAGCTAACGGCGCAAGCGAGCATCAGCGCTGCGGCCGCGAGCCAGGCGCAAAGCTCGGCCCAAGCCTACGCCGCCTCGACCGCACAATCGAGCGCGCAGACGCAAACGGCGAACGTGGCCGCAATGGCGGCCGCCGTCGCGAGCGCGCAAGCGCAGGTGCAGGCGGCGCAGCTGAACCTGCAACACACGATCATCACCTCGCCCGTCGACGGCACGGTCGTCGCGCGCAACGTGGCGGTCGGAACGACCGTCGCTGCGAGCCTGCAGACGCCGACGCTGTATTCGATCGCCCAGAACCTCGACAAGATGGAAGTCGACGTCGCCGTCGGCGAACCGGATATCGGCCAGGTGCGCTCGGGAGACGCGGTCGATTTCTCGGTGCTCGCGTATCCGAACACGATCTTCCACGGCGTCGTCTCGCAAGTGCGAATCGACCCGACCACGACCAATAACGTCGTCACCTACGACACCGTCGTGCTCGTGAACAATCAGGACGGCAAACTGCTGCCGGGCATGACCGCGAACGCCGCGATCGACGTCGCGAAGACGAACGGCAACGCACTGATCGTTCCGCTCGCGGCGCTCTCGTACCGGCCCGCGGCGCGCCACATCTCGTCGACGGCCGGCGCAAACCTTGCGAGCGGCTCGCCCTGGGGCACGACGACCGGCTCGAATTCTGCGCCCGGCACGAGTGGCGCGCAGCGGATCTTCGTGGAACGCAACGGAAAGCTCGTGCGCGTGGCCGTGACCGTGATGCTGGAAAGCGGCACTGCGGTCGCGGTCGAGCCGGCGAGCGGGACACTTCACGCGGGCGACCAGGTCGTCCTCGGCGACTCGAGCGCCGCAGCCTCGTCGCAAACGGCCCATGCCCAGTCAGGCAACCCGCTCGCGGGCGGCTTCGGCGGCCAAAGCGCGACGCGGGGGCTGCACTAATGGCTACCCCCGTCGTGGCGGTGCGCGATCTGCGCCGCATCTATCCGCTCGCGGGCGAAGCGGTCGTCGCGCTCGCGGGCGTCGACCTCGACATCGAGCCCGGGGAGTTCGTCGCCGTCATGGGCCCCTCGGGGTCGGGCAAGTCGACCTTCATGCACATCGTCGGATTTCTCGACCGCCCGACCTCGGGAACGTACCGCTTCGAAGGACGTGACGTGACCGAACTCGGTGAGGACGAGCTGGCCGGAATTCGCAGCCGGCGCTTGGGCTTCGTGTTTCAAGCCTACAATCTGCTGCCGCGCACGACGGCCGTCGAAAATGTGGAACTGCCGATGCTCTACGCGGGCGTCGGCGAGGCCGAGCGGCGCCGGGCAGCGCTCGCCGCACTGGACGAGGTCGGTCTCTCGAAGCAGGCTTTTCAGCGCCCGAACCAGCTCTCGGGCGGACAACAGCAGCGCGTCGCAATCGCCCGCTCGCTCGTGAACGACCCGAGCTTGATCCTGGCCGACGAACCGACCGGCGCGCTCGACTCACGCTCTTCCGAAGACGTGATGGCACTCTTCGAGCGGCTCAACCGCGAGCGCGGCATCACGATCATGCTCGTCACCCACGAGCCCGACGTCGCCGCCCACGCCCAGCGCATCGTAACCTTCCGGGACGGCAAGATCCTTTCCGACGCGCCGCGCGCGCGCGAGGCGGTAACGCAATGAAAATTCCGGCGCCGAAGCTTCCCTCAACCCTGCGGATCGCGCTCGGCGCGCTGGCTCGCAATCGCGCGCGCTCGCTGCTCACGATGCTCGGCGTCGTGATCGGCGTCGCGGCCGTGATCGTCACGGTCGCGATCGGGGCCGGCGCTCGCACGTCGGTCGCAAGCCAAATCAACGGCCTGGGCAGCAACATGCTGATCGTGCTGCCGGGAAGTCTCAACCTGGGCGGAACGCGCACCGGCACCGGCGGCGCCTCGACGCTCAGCATCGCCGACGGACTGGGGATCGCGCAACTGCCGCACGTTGCGGCGGTCTCGCCGACGGTGACCGTTCGTACGCAAGTCGTCGCGGGCAACAACAACTGGCAGACGACGATCACGGGGGTCGCCCCGAGTTACACGTACATTCGCAATTGGCCGCTCGCGGCGGGTACGTTCCTTTCGCAGCGCGACGTCGATACGTCGGCGAAAGTCGCCGTGCTCGGCCAAACCGTCGCGAACAATCTCTTCCCCGACGGAAGCAACCCTGTCGGCCAGACGATATTGATTCGAAACGTGCCCTTCGTGGTCACGGGCACGCTCGGGCCCAAAGGCCAAAGCAGCGTCGGCCAAGATCAGGACGACACGATCCTGGTTCCGTTTTCGTCGGCGCTCGAGCGCTTGACCGGCCAAACGACGCTGGCCTCGATGCTCGTTTCGGCCGACGATCCGTCCAACATCGCGCAGGTTCAATCCGAAACGACCTCGTTGCTCGAGTTGCGCCATCACATCGCCACCGGCGCGCCGGACGATTTCTCGATTCGCAACTTGCAAGACATCGCGAACGCCGCTTCGGCGACTGCCTCGGTCATGCAGGTGCTGCTCGCGGGCGTCGCCGCGGTATCGCTCTTGGTCGGCGGCATCGGGATCATGAACATCATGCTGGTGTCGGTCACGGAGCGCACGCGCGAGATCGGCTTGCGGGTGGCGGTCGGAGCGCGGCGCAAGGCGATCCTGTGGCAGTTCCTGGTCGAGGCTGTCGTGCTGGCGACGCTCGGAGGCGCGGCCGGCGTCGTCTTCGGCGGCGTGGGTTCGGTCGCGGTCGCGACGCTCGCCAAGTGGCCCGCGACGGTCCCGCCGTCGGCCGTCGTGTTGGCGGTCGCTTTCTCAGCGCTGGTCGGCGTGTTCTTCGGCTACTACCCCGCCGCCAAAGCGTCGCGTCTAGATCCGATCGTCGCGTTGCGTTTCGAGTGAGCCCAAGGTCACGCAAAAAGTCGAAGCTTCGCCTGGGTGTGCTTCTACTGGGCAGCTCGCCAGGTGCAGTGAAAAGACTTTCCGCCGTCGGCCGAACGTAGCCGACTCGGCGTAGACAAGGTCGTCCCCGAGTGGACCATGTCGATTCGAATGACGTTAGGAAAGGTTGAGATGCCTCCGCTGCCGCCCGGCGTCCCCGTGCCTGCAGCGCCCTTGAACTCGAATCTCTTGTAGTCCGCGAGCGGGTAGGTGCCGTTTCCGGGCCGTTCGACGATCCACTCGGCCATGCTGCGCTGGCAAACCTTCGCGCACTTCTCCGTCACCTTGAGATGTTGGTGGTTCGTCATGTCGCGGACTTCGAGGACGTACTTCCCGGCCGCATAGCGTACCGAAGCGAAGATCTTGTCGCCCGGCGACACCGCGAAATTCTCACCGCCGGGGCTGTTTTTGCCATCGAACATTTCCCAAAACGCTCGGTAATCGACCGGCGCGTTCAGGCTGCATTTGACGAACGTTCCGGCTTGCTCGACGCTTGCGTTCCCGAAGCCGTCAAACCCGATCCAGAAAGAGACCCGGGCGGTCGGGACCGGGCAGGTTACGGCGGGCTGGGTCCAACTCGCGGACACGGACGCGAAGGTCGCGCCCTTGTCGACGTATCCCGACCAGGTGTTGGCCTGCGACGTTGTCGTTGCCGGCGCAGCGACGCCGAACGTCAACAACGCCGACGCGGCGAGCGCGGCAAGAAACTTCATTCGTTTCACCTCGATTCGTTCAGGTCGCGAGCATCCGAAGTCCTGGCTCGTTGGAATCGCGCAGGCTGCCATCGCTTCAGGTCAGTAAGTACGGGTTCTGGCGGCGTTCGATGCCGATCGTCGTCGTCGGACCGTGGCCCGGGACGACGACGCTGTCGTCGGCGTACACGAGGAGTTTCGAGCGGATGCTGGCTACGATGTCCTCGAGCGACGTGCCGCCGATATCCCAGCGTCCGACCGCGCCGCGGAACAGCGTGTCGCCCGTGAGCAGCATCGTCCCGGCACCGCGTTCGAGCGCGAACGAGACGCTTCCGGGCGTGTGGCCGGGCGTGTGCAGCACGTCGAGCCGGGCGGTTCCGGCGACGATCGTGTCGCCGTCGCTCAAGTGTCCATCCAGCGCAACGACCCGCGGAGCCGGAACGCCGAACCACGCAGCCTGTACTGCGAGCGCGTTGAACAGCGGTAGATCGCCTGGGTGCAGCAGGCCGTCTCCGCCGGTCCGCTCTTTGAGATCGGCGAGCGCCCCGATGTGGTCGAAGTGCGCGTGGGTGTGCACGAGATAGGTCGCGCGGACGCCGAGCGCCTCGAGGCGCGCGACGATCCGCGCGACCTCGGCGCCGCCGTCGACCACGATCGCTTCGCCCGCGGCGGTATCGGCGACGATCGTGCAATTGCAGGCCAGTTCCCCGACCGCCAGGTGCTCGACGACTACGGTATCAGACATCCGAAATCCCGATAGCCGGCGTTGAAGTAGCCGAGCGGAGCGCCGCCGTGCGCCGCGCAGGCCAGGACCGTTCCAAGGAACACGGTATGCGTGCCCGCACTGTGTTCTTCGGCCAAATCGCAATCGAGGTAGCCGAGCGCGCCCGCGAAGATCGGCGAACCCGTTTTTGCCGTCGTGCAGGCGATGCCGTCGAAGGGATCGAGCGGCTCGTGCGATGCGAACCGTTCCGCGATCCATTGCTGGTCGAGTCGCAAAATGTTCACGCAGAAATGACCGGCACGCGAGATGACCGGATGGGTGCGCGCTCGCCGGTTCACGCAGATAAGGACCATCGGCGGCTCGGCCGAAACGCTGGCGAAGGCGTTCGCGGTGAAACCCTTCGGCGCGCCGTCGACGACCGTCGTCACGACGGTGACGCCGGTCGGAAAGCGGCGCATGACCGCGCGAAAATTCTCCGCCGCCTGAACGTTCACTCGAGGCGCGCACCGATTCCGACGCCGTCGCCGATCGGCACGATCGTGGCGTCGAGCCGCGAGTGTCCCAGAAATATCTGGTTGAACTCGCGGATCGCGACGGTCGCGGCGGAATCGTCGGCGCTGGCCGGCGCCGCCGCGTGGCCGCCCCAGAGCAGGTTATCGACGATGACGAGTCCCGAGCGTTTGAGCATTGGTACGATCAGCTCGAGATAGTCCGCGTACTCGCTCTTGACGGCGTCGATGAACACGATGTCGAGATTGCGGACCGGAAAGGTCGGCAGGACTTCTAGCGCGGGTTGGTTGAGCACGTGGACTTGGTTGGCCTTGCCGGCCCGGCGCAGGAAGTCGAGCGCGATCTCGGTTCGAGCGACGTCGGGATCGATCGTCCAAATCTGGCCGGCCGGCGGCATGGCGAGGGCCATCCAGAGCGTCGAGTAGCCGTAGGCCGTACCGATTTCAAGGATCCGATTGGCTTGCATGGCGTGCACCAGCGTCGAGAGCAGGCGGCCGGTTTCGCGATCGACGATCGGAATGCCGTCGGCGTGTCCGTGCTGCTCGAGTTCCAGCAGCAGCGCGGGCGGATTGCCGTGCAACCGTTTCAGATAGTCTAGGTCGCTCACACGGTAGGTTTGTCGCCAGACCCGATGGGGAACCTCTTGACCCTCCGGCCCTCGGCCGGGGAGACGGTCCCGGGTCGACGACAAGAGTGTTTGCCCGGCCGTCGAACGCAGCGCAATTCGAACGGATGAAGATTTCATCCGCTCAGCTTGAGGAGAGTTTTTGATGGCGACCCTGGCTCAGGAATCGTATGCACCCAAAAAGTGGAACCTTGCAGGCCTGCAAGGTATCTCGGATCTGACGTTGACCGTCCACTTCGGCCTCTACGAGGGCTACGTCAAGAACACCAATCTACTCAACGAGCAGATTCAAGCGAAGATTGTGGCGGGCCCGTCGGGCGCCGACCCCGGCTTCGCCGAACTCACGCGCCGTTTGGGCTTCGAGTACAACGGCATGGTGCTCCACGAGTACTATTTCGATAACCTCACCGCAAGCGGGAACGGCGCGCCGTCGTCGGGCAAGCTCAACGACGCACTGAGCGCCAGCTTCGGCGACTTCGATACCTGGAAGAAGGACTTTGTGGCCGTCGGCGCCATGCGCGGCGTCGGCTGGGCGATCGCCTACCAAGACCCCAAGAACGGCCGCATTTCCAATCACTGGATCACACTGCACGAAGACGGAAACGTCGCCGGCTTCAAGCCGATTCTCGTGATGGACGTCTGGGAGCACGCGTTTCTGCTCGACTACAAGCCGGCGGAGCGGCCCAAGTACATCGAGGCGTTTTTCGCTAACATCGATTGGGCGGCTGCGGAGTCGCGGCTCGGCTAACGGTCGCGCGTGGCTACGAACCGCCTGCGGCTGTTCCCCCTCAATACCGTGCTCTTTCCGGGGGCGGTTCTCAACCTTCACATCTTCGAGCCGCGCTACAAGCAGATGGTTTCCGAATGCTTGCAGGGTGGCGAACCGTTCGGCGTCTGCCTCATCCGCGACGGCGATGAGGCGGGCGATCCGAACGTGATGCCCTACGAGGTCGGCACGACGGCCGAGATCGGCGACGTTACGCCGCTGGAGAACGGGCGCTATTACATCAGCAGCGTCGGCAGGCAGCGCTTTCGCGTCGACCGGGTGGTTACGCGCGAACCGTTCCTGACGGTCGACGTCTCCTATCTTCCCGAGGACGCTCCCGAGGACCAAAGCGCCATGGAGGTTCTCTTGCGAGAGATCCGCGCGGTGTTTCGGGACTACTTGCGGTTGCTGGTCGAGTTCTCGGGCATGCATGCCGACATCGATCTGCCGGAGGACCCGGTCGACGCGTCGTTCTTGATCGGCGACGCATTGCAGGTGGCCGATTCGATGAAGCAGCGGCTGCTCGAACTGTCGAGCACGGAGCAGCGCCTGACGGTCGAACTGGGCTTCCTACGGCGCTTGCTCCCGCAATTGCGCTCGCTGCTCGAGCGGAAACGGGAATCGCCGCAGGCCCAACCGGCCGCCGCGCCGGGCGGATCGTTCCGCGCGAACCAAGAGAAGTTCTTCGGTAAGCACTTCAGTCTGAACTAGGTTGCAGCCGGCCCTCGGCAGTCGCGCGAGCGGCTTGGACGACGTTGCGCATCAGGGCGACGTTGGTGACCGGGCCGACCCCGCCTGGCACCGGCGTGATCTCCGCGGCCACGGTCGCGGCGCTTTCGAAATCGACATCGCCGAACAATTTCCCGTCGACGACGGTCGTGCCGACGTCGATCACGACGGCTCCCGGCCGCAGCCACGACGCATCGACCAAGTGCGGCACGCCCGCCGCGACGACCACGACCTCGGCCGTGCGCGTGTGCGCCTTGATGTCGATGGTGGCACGATGCGTGACCGTCACGGTCGCATCGTGCGCCATCAGTAGCAACGTGACCGGTAAACCCACCACGTGGGAACGACCGACGACGGTCACGTCGCGGCCATAGAGCGGCCAGGCCCGGCTGCGCTCCAGCAGCAGCATGATCGCAGCTGGAGTAGCCGGGATGAAGCGGGCGCCGGTGGCGAAGGCCAGGCGCCCTTGGTTGACGGGGTTTGCCCCGTCGACGTCCTTGCGCTCCGGCATCGCGCTCGCGATTGCGCGGATCGAGAGCTGCGCCGGCAGCGGCTGCTGCAGGATGATGCCGTGTACGCTCGGGTCCGCGTCGTAGCGTTCGAGCGCCGCGCGCACGCCCGCGTCGTCGATCCGCGCCGGCAGCACGTCGACCTCGACGTCGACGCCGATCTTGGCGCCGAGCGACTTCATGCCGCGCACGTATGCGAGGCTCGACTCGTCCTCGCCGACCATCGCCACCAGCAGCCGCGGCGCGATGCCGCGCGAGCGCAGCCCTTCCGTTTCGCGTGCCAACGCTTCGCGCAGTTCGGCCGCCAGCGCGCGCCCGTCGAGGATACGACCCGTCATCGGCCAACAGGTACGCGCATCCGAACCGGCAGTCCCGGTTCTCTGCGGGGAAGTTCTCGTCAAAATGAAAACCGAGGTGCTCCGTTATCGTCGTTAGGCGCGAGGCGCAGCTCGGCCGGTCCTTCAGTCGCGACGAGTTCGAGCGCGGCTTCGCGACCTTTAAGCAGACCTACAACGTCGCGCCGTTGCAGGCGCTCTGCGCGCCCGACGTGCTGGCTCGTTTTTGCGAGCTGTACGGGCGCGGCGGCGATCGCGTGCACCAGCACTCGCTCCAGCTGCAATTCGACGGGGTGCCGCTTGTGGCCGCGGTCCTCGCGCCGGGGACGATCGCCTTCGAAGGCGAGGTCGACGAGGAACGCATGGGCGACTGGTAGTCGACGACGAGCGGGAACGCCGGGGGTTTGAGCGCGGTCTCCCCAATCTAAGCGCATGCCGCGTTTGGTTGGCGTCGTCGCTGCAGTCCTAGCCGTCCTTTCGATCGCCTTCACCCTCAAGTTCTACCTCGCGCAGACGGGCGGTCCGGCGGGCGAGGGGGGAGGTGGCCCGGCCATGCTTGCGGGCGCTCCGGCGCAGAGCTATCCCGTCAAGAACCTGGCGGGCGCGGAAGACGGGCTCGAGCGATACCGCGGTCATATCGTCCTGGTCAATCTGTGGGCATCGTGGTGCGCTCCTTGCCGCAGCGAGACGCCGGCGCTCGAGCAACTCTACGAGCGCGACCGCGGCAAGGGGCTCGTCGTGCTCGGCATCGACCAAGGCGAATCGGCGCGCGTGGCCGCGGGCTTCGCGACCGAAATGAAGTTGCGCTACCCGATCCTGGTCGACGAAGATCAGCAGTACGGCAGGGCCTACGCAGCAATCGGCCTGCCGACCTCGCTGATCGTGGACCGCAACGGCCGAATCGTGCGCGGCATCGACGGCGAGCTGAGCTTGGCGCAAATGAACGAGGCTCTAGACCCGCTGTTGCGCGCGCCAGAGTGACCGGGCTCGGGTTCGCGCCGCTCTGCGCGCTTGCGGCCGTGGCGCTCGTGCTTGCGCAGTACGCCTTTCCCCGCTGGCCCGGCTATCACGTCTGGCAATACGCGGCGGCGCTAGCGTTATTGGCGGCACCCGTGATCGGACGCGCCTTCGACCTGCGCCGCCCCAGCGGCGGCGCGAGCACCTCGATGTTGGTCGCGCTGCTCGGCGCGCTCGTCATCATCGCAACCGGCCTCGGCTCGGGGTTACTTGGCCCCGACACCGAGATCGTGCAGCGAGCGCCCGGGACGGTCGCTCCGTTGCCGGACGTCGGCGCGGCCGCGTTCTTTCCCAACGCCAACGCGCAGGACGTAGCACGGGGCGACGAGGGCGTCGTACTGCGGCGCCGAAGCGGACCGCCGCTCGCAATCGCTCCGGGTGGGCGGCGTTTGGTCGGTGCAACCGAACTGGAGCTAGTACCGCGCATCGCCGCCTACGTCGAAGCGCGGGATGCACGCGGCGAGCGTCTGACGGTCACCCAGCCGACGAACCCGTCCTTCCTGTCGCCCGTCTTATTGTTTCCGCAGCGCGTCGACATCGCGGGCAAGAGCTTGCCGGCGGATGCGTTTGCGACGCCGGCGCTGCGCCGCCAGATCAAGGCCTTCTACTTTTCGAAGGCCGATTCGGACGTCGCCCGCGCCCACGGCATGGCGGGGTTCGCCTCCATCCTGTTCGCGGTCGACGACGAAGGCGGCCGCCCGCTGCCCGGCGGGATTGGCTTCGCTCGCGGCGGGACCGCTGTGGAACTCGGCGGCGTTCGTCTGCTTCCGACGATCGGGACCTATCCGGCTCTCGCGATCTCGGCCGTGCCGTATCCGCCGGCGCTAGCCCTCGGGGGCCTGCTCGTGTTGGGCGGAATTGGCCTCGGCTTTTCGGCTAGCCTGGGCGGACGAGGCACCCGGCCAGGCCTGTGAGCATAATCACATCGGTGCAAATTGTGGATAAACCGCGAGCGCGTGCGGGGGATTTACGGCAAAAGTCCCAAAACTGTGGAATCA
>Ga0302325_10027584_pt1 | contig 11769 bp, 8 predicted proteins | sample Palsa_T0_2_FD_201948 | JGI IMG/M metagenome (GOLD analysis project Ga0302325, IMG submission 201948) | Peat permafrost microbial communities from Stordalen Mire near Abisko, Sweden - Palsa_T0_2 | ecosystem: Environmental > Terrestrial > Soil > Palsa > Peat permafrost | place: Sweden: Abisko... | reverse complement strand
GGCTCCCTTCACTTCCTACGATGTGATGCCCGATGGCCAGCACTTCGTGATGTTCCAGTTTGCCGGCGGCAGATTAGCGCTCCTCTCCCAGCCGACCGTGGTGCTGAATTGGCTCGAGGAAGTTCGCCGCCAAGTGGCCGCCGGGCAAGGTGAAGCGGGTAGATGATCTTGGCCCGCCGCATCTCTGCGATAGAAACGTATTAGTTCCGCTGCGCGATTCTACGGCACTCCTGAAGTGATGCCCGTAAACCTGTTGCGGGCTGTTCGTGGCGTTGTCGGAAATCGAAAGCGAGCTTGTAAGCGTCTTCGGCTTCGGTTGGTTCCTGCTCGCGGGTCCATCAAAGCTGATCGTGATGGTGCAAGACTCTCCTCGTGATAGAGCGCTGGGGCAATTATTCGTCTGAGCAAAGTACGCCCACTGATGCTGATCTCGATTGCTGTCACCGCAAAGGCCTGTGGATCGATAATGGCGAACGCATCCCAGCCATCATTTTGAACGGCGGCAACTTGCTCGCGCCCACTGGGGCCGCGGGTGACTTGGAATCCTTCCCGGGATCCGCCACCTCTGCCTCCGCGGTCTCGTTCACCAGGCTGTAGTCGCAGCCTTCGATGCCAGGATGATTCTCGTCGCACGGGATCAACACGAATGCGCGGATATCGCCGTTGGAAATCGCTCCAACGGAGGCAATCTCTCCGGAGTCATTGATATAAACCGCATACATCAGCTGTAGACCAAGTTTGGGAGGTATGAGAGTGTCAAGGGCGACCGCGGGGCCGCCGTCTTCCGACAAAAAGGCGTGCAGTAAGCCGCCGTTACAATCGTCCCCACCTCCGACGATCTGGCTCTTTGAATTAATGGCTACCGCGCCGCTGCACGTATCGCCGTCCGGCGCTCCCAGGTCAGTCATCACACCGTTCCTCCAAAGAAACGCGTGGTTTTGTGCGCCATTGTCGCAACCGAAAGCGCCAGGTACATTCGCCGAGCCGACCACCTCTCCTGCGTCGTTGACAAAGTACGCTAGCCCGCTGTCTCCTCCCAAAGTTCCGAGATCCTTCATTCCGCCGGTCTTGTCCCAAAGAAAGGGATGGCAACTCTGGTCCCCAGCCAGGTCCGAAAAGCCGGCCACCTGACCTCGGTTATTCAGCGCAAACGATCGACCGAATACGCCCCCCAAAGTGCCCATGTCCAGCATCTTGCCATTTTCCCAAAAGAACGGGTCGAGGGTCGGGAGCCCGGTCGCGGAATTCACGGTCGAACTTGTGAACGACCACCCGCTGATCTGTCCGCTCTCGTTAATTAAGAAGGCACCGCTGTCGGGGCCACCGAGCGTGCCCAAATCCTGCAGACCCTCGGATTGCGTCCAGCGAAATGCACGCGATTGGGTCGCTCCGGGCATGAAGAAAAGGAAGCCGTAGGGGTCGGGAATTGTATTTAGAGCCACTCCGTCCACCTCGCCCCGGTCGTTGACCGCCGACGAGAAGCTGTCGTTTCCCCCAAACGTCCCGAGATCGTTCATGAAACCATCTTTCCCCCAAATAATCGCCTCCAGTGCCGGACCGCCGGTCAGGGGATCGATACCATTTTCAGATTCTCCAGCAACCAGACCGCAGTCGCTCACCCAAAAAGCGAAGCTGTTATTGTCGAGGCCCGGGAGCGCATCCAATTTGGTGGCGAGGCCGTCCTGCCACGTGAATCCCTTCGACACGTAGCAGTCGGAGTTAAAGTAGAGGCACAAGGGATCGGGAGTGGAAGTGTCGGCTCCGCCGACCGCCGTCCCATTGTTGCTTAGGACCCTGCCTGTTGGAGAGGGCAGGAGAAAACTGCTGTTGGGTCCTCCGAACGTCCCAACGTCGATAGCTTTGTAGTGGTGGTGCTTCCCAGTGTCTGACTGTGCGTTCGTCCTCATCGGAATCATGAGCGCGGCGATTGCCCACATGCAAAAGATGAACCGTGCAATCCTGATTTTCATGACGTCCTCCCTTTAGCGGTCCAGGAATATCGATCCAGATGTAAGTTAGCCGCGCGGTTCGGGAATGCCAATGATAGGAAGCCTGAAATTCTTCTGAGAGAGATATGAGAGGGCAACTCATTGAAACTTTGTGACTTCCAGCGACTCCGCCCTGCGGAAAGATTCCGCTACCTGCACCGTAATTAGGTGGTAAAATCCCCGAACTTTGGAGTTGAAATGGCTTCGCCAGCACAGCCGCCATCGGTAATTCGCTTCGGTGCCTACGAGCTGGATCCTGTGCACGGCACTCTGCGCAAAGCCGGCATCTCCGTCAAGATGCATCCGCAGCCCCTTCGAGTCCTCCTGCTGCTTGTTGAACGCCCTGGTCAAATCGTGACGCGGGAACAAATCCGCCAATGGCTCTGGGGTGACAACACGTTCGTGGACTTCGAGGGCGGCATCAACTTTTGTGTCAAAGAAATCCGCGCCGCGCTAGGCGACGATCCGGAAAAGCCTCGTTACATTGAAACAATCCCTCGCCGCGGCTACCGCTTCATCGCGCCGGCATGTCTTGTAGCGAGAGCTACCGAATCCCAGGAAAGCAGGGCAGATCTGCGGATTGTGAGCGAAGGCGGCACTGCGCCTCTCGAAGGAAGTGCGAACCTGACGCCGCAGGTTGGCGCATCACCGTTCCAGATTTCCCGCACAAAGAACAACGTCGTAACAGATCGTTTGCTTATCGCGCTAGCAAGCTGCGCCGTACTCGCGCTTGTCGCCGCTTTGGCCCGCCCCGTCGTTCCTCTCCCGAGATTGACGCGAGTCCGTCAGATCACGCATATCGGCACAGTGATCTGGAACGAGAATCTTCTCGTTAACGGATCGCGAATTTATTTCGCCAGCCGGGAAAATGGCGAAAATCAAATTCGGTATGTCTCACTCGACGACGGTGCGATATCCTCAGTCGAAAAGCCGTTCGCGAAGATAGCAGGGCTTCATGACATCGCGCCGTCTGGAAGCGAACTCTTGATTTCAGAGCTCGACAAAGGGCTTCCCCCGATTTGGCACCGCATACTTTGGAGATTGCCTGTACCGGCTGGGACTCCTCGGCGCGTCGGCAGCGTGTTCGCAGACGACGCCGTATGGTCTCCGGATGGCCGCATGATCGTTTATACCAATGAGTCCACGCAGAGCCTCAATCTGGTGGACGGCGACGGCAGCAATTCAAGAAGCCTGGCCTCGCTTCCGGGAATACCGTTCAAGCCGCGCTGGTCACCTGACGGAAGACTTATTCGGACTTCGGTTCTTGATCCAAAGGAAGGAGGAATTTCCCTGTGGCAGGTGGACGCCTCCGGCCGCGCCGTGACGCGAATGCTTCCGGGTTGGAACACTTCGAGCCGCTCATGGGCCGGGAACTGGACTCGCGATGGTCGGTATTTCTTCTTCACCGCATTGCAAGGAGGCACCAGGAATATTTGGGCGCTCCGCGATAAGAAAGACATTCTTCGTAAGAGCAGCACTCAGCCGCTACAGCTCACGGCAGGACCGCTCAATTACTATATGCCCACGCCCAGCGCTGACGGCAAAACGATCTATGCGGTTGGAACGCAGCCGCGCGGCCAGTTGATGCGCTACGACGCCCGCTCCGGTGAGTTCGCGCCCTATGCCAATGGCCAATCCATCGAGTATGTAGCCTTTTCGCACGACGGCAAATGGATGGCTTACGTCACTTATCCGGAAGGCACGCTGGTCAGGAGTCGGATCGACGGTTCCGAGCGGATGCAACTCACATCTGCGCCAATCCGTGCAGCGTCTCCCCAGTGGTCGCCTGACGGAACTCAAATCGCCTTCGGATTCGTCGTTGAGCGAGGCGCGCCGCTAAAGATTTCTTTAGTCTCGGCAAATGGCGGCTCTGTAAAGGTGGTGGTGGATGGCGCGGGAGACGTGGGCATGCCCAATTGGACCCCGGATGGTCAGTGCCTCGTATTCGCCGCTTCGAATGAATCGCGCGCACAGTGGGCCTTGCACTCCCTAAACCTGAAGACCGGAAAAGACACTCTGCTGCCCGGCTCACTGGGAATCGCCAGCGGAGTACTGGCTCCCGACGGCCGATACTACGCTGGGCTGTCCGACTCGACGCAGAGTTTGATGTTGCGTGATATGGCTTCCGGCTCAACTAGAGAATTGGCCGAAGTCGCGGACTACCTGAGTTGGTCGGCTGACGGCAAGTACGTTTACTACTCGACCCTAACTCCGGATATTGCCCGCGAAAAACCCGGAGTTTACCGCGTCAAAATCGCTGACGGCAATATTGAACTCATAGCTCCGGCGCCGAATTTCGCTCTAGCCGGGAGCTGGGGAGTCTGGACGGGGTTGACGCCGGACGGATCGATAATGATGGTTCGAGAGTTGGGGACGAGCGACATCTACGCTCTGGACGCCGATCTTCCCTGATCGGCTCGAACGCTTACGTCAGACCTCAAAATAGCTCCGTAATACTCAGACCACAAATTGGACGGACACAAGGAACTGGCCTACTTGAGAATGTTTGAAACCCATCGCGTCGTCATCCGCGGCCGAAAGATCGCCCGAAAGTTCAATACCCGATGGCTGCACCCTGGCGTCGAGGATCGGGCGCGCCGAGGCGCTCGCCGGTTTTGGGGTCGATGCCGATGGCCTCGACCTGGCCGAGCCAGTGCCGCTGGGGAGCGAGGGGGTAGCCGCCGCCTTCGAGATCCTTTGCCACCGCATCCGGAAAATCAGGTTCGAGGACGACTGCGTCAGGCATCCATTGATGGTGGAAGCGCGGAGCGTTGATCGCGGACTGTGGGTCCATGCCGAGCCGCATCCAGTTCAGGATCGAAAGCAGCGTCGCTGAAATAATCGTGGGGCCGCCGGGAGATCCGGTGACGAAACTCAGCTTCCCGTCGCGCAGCAAAATCGTCGGCGTCATCGAACTCAGCGGACGTTTTCCCGGTCCGACGGTATTGGCTTCGGACTGGATGAGTCCGAACATGTTGGGCGCGCCGGGATGCGTGGTGAAATCATCCATTTCATCGTTGAGCAGAAAACCATCCGCCGAAGTCACACCGGAACCGAAGCTGTCGATTAGCGTGTAAGTGTTGGCCACGGCGTTGCCTGCGGCATCCACGACGGAGAAATGAGTGGTGTGGCCGCCACGCGTTGATTCCGCCAGAGCAAGGGCTCGCGCTTCCGCAGCTTGAGAATCTTGCGGATTTGATTCGCCGCTTAACTTCGGGCAAGGACTCGGAGACGCCGGAGCGTTCTCATAGGGAGCGGGATTGCCCGCGCCGACTTTCTCGCTCGAGGACGCTAGAGTTGGATCAATCGTCGCGCGCAGAGCGTCTGCATAACACTGGGACATCAAGCCGCGAACGGGGATGCGCGCGAAATCCGGGTCGGCAAGATAAGCGGCGCGGTCCGCGAATACGCGGCGCATGGCTTCGAGCACCCAGTGCACCGAGGAGGGATCACTCCAGGACTTCAGTTCCACGGGCGCGAGAATATTCAGCGCTTCGATGATTGCCACTCCGCCGGAGCTGGGCGGAGGGCTGGTGATTACATCCCAATCGTGGCCGTTGATTTTGTATCCGGCGCTGAGCGGCTCGCGAATTTTCGGCGCGTAATGCGCCAAATCGTCGAGCGTGATCAGGCCACCTTCGCGCTGCATTTCGCCCGCCAGATCGCGCGCCGTCCGGCCGCTGTAGAATTCCGCCGGACCGTTCTGGGCAATGCGCCGCAGCGTAGCGGCGAGTTCGGGCTGGCGGAAGATTTCTCCGGCCTGGTAGAACGCGCCATCTTTCAGGAAAATGCGGCGGCTGAGCGTGAACTTGCTGAGTACGGGACTCAATTCGCGCAGCAACCGCGCCAACCTTTCGCTGACCGGGAAACCGTTTTCCGCCAGGCGAATTGCGGGCCTCATCACCTGACCCAGATTCATCGTGCCGTAATTTTTCAACGCCAGCGCAAGTCCCGCAACCGTGCCCGGTACGCCCACGGAGCGATATCCGACGATGGAAACGTCCGGATCGGGCGTGCCATCCGCGCGCAGGTACATGTCGCGCGAGGATTTCAGGGGTGCAATTTCGCGATAGTCCACGAACTCTGAGCGTCCGTCTTTCAGCCGCACGAGCATGAATCCCCCGCCGCCAATGTTTCCCGCCTCGGGCTCCACGACGGCGAGCGCGAACGCCACCGCCACGGCGGCGTCCACAGCATTGCCCCCTTGCTTCATGATTTCGACACCGGCTTGCGATGCCAGCGCCTCGTCGCTCACCACCATCCCTTTCAAGGCGCGCACAGGCGCAGCGGGCCAGTCCGGAGGTGACGCCGCAGTGGATGTGGTTAGCTCGCGTGACTCAGCAGGTTGCTGCGCGGCGGCGATCGCCGGCGCCAAAACAAGCAAGCCGCATACGATGAGAATTCCTGTCTGTTTTTTCAAGAGTGCGCTCAGCCGGAAAACATGCCGATAAGAAACAGCGCGACCAGCGCGCCGAGTAGCAGGGCTATCCCTACCCATACGGAAACATGCCACCGCCGGGGCACCAGGCCTGAAGGAGGCGTGGTGGCATCATGGGGATCCAGAAGGTCGGCGGCGATGCCTACGTACGGCGGACGAGCGCCACGGCCGGATGCGCTTTGCGTCTCGGGTTCGGGCGGATAATCGGTGAACTCGTGAGGCATGCCGCGATGCTAGCACCGGGCCCGCACGGCGGCAAGTTCGGCTAGAAATTCATCAGCGCCACGATGCCCAGCGCCAGCAGTACGCCCGTGCAAAACGCGAGTGCAAACCAGCTCCGAAACACTCGCCGTTTTCTGGGCGGGTCCAGGAGGAAGGCATCCACGTCGGGCATTTCGAACGTGACCTGCGCGGTGCGCCAGGACGCTCGATGTGTGTGCTGCCCCGCGGCACGTCCGCGCGGGAATTCGGAAACGCGGTCAGTGAACTCTTGTGCCATGACCGAGATATTAACATCGCTGAAAACCGCGTCGGCGTGACGTGTACAAAGAGTACCCCCCTCGGCGCAGGGTTTTGGCGGGATAGAGAGCTCAGAACGGCTGGTTAGTGGCGAAAGGCCCTCGCGGCGGTGACGCAGACTCGCAGTTTCTCGATGGCTTCCTCCACCGTGCGCGTCTTGAGGCCGCAGTCCGGGTCCACCCACACGCGCTCTTTCGGAATTATGGTCAGGGCTTGCTCCACGCGCTTGCGCACGGCCTCGGCGCTTTCCGTCGCGTGCGCATGCACGTCCACCACGCCGAAACTGATGTCCTTGGTGAAGGGATGCCGCCGAAAAAGCTCGAGCAGGTCCAGGTCGCTGTTGGACATTTCGAGATCGAAATTGTCCACCGCCAGATCCAGCATGGCGGGGTAAATATCCTCGAACGCGCCGTAGCAGGCGTGCGTGACGAAATAAGCGCCCAGACCTTTGGTGGTGAATTCCATCGCTTCCATGGCGATGGGCAATTCTTCGGGACGCACGGAAAGCGCGGGCTCGTCGATTTGGATGATTTTGCAACCGGCGGCAATGAGCGCTTCCACTTCCTGGCGGATTACGCCTGCCAGGGCCAGAGCCGCAGCGCGACGGTCGGCGTAAAATTCGTTGAAGCTCCAATCCATGATGGTGTACGCGCCGGTGAGCATGCCCTTCACCGGTTTCTTGGTCAGGCCCTGCGCGTACTTCCACCAATCCACGGTCACCGGGCCGGACCACTTGACCTCGCCCGAAATCACCGGCTTGTGGTAGTAACGGTTGCCGTAGCTGCGGACCAAGCCGCCCTGCGTGAATCCCGGCAAGCGCTCGGCAAAATAGGCGACCATGTCGCCGCGATACATTTCGCCGTCCACCAGCACATCCAGGCCAAGCTTTTCCTGCGTCTCGATCCAGAAAGCAGTGGCGCGGCGTTCGAGTTCGCGGAGCTCCTGCTCTGCAATATGGCCTTTGCTGAACTCTGCGCGAGCTTTCGCCAGATAATCCGGTTTGGGGAAGCTGCCGACCGAAGTGGTCGGGAACAGAGGGAGTTTCAGTCCCAGGCGTTCGAGTTTTTCGCGGCTCATTTCGATTCCTCAGCCCTTTAGCGCGGCGCGAATTTTCGCGAGCAATTCGAGCTTGGCCAAGGCGCGATCGCGCGGCAGGTATTCAAGCCCGCAGGACGTGCCGAGATACGCGCGGCCGCCTTTGATTTTCGGCAGGACGCGCTCGATCTGCCGGGCCACGGCTGCAATTTCCTCGAGCCGAGTGTTGCGCCCATCCACCAGGCCCAGCGCCAGAGGGAGCGGCGACCCCGCGGAGGCAATCATCTCCGCGAGTTTCGCGTTGTAGGTGAAATCGAGCCCGACGATGTCCACCGGCAGGGCCACAAGCTTCTCATAGAGCGGAGCGCAATCATGGAAGTAAACGTAGAGCGCGAGTTCGAGACGGCGCCCCTCGGCGATGACTTTGTTGCGCGCCTGAATAAGCGGCGCGAGCGAATTTTCGAACACCGCCCAATCGCCCGGATACTTGATCACCGCAGGCTCGTCCACTTGAATTAATTCCGCGCCGGCCTTGGCCAGCGCGTCCATTTCAATCGCCAGTATTTCGGCATACGCCTGGGCGCGCGGTTCCAGCGCGGCGAACGCCCCCGCCGCGCCATTTCCGGAGTATTCGGAAAGCGAAAACTTCGCGAGCGTGTAAGGGCCGGTCAGAACCGGCTTGATGGCCAGCTTTCCGGCTTTGCCCGCGGGCGTGGGGACGTGCCCGAGGGCGTTGCGCGCGAAATTGTAATCCCCCGCGAGGAGCGGGCCCTTGCGCAGCGGCGGGCCGGCGAACACCGGCTGGCGAAAGTAGGTGTTCGTGTCGAAGAAGCGGATGAGGCCCTTGATTTGGATGTTCTCGAGTTTTCCGGCGAGGTGTGAGATGGGATCGTACCAGCGGATTTGGCCGTCGGTAATCAGGTCCAGCCCGGCGCGCACTTGCTCCTCGATGGCGCGGCGGGTCACCTCGTTTTCGGCGTCAAGAAGATCGGCGGTGGTGCGGTCGCCGTGATCGAGAGCTGCAATCGTCCGGCGCAGAATCTGCAGGTCCGGCGAGTCGCCGATGCGCGGATAGCTCCCTGTGCTCGAAAGATAGATTCCCGCGCCCGCGCTCATGCGCCGCTCTCGGAGTTACCGTGGAGCGCCGAATTCGCCGGGCTACCTTTTATCTTGCACATGCGAGCCTCGCAAAACGAACTCAGAATGTAGTCACATTGTGCGCCGGAAGCAAGAAATTGCCGCTGAACGGGCAGAATTGAAATGTGAACTCCGAAAATCGAGGGGTGAAAAAATCCGAATGCCCGCAGCTCGCTTGCTATTCGCCGAGTCACGCGTGAATCTGCTGGTGTAATCGCCGCCGCTGATGGCATTCCGGCTTCGCGCGATGGAACAGGACTCATCCTGGAGCGTTGGCAACTGTCCAATACGCAGCTAAAGTTGCATCGATAATTCCGGCCGCTTGCATCCGGAGGGTTGATGCTTCCCGGCACAAAACGTCGGTCCACTACCTGGCAGCAATCGCTGCTCCTGCTGATCTTCGGCGTCATCGTCGGCTATCCGTCTTGCGTCGGCGTGGGCCACGGGATGTGGGGCAACGCGAGTCCATACCAAGGTCTATATGTATTCGGCGCTTTCGTTGGCGTCGTGGCTTTCCTGGCAGGTTTTGTCGGCTTCCTGGCGACCTCCGTAAAGGCGCTCGCCGCGCCTCCCGCAGTCGGCCCGGCTGCTGCTCCCTCGCTGCACGCCTCCGCAGGCCCTGTATCGCGCGCTACGCATCCTCAATTATTTCCAGATGCGGGCGTCGAACGCCCACAGCCCATCTTGAGCGAGACTACGGCTGCGCTCCTTCGCCTTCGCATCGCGCTTATTGGCGAGATTGTTTTCGCCGCTTTCGATCTATGGCGCCCGGGAAGGCCGCCGCTCAACTCCAGCTACGGCCAACATTATTTCATCGTTTCCGTCATCGCCTGCGTCCTCGGCCAAGTGCCATTCGGCGTCGCACTCATTCGCACGTGGAAGATACCCGACCGCGCCGGTCTGGCCCTCGCCATGGTTGCGGGCGCCGGACAGGTCCTGATCCCTTTAGCATTTTTCAACGCGCTGCGATATTCACCTGCGGCGCAGGAATCGTGGTTGTGGAACGCGTTGCTTGGTCTTGCCGTCGCCATACTTGCATTCATGGCCTGGCGGCCTTCGCTTTCGCGCAAAGGCGATGCGGGCATCCTGATTTCGATCTCTTTCGGATTTGTGGCCTACACCATCGTGGCGCAAATAGCTCGCGCCATGCTTGCTGCGCACTGGCGCGTGTGAGTTCGCGCCCGCGCGGATTCGCTCCGCGCACGCGATCAACACGCGCAATGGAAACGCGATACCCACAGGGCTACGAGCCGGTCAGGCCATACCACGCCAGCCCCGCCTTTGCTCCCAGCCAGCGGAACGGCTCGTTCGGAATGTAATCGAGGCTCGCGTTCAAGAACGGATAAGCGTTCCACTGTTCGTCGCGGCCGGCTTCGAGGTCCGCGATGATTCTCCCGAACACCGAGGTCAAATTCACGCCGTGGCCGCTGTAGCCCAGCCCGTAGAAAATGTTGTTGCGTCTGCCGGTGCGGCCCACGGACGGCGCTTCATCGAGCGACCAGTCAATAAGTCCACTCCATGCCGCTTCGAATTCGACGCCCTCGAGCCTGGGGTAGAGTCGCACGAGTTCGCGCTGCAACTGCTCGTAGTGCGGCGCGGCCTCGCCCGCATCCGCAAGACGATTGTTGAAGGAATAGCTCGGCCGGCCTCCTCCGATATGGATGCGATTGTCGCGCGTGAGCCCAAGATAAATCACTTCCGTCCGGCTGTCGTTGAACGGCGCGCGCTTCTGCCATCCGATTCCGGCGCGTTGCTCTTCGCTCAGCGGCGGTGTGATGGCCACGTATTCGCGCACCGGCACAATCGAGTTTCGGAAATAGCCCAGTCGAGGCGTGAATGCATTGGTCCCCAGCACCAGCGATTTTGCCCTTACCGTGAATCCGCCCGCCGTGTGCAAGATGTGCTCGGCGCCTTCCTCGATGTTCGCCACCACCGTGTTTTCATAAATCTCCGCGCCCGCGGATTCCGCGGCCGCCTTCCACATGTGCACAAGCTTCATGGGGTGAACGTGTCCGGCGTTGGGGTCGAAGAATGCACCTTCGTAGATCCCCGTTCCGATGGCAGCGGCAACTTGTTCCTTGCCCCAGAACTCAACCGGAATCCCCGCCGCCCTGGCCGCCCGCACATATTCCTGCGCGGCTTTCACATCGCCGGAATCGTTGAGCACTTGCAGCGCCCCGTTCGTTTCGAGTTCGCAATCGATGCCGGTGGCCGCGCTGAGTTTCAACAGAGTTTGAATGTTCTGCGCGGTGAGATCATAAATTCTTTTGTCGGCCGCGGGGTCGGCGCTGAGCTGCATGTAGCGATCGTCGGTCAGGTTCAGCACCATGGCGCCGTTTCGTCCCGAGGCGCCGCTGCCGCAGCCCTGTGCTTCCAGCAGCACCACGCGCTTGTGCGGCGAAACAGTGCGGATGTAATACGCGGCGGAAAGCCCGGTGAAGCCGCCGCCGATCACCGCGACATCGGCAGCAATGCTTTCCGTAAGAGGCGGATTCGCGGGCGGCTGGCTTCTGGCCCAGTAGCTGCGGTTGGGTTCGAAAACCATTGGTTCGCGCCATATCTTGGGAGAAATCTGGTTCAAGCCCACGGCGCCCAGCGCCGCACCGCCTCCCGCGAGCGCGGCGTTCTTCAAAAATCGGCGGCGGCTTGAGC
>Ga0302325_10027583_pt1 | contig 11770 bp, 13 predicted proteins | sample Palsa_T0_2_FD_201948 | JGI IMG/M metagenome (GOLD analysis project Ga0302325, IMG submission 201948) | Peat permafrost microbial communities from Stordalen Mire near Abisko, Sweden - Palsa_T0_2 | ecosystem: Environmental > Terrestrial > Soil > Palsa > Peat permafrost | place: Sweden: Abisko... | reverse complement strand
GGCCTCGAGCCCGGAACTAGCTAGGGCGACTCCCGTAGTACCCTTTCGGGTCGGCATCAGCCTGCTGTCGCAGATGACCGCGGCTATCCGTATCCCGCGACGGAACTCCATGCTTTCCACGACTGCTCTCGCGGACTCCAGGGGGTTCCTTGGGTACAAGACGGCCCTCCCCGGCTCGATATTGGACCTGTCTATCCCGGCGTTCGGTGAAAGCATCCCGTCCTTGGATGCGAGGATGAACCCGACAACACCACCCAGAACCTCATCGGACTCCCTGACTATCAGCTCGCAGAGCTGAGCAGGTATGTTGTGGCGCGACGAGAGCTCGACTGCGTAGTCGGAAGGCACCACGGACTCCAGCTCCACCACCCTCCCCTCTGATATGGCGACAAACTTGCTCGAAATCACCAAGACGTCGCCCGTCCTGAGGTCGCGGCCGGCGATTTCATCCAAGAGGTCGACGAGACTGAAAGGCGCACTCCTCCTTTCCGTCTTGACGGGCCAGAGCTGTATCACGATGAAAGTCTTTTCTGGCTTAAATAAAGACGTTAGCAGTCTGAACAGAGGACGTTGAAGCAGACTCCTCTTCATGACTATCACGCGAAGCACGGAAAGCTCGCCGAATTCGCAGGCTACGAGATGCCTCTATGGTACACAAGCACCGTCGAAGAGCATCTCGCTGTGAGGAACAAGGCAGGGATTTTCGACGTCTCGCACATGGGGCGGGTGACCCTGGACGGCCCGGACGCCACTAAGCTCGTCGAGCTACTCATCCCGACCAGCGCATCTTCTCAAGCGCCTGGTAAGTCGTTCTACACGCTCTTGCTCAATCAAAAAGGCGGGATAATCGACGACCTAATCGTGATGAGGACGGAGGAGGGGTACGTCCTGGTCATCAACGCCGCCAACAAGACGAAGGACCTGTCACACATCCAGACCAATTCTGAAGGCTACGACGTCAACATCCATGACATCACGGATTCGACCACGATGATTGCCGTGCAGGGGCCCGAAGCCACCCAGGCTCTGCAGCCGCTCACCTCCATCGAGCTCTCGCAGATCAAGAGGTACACCCACGTAAGTGCAATGGTCGGCGCCAGCCGTGCCACGATAACGAGGACCGGCTATACGGGAGAAGACGGCTTTGAGATCATACTCCTCGACACGGGCCTTCAAGATGTCTCAGTCGCCATGGCCGTCTGGACTGACCTCTCGACAAGGGCCAGGCCGTCCGGGCTGGGCGCGAGGGATTCTCTGAGGGTGGAGGCCGGCCTTCCCCTCTACGGGTCGGACATCGACGACGCGACGAATCCGTTCGAGGCTGAGCTGTCGTGGGTGGTGACGAAAGGCAAGACCGGTTACATAGGCAGCGATTCTCTGGCGTCGTTTTCGAGCACTCCCTTGTCCAGGGCGAGAAGGGGCATAGTGCTGGAAGACAAGATCCCGCGGCATGGGTTCAACGTGACCGGCGACCGGAACGAGGTCATCGGGACGGTGACCAGCGGGAGTTTCTCGCCCATACTGAAGAAAGGCATAGCGCTTGCTTATGTGGAGCCTGCACATGCCAAGATCGGCCAGTTGGTCGACGTCATGGTCAGGGATTCCGCCGCGCGCGGAGCAATCACCAAGCCTCCCTTCTACGACGAGAAGCTCTTCGGATGGAAGCGCCTCAAACAGCAAAAGTAATAGTGTCCGTCCTTTGGCTAAAGGGACATGGAGGCAAAACGCGATGTCCCCGAAGGGTTGTACTACACCAGGGAGCACGAATGGGCCCGGCTCGGGTCTGGCGTCGTGGCGGTCGGCATAACGGAATATGCAGCCAAGACCCTCAATGACGTCGTGTATCTTTCGCTGCCCCCACTCGGACAAGATGTAGAGCAGCTCGGCACTTTCGGGACCGTTGAATCCATCAAGGCGGTGTCCGAACTTTACGCGCCTGTCTCAGGGAAAGTGACCAAGGTGAATTCTGACCTGTCCAATCATCCTGAACTGGTTAACCAGTCTCCCTATCAGGACGGCTGGATCATCGAGATCACGCCCTCGAATCTGGACCAAGAAAAGGGAAAGCTCCTAGATTCCAGACAATACGCCGATTTCTTGGCCTCCCTCGACCACTGACGTCTTCACAGCACCAAACCTGAATTCTATTTAAGCCGCGAACCTGAAAAAGAGACTCCGGCTTCGAAAACCTCATAAACTGACGTAGAAGGCTCTCACCAGTTGACTATCTCCAGCCAATTACGCGCGTTAGCTGGCAGGCCCACCATAACAAGGCGCAGCATGATCGTCGCCTTGAGCCTGGTGAGCGTGTTCGTGATAGCACTTTTCATGCGCTCTTTCCCCGCGAAGTACGGGTTCTATCTCAATGAATTCGACCCATACTACGACTACAAGGCCGCTCTGTACATAGTCACGTCGTTCAACCAGAGCTGGGCGGCTGGTCACGGCGGATTCCCCGGGCTGTTCAAGTATTTCTCGTGGACTGATTACACGACATGGTTCCCTGAGGGGAGAGCTGTCGCAAACACCTCGCAGGATGGGTTGCAGTTTGCGGGAGCCCTCAGCTACCTTCTCTTTAGGAACGTCTTCGGGCTGCAGATGAGCCTATATGACTATCTTGTCCTCTTCCCAGTCTTCGTCGGGTCGCTCACTGCGGTCGTCTTCTATTTCCTCGTCAAGAGGATAGCGGGAGAAGCGGGGGGCCTTTTCGCCGCACTCATGATAGCCGTCTCGCCACCTCTCATCGAGAGGGGCAATCTTGGCTGGTTCAAATCGGAACCGCTGGGAATATTCCTGTTCGCGGTCTCCAGCTACATCTTCCTCACAATCCTAGACAGCAGCATGAGCTCAAGGCAGAGGGTTTTCAGGGGCATCGTAGCAGGGTTCCTGCTCGGTTATGCGAACACGGCATGGGGCGGCGCCGAATACTTCACCGCGGCGTTCGGACTGTTCTTCATCTTCCTGCCTTTCCTGGACGTAGACCTCTCGAATCTAGCCATTGCCGCACTGGTGTTCACGGCTGGCGATATCTTCGGCAGCGCGATTTTCCCGGAGATCGGAGTGGGAGTCGTGACCAGCGCGGAGGGGCTCGCCATAATTGGAGGCACACTCTTCATCCTCGTGGCGAGATGGCTGAAGACATGGGTCAAGCCTGACGACTTCAAGAAGACGCTGTTGAAGGTGATGCTCGGGGCCGCGCTAGCGGGGCTGGCTCTAGTGAGCTTCGGGTCCGTGTCCACGCTGAGCGCGAGGTATCTCTCCGTGATATTTCCCTGGGTCAGGAACGGAAACCCGCTCGTAGAGTCGGTCGCTGAGCAATCCCTGCCGACGGGAAGCGACTACTTCTCGTCTTACCTCCTGCTTCTCTTGCTCGGCATCTTCGGGGCGATAGTGGCGTTCAGGAGGAGAAACCCCGCTACAATCTTCGCGCTCGTGATAGGCATAACAATGATCTACGCCTCGGCCGCCTTCTCACGTCTCCTGGTCTATTCCTCGATAGCCTTCGTGCTGCTCGCCGGCATCGGGTTCGCCGAGCTCGCGTTCTCCTTGATGAAGCCGAACGTGTCATCGATGGTGAAACGCAAGCCGTCGTACGCGGCTGGCAACGAGATGCGCGCGGTCTACTCCATCGGGTTCATCGCCCTCCTTGCGATCCCTGCAAGCATTTTCTGGATCCCGAACCCCGTCCCATGCACTACGAGCAGCCTCCTTTGTGACCAGAGCCCGGCTGACTACGGGGTCAGCATAGCGAATGGCGGGACGATCTTTGCGCACTCGGAGCTTACCGACTGGACACAGGCCCTCACATGGATCAGTCAGAACACGCCGCAGAACGCCGTCATCATCGCATGGTGGGACTACGGCTACTGGATCAATGTCATGGGCAACAGGACGACCGTCGCTGATAACGCCACGCTAAACGACACCAGGATAGCGGAGATCGGACAGATGTTCATGTCCAACGTCACCGAGGCAGCCACGCTGGCGAAGGACATGGCAGACGGGAGGCCTGTCTACGTCCTCACGTTCGTAACCGGGAGTCTGATAGGGTCCAGCTCTAGTTCTTCCAGCGGCGGAGCCCAGTACTACAGCCTGCAGATACCGGCTGGTAACGGATTCACGGCTGGCGGGGGCGACGAGAGCAAGAAACAGTGGTTCATTCGCATAGCCGGGCTCAACGAATCGCAATACCTGGAGTGCCCGACAGTGGGAGGCAGCGTGTGCACCGGGGTGGACGACTTCAACCTGACGCCTTATGCCATACAGAACACACTGTTCGGGCAGATGCTACCGTTCACCTTCGCAGGATACCTCAACCTGGCGACCGGTGACACCAGCAGCACGTACTCCTTCGATTCCAACGGGAACCCGCCTCTGGAGCTGTTCAACTATCCTCCGACATACCAACTGGATGGAGGTACTAGCCCGTTCCAGATTGCCTTCACATCTTCGAGCCTCAATAGCCCGATAGAATGCGGAGGGTCGTCCTCGTCCCCTATCTACTGCTTCACGACAGTACTAGTCTACAAGGTAGACTAGTCTTCTGTCTTGTCCTGATAGGCCAGGGGATTGCGATATCTGGCATACTTGTCATCCGGCGAGTACTTGGCAGGATGCGATGATACCGTAGCTGAACCGCACTTGGGACAAGCCGCCTGCATGGTATAGGCGCCGCACTTCGGACACTTGCAGAGGAGACTTCTCAAGCCATCCCGCCGTACTTCCGGGACATCTCCCTCTTGCTGGTGAAAGTTCCATTCTTCCCGACTCCTTCTTGTATGTGCTCGAGCGCAGAGTTCATGACCTTGTCCGCTTGCTTGTAATCGTCAGCGACCACGCGCAGCCGATACCGCGGCGCTCCGACATAGGTGACTTTTATCTCGGCGGTGGTTGATGCAGCCGCTGCCCCTTCCAGCGCGTCCTTGATCTGTTGGATGCCATCAGACGCTCTCGAACTGACTTCCACTATCGCCCCGACCTCATACTTCGGCGATGATATCTTCTCCCTGGCTACTTCGACTATCTCCTTCGCGACCGCTTCAGGAAGCTCAAGAGCAGCAAACGCCTTCTCTCCTTTCTTTGAACCGGCCTCCAGGGCTTCATAGAGCGAGCCGAACTCCTTCTCCATCCTTACCGATATGTCGCGGAACTGGATATCGTCGATCTGGAGCTTCTTGTTCACCGTCCCCATTATCGTGATCGCTCTTTCCTTCTGCTTCCACTCGATTAGCTTGTTCCTCTTCTCTTCGTTGGTGACCTGCCTGAGCGACAGGTCGACCTCGCGACGGGACCTCTCGGCCCGTATCACCTTGAGGACCATCTTCTGCGAGACCTTCGCTACCCTGTCTATGTTCCTGACCCAGCCGGTGGATATCTCAGATATGTGCAGGAACCCGTTCATGTTGTTGTATTCGTCCAGGTCGACATAGATGCCGTGGGGCGTTATCTCCCTGACAGTGCAAAGGACGATTTCTCCGCGGTCGGGGAGCTCAGCGGTTTCCATGAAGTTATGCCCATCCGAGGAGCTTTTTGCCATTCCGCGTTCTAGTCGAGCCTCTTTATGACCTGGGCGTCGACTCTTACCTTGCCACCCGTCCTTTCTGCCAGCTTTCTACCACAACCCTTGCAGGTGACCTCTCTGGTCGATGCCGAGAACATGACCCTCTCTTCGCCGCAGTCGGGACACTTGATAAGCACGAAGCTGCTGCGGGGCTTTGGGACGAACTCCCTTTCTCTCTTCATTGCGCTATCTCCGCCTTCCTCAGCCGCATCCCCTTGCGCATGACCATCTTGTTACAAGTCTTGCACTTCAGCTTCAAAGTAGCCTTCTTGGTCGTCTTGGCAGTCCTGATAAGTTCAGGGAATTTCTGACCACCGTACCCAGACTTCCTGCGAGCCTGACGCCTCGCTCCCCAAGATGATGCCCTCTCCTTCCCCTTCTTGTAAAGAGCCACAGAATGCGGGGTGTGCTTCTTGCAATGTGCACAGAATGTGTTAAGTTCTTTTGGAATCTTCATCTATCTCTACCGAGACTTTGGCTCGGTTTTTGCCTGACCTTTAAAAGTATTCATTTTACGAGCTTGAGCCGGTTCTAAGAACCTTTCTGAGCCGTATGTATCCACAGTCGATTCCGGCTTGAGGCCTAAGCGCCTTTGCGAACTAGGACGATCTTCCCAGGTGGCGCATAAGACCTCAAAGTTAATTAGCTGTTGGGCTGGAACCGGGAGTTGATTATCACCCCTTGCTATTCACAAAAACTTCCACAGCCGTCGAATGGAAAGCAGTAGCTTCTGCGATAAAGACCCTCGTGGAAGAAGCGACTTTTGAAGCGACCAGCGAGTCTCTCATATTCAGAGCCATGGACCCTTCCCACATCGCCCTGGTCGACCTGAGCTGGCCAAACACGGGATTCGAGAAATACGAATGCGACAAGCCCTTCAAGTTCAGCATCAGGGTCGAAGACTTTGTGAAGCTGATCGGTAGGACCGACGCCAAGGACAGCGTCGAACTCTCCTCGACAGAAGAAGACGCACTGCTCCTTAGGCTGATGAACGGCTACAAGAGAGAGTTCAAGATTCACCTGATCGAGAGCACGTCTGGCACCGCACCTCTGCCGAAGCTGGAGCTGGATGCGCGGATATCTATGAGCAAGAGCGTCTTCGAGAAGGTTCTCGCAGACATCTCCGTGGTCGCTGACCAGGTCGCCATCAGCGCCATGAAGGAAAACGTGTCGTTCGGCGGCAAGAGTGACGTCGGAGCTGCCACGATAACCTTGGACAAGAACGGGGCCGACATACTGGAACTGGACGTAAAGCAAGAGGCAAAATCCAGCTACAACATCGACTACCTGATGTCGATCAGCAAGGCCTTGGGGAGCGCTGTCGAGACTGTGGTTCTGGAGTTCAGTTCGAAGAAACCGTTGCGCCTCGAGTGGAAGCTCAATGAGCAGGGCGCGATGATAAGATACTTCCTGGCGCCTCGTATTTCAGAGTGACCGCTTTCGCAAATCGTCACTCAAGACTTACCAAAACAATTCATTTTTAGCCACCTCGTTTCCCGTGCTTCCAATGGATGAGAAGGATACGTCCTTTTTGCGGAGGGTATACAGGGAGTATTACTTCAATCACCACGACGTCGTCGAGACTCCTTCGAAAATCTCATCACGAGAGTTCGGCTACATCCCGTTCGGTGGCGGCATGATAAGGCATCTTTCGTTCAAGGGCATGGGGGAACTCGCCGCGGAACTGGTGAAGCAGGCGCCTTCCTCTGTGTATTGCTCTAATGCCACGTACGAGCGACCGACCCTCCAGATGGACGAGAAGGGATGGCTTGGAGCAGAGTTGATCTTTGACATCGATGCCGACTCGATTCCTACCTCTTGTAAGGCCAAACACACCTGGTGGTCCTGTCCTGACTGTCGCAAGGGCGGGATGGGCACAAAGCCTACGAAGTGTCCGAATTGCAAGGGACAGAGCGTCGAGCAGATGCACTGGAGTTGCCGTGAGTGTCTAAACGCTACCAAGGAACATGTGAGACGACTGGTAGACTTCCTCACCGATGACTTCGGGGTACGCCGAGAAAACATAAGACTGTACTTCTCGGGCAATCGGGGATATCATGCTCATGTTCAGGACGAGAGGTTCGAGACTGCTGATTCACCTATGAGGACCGACCTAGCAAACTACATCAGGGGTTCCGGATTCAACCTGAAGGCGATGCAGGACAAGACGCTGTCCCTCCCCAGCCTCGGATGGGGTCGCAGGGCGGGTCTCTTCCTGTCCAAGTCTGAGGCTCCCATGAAGAAGAACCAGAAGACGATGGAGCAGATCGTCGACGCCAATGCGGCATTGATAGACGAGTCGGTGACGACGGACATTCACCGGGTGTTCCGCATGCCCGGGACCCTGCACGGAAACTCCGGGATGCTGAAGATGAGAGTCGATTCGCTGCAAAGTTTCGACCCGCAGGCGCAGCCGGTCGTACTCGGCGAGGAGCCCGTGAAGGTCAAAGTCAACTACGCTCCGGAGTTCTATCTCAAGGGAAGGAAGTTCGGCCCCTATGACTCCGTTTCGGTGTCGCTCCCGACCTACGCCGCCGTCTTCCTGGTCGCGAGAGGATTGGGAGGGGTAGCCGGTTGAATGCGGTCAGCGAGACTATCCAGTCACTGAAGCAACTGCTGGACTCGGAGGAACAGTCAGAGGAGCTGACGAGACCTCCGCGGGAGATATACCAGAAAACTGCTACATACATCCAGAAGCTCAGGAAGACCGCCGACAGCGGCTCAGGGGACCCTTCAAGCAGGCTCGCGAAGAAGCAGCTCTGGCTTCTCGAAGGGATGGGAAGGCAGCTGCTCAACAGGAGGCTGGCAAAGGTCTCCCGTACGGGCGATGCGAAGCACCTTCTTCCCGAGGAGAAGTACGTCTATGAGTTGCACCTCGAGTTCGAAAGGATGCGTCAAAAGTTCAACGACGCCATAGCCAACGGCCAGCCCTCGGTTTTCGTTCTACTTCAGAAGAACCAGATGGAAAAGATGGTGACGGTCAGCTTTCAGAGACCTCTCGGAGAGATAGTCGGGTTTGACCTCAACCGCTACGGGCCCTTCAAGGCACAAGATGTAGCCCAGCTACCGGCGGCAAACGCGGAAGCCCTCGTCTCGAACGGCGACGCCAGAAGGGTATACCCGAGCGACTCGATCTAAGAGTAGGATCTCCAGGTGTGATTGCACTTCATGCACCTGTAGAACTGGGTCGGCGGCTCGTCACCACTCCTTGTCTGAAGGAACCACCACATGGCCTCTCCATGGCCACACTTCGGGCACTCCATCTTCGTAGTCGGCAGCGACGTCAGTTTCCCCTCCTTCTCGCCTACGACCTTTATCGTCGGCGCGTCGGCAAGTTCTTCCTCAGTGGCCTGCGTGACGGTCTTCGCGGCCTTGTCCGAGAAACCACAGTTGTCACAGGCGTAGGTCATGGCCGACGTCTTTTCGAGCTTGATCTGCTTTAGCTTGAGCCTAGTTCCACATTTCGGGCAGAATTTCATTCCGCTCCACCGCCGAAAGCCTTGGTCGTCGCCTCAAGGAGCTCATGAGCGTTCGCCTGCGCTTTTTCGAGTCCGCTGATGAAAGCGCGTTCAGGCTTGATTCTCTGCGCTCTGATCTTAATGACAAGTTTCTTGATGAGCGGGTGCGGTGGAAGAACGCCGGCAAAAGTCACGTTCTTCTCGTCCAGCAGCTCGTGGTGGATCATCTCGCCGAGAGAGTAGTCTTCCCCCGTCACTTCTACGGTGAACTCCCTTTCGCCCTCTCGCGACACTTGAACTTGCATTGTTTTCAGACGCTCGGAATTTCGTGGGTTTATAAACTCACGGTTGAATCGGCTGTCTGCCGAAGTCGTCGGCGAACTTCCTGTCCTCTTGGTTTCCGCAGTTGTTGCACCTGGCCCTCCCTCCATCGTCGATCAAGGGGCTGCCGCAGTTGCTGCATAGCGTGGCTATGACGCCGAGGTGGGGCTCGCCTATGGAAAGGTGGATCATCGCGTTCATCGTGCTGACCACCTTCGCTCTCACTATGTCTCCCAGCTTCACTTGGGTCCTCCTCATCCCTCGCCCGCCTCTCTCTTCCCTCAGGAAGATCAGGCCTACGAAACCGCCCTGGTTGGGTACACCGTTCAGGTAGTAGATCTTCATGTTAGACACACTGGACTGGGCCGTCTCTATCTGACCGGTCACGACGTCTCCCACAGTTGGGACTTTGGCCACGACCGTCGGCTTTACGCCTATCTCCCTCTGCTGGAGGTCCTTCACCTCTGTCCCCATCAACAATGCTCTGATGGTTCCGTCGGCATCGTAGGCGTTCTTGCCCGGCAGGTACTCTTCGGACACCGCGAGAGCGTCTCCCGGCAACACCGTCTTCCGGTCTTCTGTTTTCATGTTCATCTCGACCTTGGAATGAGCCCCGTGGTCAATTCAATCCACTTTGGCCTCTCCAGGAACTCCCCTATTTCTCTTCCCTCCATCAATCTGACCAGTGCATCGGCTTCAGGTATCGAGAGCACCGGCCTGTCGAACCCGAACCCGTCAATGGATATCCTGGGGCACGCCGTCTGCACGAATGCCTGGATGTCCCGGTACGGAGCCAGCCTGTCGGGAGTCACTTCGCGCATGGCCAGCTGAACTACCTTTTTGCCGTGCGCCTCCAGCCTTTTCGTTATCCACCTCGTCCGAGGTAGCATCTTCTGGCCCTCCTTCAGGCCGGTGATGACGCCGAATACGTCCGCATCGAGCGCCTTGTAAACCGACAGTATCGAGCGCTTCTTTCGGGCCTCGGCTTCTTCCTTCATGTCTATGATCTCCTCAAGGTATGGGTCAAGGAGGTAGGTCGGCTTCCCGGTGGCTAGGGCTACGCCGACTGCATGGAACTCACTCGCACCCAGGTAACACAGCGCGTCGACTTCCTTGCTCATGGGATGGATTGTAGAAAAATCGCAGCCGAAGGTCTGACTCTGGAAGAGCAGGTTGTTCTCCTTTCCCAGATGGACCTCGAACCCGGCGGCTTCATACCTTTCCTTAGCAGGCTGCAACTCATGGAGGTGCTGGCTGAACGTGGCCAAGCCCAGTCGTTTGTATCCTTTCAGAAGCGGCATGGACTTGTCGATGACAGGGGCGAACTTCACGTCATCCACTGCATCGATTAGGTGTGTGAAATCGCCGATCTCCTGGACGACAGCGTTGTGGCCGATGTGAAGAGCGAGGTCGGCGTCCAGCTTCTCGACCTCGTCGTCCACCGTGTCACATATCCCAAAGCAGGAGTCGCCTATCAGAAAGCAAGGTATCCCGTACTTGGTTTCTATCTTCTCGATTATGCCCCGCGTCTGCAGGATTAGGCCGCCCGGCGCGTTGACCACTATCCCCTTGGGTTTTCGCTCGTCAATGAGCCTGAATATCTTCGCTTCATCGATGCGGATGGTCAACGGACAGGAATTCAGAAAACGACGCTCCGAACTCCCTTAATTAGGATTCTCTTCCAGTCGCCAACACGGTCAGCCCGTGCATAGCTGAACTACGCAGTTACCGGTTCTGGCTTTGCTAGTTCTGTGATCTTAACTTCTGTCAGCATCGGAAGCTTTGCCTTGGCTGCGTGCATGGCATCTTTGCCCTTCTGGAGGTCGGGCGCCTTGACATAGAGCTCGAGCACCGTCGTCCCAATGAACACTCTGGCAGCGACGCCTATCGGCTTGCCGAACGCCTTGCGCATGCCTTCCTGGAGCCTGTCTGCGCCTGCTGTGGCGATCATCTTGTTCTCGCGGAGAACGATGTGGGGATAGGGCTTGACTATGAGGTAGTAACCCTCCTCTCCCAAGGTGGCAAGCTTCTTGTTCGTAGCGACACGGGCCGATTCAAGAGCATTCGAGCGAATCTGGACTGTCCCCTTTGATATGAGTTGTAAGACGTAAGCGTAATCAGTGCTGTACTTGCCGGTGGTGAACCTAGCTATCTTTGGGTTGGGCGTACCAGGGGCGAACTTCTTGGTGTAGGCCATACTTTTGTTTTCGCGATAATTTGAACCGTGCACGTTGAAAGCCTCTTGTTGCCGGCTCCCCAAATCGGTTATTTAAATAGAGTTCGAGGACGCAGGGCTTCGCCTCATTCTGACTTGCGCGTGTAGCAGAAGTATGGGAAGCCAGCATTGACCTTGTCAATCGCCCACTCGACTATCTTGTCTGATATTTCCTTCCATTTGCTGGTCCAGTCTATGTTCGACACGATGCGTTCT
>Ga0302325_10027582_pt1 | contig 11770 bp, 12 predicted proteins | sample Palsa_T0_2_FD_201948 | JGI IMG/M metagenome (GOLD analysis project Ga0302325, IMG submission 201948) | Peat permafrost microbial communities from Stordalen Mire near Abisko, Sweden - Palsa_T0_2 | ecosystem: Environmental > Terrestrial > Soil > Palsa > Peat permafrost | place: Sweden: Abisko... | reverse complement strand
TGCCATGCAGAGGCTTTGGCTCACCGGCCGGATATTGCCGGCGGGCGCGCGGCTGACCGTGCAGCACGTTTTCCGGTCGGCGGAAACCAAGCCCATCGAAGTCATTTATTCCTTCCCGCTGCCTCGCGATGCCGCCATGCGCCGATTCCGGATTACGGGGGACGGGTTCGAAGCGCATTCGGAATTGCGCGCTACCGAAGATGCCGTGAAAGCTTACGAGGATGGAATCGCGAAGGGCTCGCTCTCCACGTTGGCGCGCCAATACGGCGACGGTCTCATCAATCTGACCGTGGGGAACATCCGCCCCAGTGAGGAGATCACGGTACATCTGGAACTGATCGCTGGAGTGGAACTGCGCGACGACGGCTTTCGTTTCCGCTTCCCGTTCACGCTCGCGCCGGCTTACCACGCGCGCGCTCGCACCGCCGTGGTGGCGGGCGAAGGCGAGATGGAGCTGCCCGCGGACGAATTCGGCGACGTGATTCTGCCGCGCTTCCGCGAAGATGCCGCGGCGCTCCACCAGGTGGGCTTCGACCTCGCGGTGGCCAGCGCTCTGGAGATCGATGAACTCGGTTCGCCCTCGCACACCGTGCGCGTGAAGCGGGAGAACGGCGCGTCGAGCCGTATGACGTTGGCGGCGGAGAAGGACATACCCAATCGCGATCTGGTGCTCGACGCGCAGTATCGGGAAGTGCGGCCGCAAGTGCTCGCCGGCGCCGCCAAGGAGGGCAAGGGGCGATTTGCCGCCATTATTCCTTCCACCAGTTTTGGAGCGAAGAGCGAATCGCCGCGGCGTGTGGTGATCCTACTGGATCGCTCGGGCTCGATGCAGGGAGCGCCGCTGGCGCAGGCCGGCAAAGCTATCGACGCGTGTCTGGCCGCCCTGTCCGAAGCGGACTCCTTCGGATTGGTCGCGTTTGACGATCGGACCGAGGTTTGCGATGCTCAACTGCTGCATGGTACGCGGGAGAATCGCGATCGCGCGCACCGCTTCCTGCAATCCATCGACGCTCGCGGCGGCACGGAATTGGCGGGTGGATTCCAAAAAGCTATCGAACTGCTGGAGCGCAGCGGCGGCGACGTCCTGATTCTGACCGACGGCCAGGTATCGGGAACGGAAAAGATTCTCGCCGGCGCTCGCCAGACCAATACGCGGCTGCACTGTCTGGGCATCGGCAGCGCCAGTCAGGATCGTTTCCTGGCACTGCTGGCGCGGGAAACCGGCGGGGTCAGCCGATTCGTTACTGCGAGCGAGCGCGTGGACCTGCCGGCGGTGGATCTCTTCGCATCCATCGGCCGCCCGCTGGCTGCGGGTCTGAAAGCGGAGCCGGATGTCCAGCCCGATCCACCCGCCGCGGTTTTCGCGGGCACTCCGGTGATGATCTTCGGGGAGGCGGCGAATGGTAGCCAGATCGAACTCACCTGGGATGGTGGAGGCTCGCTGCGTCTGCCGGTGGAGTTTGCCGGGAGCGACATGGGCGAGGCGGTGGGGCTGCTGCAAGCGGCGCGTCTGATTACCGATTGGGAGAGCCGCTACCCTAGCGCGGAAGCGCTGGCGCCGCTCGAAAAGCGCCAGCAGAGCCGAGTGGCCGCGCGCTTGCGCGACTTGAGCCAGACGTATGGACTGGCTAGCCGGGAAATGTCGTTGGTGGCCGTGGTGGGCCGCGCCGGCGACCATGCGGGACAGCTACCGGAAACGCGCGTGGTGTCTGCCGGGATGCCTCAGGATACGCAGTTCGGCGCCTATTTTCGTGCTTCCGCTGTGAAGGTTGGGGCCTGTCTGCCGCCGCCTCCTCCGATGCCGATGCAGATGGCCCCCAGCGCGCCGATGGGAGATGCGCCATCGGGCGGCAGCAGGCTGATGGCTAATCTGCGCTCCGCTTTCAGCCGTACCAAGGCGCCTGCGCCATTTTCGCCGTCGCGGGATGATGGGATGGCCGGCTTCTCGGACCTGTTTCCCAGGAGAATGGACGCCCAGAGCGCGCCGCCTCCGCCTTCTTCGCCGCCGCAAGCGACCGAGGATTTGCTCCTCATGGTGGCATCTGCGATGGATTCCGATGGCGGCATGCCGGGCAAGAATCGGGAAGCGCGGATCGCGGCCAGCATGGTCGCTCTGCTGGCGTTCGTGGCGAACGGACATACGCCTACCAGTGGCGCGTTCCGCTCCCATGTGGCGCGGTTGGTCTCATACCTCGAATCGCTTACTGGTCTCGAAGCGGGCGAGGCTGATCTCATGCGAGCTGCTTTACAGACGGCTCGTAAGGGTCAGGCTCCGGGTGGCGATTGGCTCCGGCTGACGCAGACCGCCGGCGACCATTGGAGCGCTCTTGCAAGCGCGTTACGCGATAAGCCGGGCACGCCGAGTCGCCCTCCCTCTATTCGCCTATGAAGCGTTCGATCGGAGTCGCGAGGAGTGGCGGCTGCTCTTGGATTGGATAGTGGCCGCACTCACTGCGTGAGACCAGGCGCACGTTGCGGTAGAAGGGCAGCATGTTTCAGCGCGCCGGCCTGGAACGGCGCGCGTCCCGGCCGGCGGCGATCGTCAGCATCGGCGTCCGGATTCCGCGGGCGCCGGCGCAGATGTCTCGGTCGCCCCACATGGCGCCGAGGGCGGACAGTCTTGCGTGGCCGTCTGCGAGTGCGATCGCCTGGAACATTTCTACCGTCCCTTGATCCAGCCCGAATCGGAGCAGCGGCGACTTCACTTACTTGCTCCCCAAGCTTCGCTTAGGACGTCGTACCGCCCTGACCGTTCCGCTCTTTCCGCCGCCGCAGAAAAACCGGCCGCCGCCGTCGGACTCGAGTCCCGACACACCCATGCCGCGTGGCATATCGAGTCTCTCCAGCACCTCGCCCGTTGCGGGATCGATTCGCCGCACATCGCTCTCCTCGCCTTCCCAGGTTCCATGCCAGAGTTCTCCGTCTACCCACGTGACTCCCGTCACGAAGCGGTTGGATTCGATTACGCGAAGGATCGCCCCTGTTTCGGGATCGACTTGATGAATCTTCTTGCCCCGATAATGTCCCACCCAGAGCGTCCCTTCGGCCCATGCGAGCCCTGAGTCAGCGCCGCCACCGGGAGCCGGGATGGTGGCGAGCACACGGCCCGTCCGCGGATCGATCTTTTGGATCCGATCCTCTGCGATCTGAAACAGGTGCCGGCCATCGAACGCCGTTCCCGCATGCGCGGCCACTGCGAGGGAGCGCTGCATTTCTCCGTTCGCGGGATCGAAGGCGTCCAGCTTGTCCCCTGTGGCAATCCATACTTGTTGACCGTCATAGGTGACACCATTCACTTTGTCGACACCCGGAAAGGGTCCATACTCGCGGACAATCTCGGCGTTTGCGTGCTGCATGCTTCCACATTAATCAATTGGCAAGGGCGCGGGGAGTAACAATGTTGTCGTGAATCCCGGGACGGGCGGGGTCAGCCAACGGAGAGCTCGCGCGCGGCCGAAGGACTGCACTTTGCCCGCTGCCGCAAGTGAGTCGAGCGCCCTCTGTACGGTTCGCTGGCTGGCGCCCAGCGCTAGCGCCAGCGCCGAGCTCGACCAGGATTCACCGTCGGCAAGGAACGCCAGTACCGCCGCATGCTCCTCTTCCACGGGTCGGGCCAGCACCACCACCTCGCGCGCATTGTGCGGCGCCAGCCGAAATCCCCGCGGCGTTGCGTGAATATCGGCCAGCGTCCGCAGCGACCTGCGAAGCCGGCCGATCTCGACTCGCAAGCGCGCGCGATGGGATTCATCGGCGAGTTTCGCTCCGAATGCCCGGGCAAGCAGCAAGTCCCGCGGAACGTCCGCGGGCCACGCTTCGCCGAGCGTTCGTGCCAGCGCGAACAATACCGGACGGGTCGCCAGCGAGATCGCCGTGCCGTCCTGGCGAACTACGTTCCGGCAGGCATCCACCACGAATGCTTCCGACGTCAGCAAAGCTTCCACATCCCCGAGCAGAAGGAGACGCTCCCCGCCACCGGCAATCAGGCGCGCAGCGGGGGTCTTCAAGAGGAGCGATGCGCTTTCGACCTCCGCCAGGAGCGCAGGGATGCCTGCCTGTCGCGCGGCCTGCGCGGCCCGAGCGAGTGCTGCGCGGGCCGCCTCAGTTTGCAGACGCCGGATCGCGATACCCGCAACCACCAATTGGTGAGCGGCCCTGGACGCGGGCGGAAAAGGCGTGGGGTCGAGATCGGCCAGCGCCCGCTCGGCCTCGTCGATCCGCCCCATCAGGAGGAGCCGCCGGACTTCGAGGTACCGGGCATGCGCAGCGTTGACGCGGTCGCCGTGCGCTTCGAGCGTCGCGCGCGCGGCGTCCAGGCTCTTCGCCGTCCAGCCCAAATCGCGCGAGGCGAGCGCGATCTCGGCCTCCGCGACGATGCACCTTGCGCGGGCCACTGCCTCGTGCGGACCGAAGGCGCGTGCAGCACTCCGCAACAGCGCCTTGGCGCGAACCAGATCGCCGAGCTGCGCCATGGCGATGCCTCGAAGTGCGAGCGCGGGCGCGTCATCGCGTAGGGCGACCCGCTTCAACGCGCCGAGGAGATCACCCGCCGCGAGGGCGCGTGCCGCGGCCGTGATCAGCGAATCCATCGGAATCCCGCCACACTTGTCACTCCCACCATTTCGGCGTCTGGCGTTAAGTTTAACTCGTGGCCGGCAATTCCGAATGGGAGCGAAGGACGGGGAAAAAAGTACGGCAAACCACAGTAGCTCCTTCGCGGCGGGGAAATTGCCGTACTTCTTTGGAGTGCGTCAGGTGCAATAAAATCTTCAGTGCGAATCGTCTCAGAAACAAAAGGAGAAAGAAGATGACTACAAGCAAAGAGAAGGACACGCAACAGGGGCGCATCACGGGCAACGCCCCTCCCATCGTCTCGCAGCAGGAGTGGGAAGCAGCGCGCCAGGAACTCCTCGTGAAGGAGAAGGCCTTTACCCGTTCCCGTGACGCGCTGGCTGCCGAACGCCGGCGCATGCCTTGGCTGGCCGTGGAGAAGAAGTACGAGTTCGACGGGCCCAAGGGCAAGGTAAGCCTGCTCGATTTGTTCGAAGGCCGCCCGCAGTTGATCGTCTATCGCGCCTTCTTCGAGCCTGGAGTGTTCGGCTGGCCCGACCACGCCTGCCGCGGCTGCTCCCTGGGAGCCGATCAGGTGGCCCACCTGGCCCATCTCAACGCCCGCGACACCACCCTCGCTTACGCCTCACGCGCGCCGCAGGGGGACATCGCGCGGCTCAAGGCGCGGATGGGCTGGGAGATGCCCTGGTACACCATCACCGACAGCTTCGACGTGGATTTCGGCGTCGATCAGTGGCACGGCCACAATGTGTTCTTCCGCGACGGCGGCCGGGTGTTCCGCACCTACTTCATCAACAACCGCGGCGACGAGGCCATGGGGACCACCTGGAGTTATCTCGACATCACGCCGCTCGGCCGTCAGGAGACTTGGGAGGACTCGCCAAAGGGTTACCCCCAAACGGTGCCCTACAAGTGGTGGAACTGGCACGACAAATACGGCGCCGAGGCCTCGCCTGACCCGAAGTGGGTCCGGATATCGGACGCTGGAGAGGCCGCCTTCCGAAAGGACGACGCAGACGCGAAAGAGAGCTAAAGCAGGGGATGAAAACAGCGCCCCGTGTAGTAAAGGAGAGAAGCATGATAGACCTCATGAAAGATCAAATTGCAGCTCCTCCGAGGGTAATCGACCGGAGCACTTTCCACGCCGAGCTGGATGCATTGCGGGTTCGCGAGAAGGCTCACACCAAAGAAGGCGAAGCCATCGCAGCCGCCCGCCGCCGGCTCCCCATGGTCGCGGTGGACGGCGCCACACCACTCATCGGCGAAAGTGGGGCGGTGACACTTTTGGACACCTTCGAGGGACGCGGAATGCTGCTGGCCTACTACTTCATGTGGAACCCCGGCCGCCCTGCACCGGAGCAGTGCGAGGGCTGTGCCTGGGTCACTTCGCAAGTCCGCGAGCTGTCCTATATTCATTCTCGCGACGTCACCTACGCCACGTTTTGCCAGGGTCCGTACGAAGAGAGCGCCCGCTACCGCGGCTTCATGGGCTGGGACATGCCTTGGTGCTCGGCCCAGGGCTCGCTCGAAACCCTCCTGGTGGGACGCCGCGTGCACGATCTGGGGACCGGCGGGCGCTGAGCCGACTAGAAGAACGGAGACGCCGCGATGACTCACATAACTTCCCTCGCCCTCAATTTTGAGCCCCGTGCCTGCCGCGCCATCGGCACTGGCGTGGCTTCCGGGCGAACCTCCCATCGTGGCTTCATCGTTGTCTCCGCGTTGATCTTCGCCACCAGTGCGGTGCTGACACTGGTCCGGTGGGGACCGATGTCCGCGATGCCAGGGATGCGGATGACCGGCGGCTGGACCATGTCGATGGCATGGATGCGGATGCCCGGGCAAACGTGGCCCGCGGCCGCGGCGTCCTTCGCCGTGATGTGGACGGTGATGATGATCGCCATGATGCTGCCATCCCTCGCGCCCACGTTGTGGCGTTACCGCGAGGCCATTTGCAGGGCCCGCGAAACACGCCCGGGCTGGCTGACCGCACTGGTGGGCGTTGGCTATTTCATGGTGTGGGCCCTATTTGGATTGGCCGTTTATCCGTTGGGCATCGCGCTAGCGGCGGTCGAGATGCGCCACCAGGCGCTGGCGGGCGCCGTTCCCATGGCAGCGGGGGTGCTGGTGCTGATGGCCGGCGCCTTCCAATTCGCTTCGTGGAAGGCACATCACCTTGCCTGTTGCCGGCAGGCGCCGGGCCGCGGCCGTACGCTGCCGGAGGATGCCGCCATGGCCTGGGGGCTCGGCCTGCGCCTGGGCCTGCACTGCATCTGCGGCTGTGCCGGCCTGACGGCGATCCTGCTGGTTGTGGGGATCATGGACTGGGGCGCGATGGCCGTCATCACGGCGGCCATCACCGCCGAACGCCTGGCGCCGGCCGGTTATCGCGTGGCGCGAGCCATCGGGGTCATCGCCGCCGGAGCAGGATTGTTTCTCATCGCGCGAGCAGCCGGGCTTGCCTGAGGCTCGTCGCAACGCAAAACCAAAACAGCAGTTAGCCATACAAATTTCGAAAGGGAGAAGTGTATGAACATTACGAATAAGACTGTCATGATTACCGGGGCCAACCGAGGAATCGGCCGGGCACTCGTCAATGAGTCACTGAAACGGGGAGCGAAGAGGGTATATGCGGGAACGCGCGGCGCTCTCGAACATGCCGACCCACGCGTGACGCCGCTGGCGCTGGACGTGACCGGCATTTCGCAAGTGGAGCGGGCGGCCCGTGAGGTCGGCGCCCTCGATGTCCTCATCAACAACGCCGGGATCGCGCTCTACGACGATCTGACCAGTCTCGATTCCATCGAGCAGCAACTGGCCGTCAATCTTTTTGGCACGTTGCGGGTGACGCGCGCTTTCCTGCCGCTGCTCAAGCGCTCCCGAGGCGCCATCCTCAACAGTCTGTCCCTGGTGGCGCTCGCCCCCTTGCCCGTAGTTCCGGGCTATTCGATTTCGAAGGCGGCCGCGTCCAACATGACGCAGTCCCTCAGGGCGATACTGGCGGGTGAGGGCGTAACGGTCCACAGCGTATTCCTGGGTCCTGTGGACACCGATATGACCCGCGGCTTCGACATACCGAAGGCGTCACCCGAGTCAGTCGCGCTGGGAATCTTCGATGGGTTGGAGCGAAACGAAGAGGATATCTTTCCCGATCCCGCTTCCCAGTCCATCGCGGAGGGCTGGCGCAGCGGCGTAGCCAAGGCGTTCGAGCGCCAGTTCGCGGGCTTCGTGCCGCAGAGCGCGGCGGTTGCCGTATAAGTTGGAAAACTAAGGACTAGAGGAGCGAATCCATGAAACACCAGAATTTCACCGCCGCTTTTTCGGTAGACCAGACGCCACAGGAAGCCTTCGCGGCCATCAACAACGTTCGTGGATGGTGGTCGGGGGCGATCAAGGGCGACACCGACACACCAGGCGCCGAATTCATCTACCGTTACCAGGATGTGCACCGGTCCACGCAACGGATCGCGGAACTTATTCCGGGCAAGAAGGTGGTTTGGCACGTAGTAGACAGCGACCTGAGCTTTCTGAAGAACAGAAGCGAGTGGAACGGCTCGGACATCATTTTCGAGATCTCTGAGAAGGGGGGCAAAACGGAAGTCCGGTTTACCCATATGGGTCTGGTGCCCGAATTTGAGTGCTATGGTAGCTGCTCGAACGCCTGGGGCATGCTCATCAACGGCAATTTGCGGCAACTGATTACCACCGGTAAGGGTCAGCCAGACCCGTTTGCATAGAAGAGCGGGGAAAAGACAATCCGGTTATAATCCGGTTTGACACCGAAAACTGCGTTTCTTTTCCCCGGTCAGGGCTCCCAATTCGCGGGCATGGGTAAGTCCCTGGCGGATGGCTACCCGGCGGCGCGCCGCGTCTTCGAAGAGGCGGACGCTGCCTTAGGCTTCGCTCTTTCCCAACTCTGTTTCGAAGGCCCCGAAGACCAGCTCAAGCTCACCGAGAATACCCAACCGGCGCTGCTGACCGTTTCTATCGCTGCTTTCGCGGTCCTGCGGGACAACGGCTGGACGCCCGATTTGGTGGCGGGGCATAGTTTGGGGGAGTACTCGGCTCTGGTGGCGGCCGGGAGCCTGAGCTTTGGCGATGCGGTCCGGTTGGTCCGCAATCGGGGCCGATACATGCAGGAAGCGGTGCCCGCGGGAGTGGGCGCCATGGCGGCGATTCTGAAACTGCCCGAAGGAAAGCTGGATGCGGTGCTGGAGCAGGCCGCACAGGGCGAGACCCTCAGCGCCGCCAACCTGAATACGCTCGAACAGGTGGTGATCGCCGGACACACCGGCGCCGTCAACCGGGCCATCGAACTGGCCAAAGCCGCAGGCGCCAAGCGCGGCATTTTGCTGCCGGTAAGCGCTCCGTTCCATTGCGCCCTGATGAAACCGGCGCAAGATCGGCTGCGGGTGGACCTGGACGCTACCGAGTTTCGCGACCTGGAATGCCCGCTGGTGAATAACTGGCAAGCGGCCGAGATCCGCACGGGCGTGGAGGCGCGGGAAGGTCTCCATCGGCAGGTGCCCAGCCCGGTTCGCTGGGTGGAGTCGGTGCAGCGGCTGGCCGGGTTGGGCGCCGCCCGCTTTGTGGAAGTGGGGGCCGGCGGTGTCCTGACCGGCCTGCTCCGCGGCATCGATCCGTCGCTGGTGGGACGGCGGTTCGGCGTTCCCGAAGAACTTTCGGCATTGTATGGCTGAGGGCAGCGCAAAAGCGTATCTTTCGCCCAATGTTCCGGGGTAGCCGTATATCTCCAGCCATTTGTGTTAAGCTCGGCGTAGAATGGTCATCTAGTTGAAAAGGCTGGGTTGTGTCTAACGAATCTGATTCCGTGATGCGTTGTCCAAAGTGCTTTGGCAGAGACGTCCGTCACTCCCAGCACCGGGGTGTCCTCGATACCATCATGGAAAAATTCAGCCGGGCGCCGTTTCGCTGCCGCGGGTGTCACAATCGCTTCTACGTGTACGTCCATAGGGAACACGACGACGTAGAGCACGAGGATGACGAAGACCTGGTGGAATCCGAGGGGCAGGGAGCAGAGCACCCGGAACCCGCGAAGCCCGAGCCAAAAGCCGAGCCGGCTCGGAATCCCGACACTCGTTAGACTCTGCGCACGAGTACCCGCGCTTCCCCGAAGAGCACCTCTACCATTCCAAAATGCTCGTCGTAATAGGCGCTGGAGTATTGCGCCATACGTTCCTGGGAGACAACCACTTGAATGATTCCGGCCTGAACAATGGCGCGGGCGCAATCCATACAGGGCATGATTTCCACATAAATCGTGCAGCCTTCGGTGGCCGTGCCCGCACGCGCGGAATTGCAGATGGCATTGCGTTCGGCGTGCTCGATCCAGAAGTACTTCGCGGGGCGGACCAACCGCTCGGGAACATCGTCGCGAATGCCCCGCGGGAAGGAGTTGTAGCCGGTGGAGCGGATTTCGTGATTCGGTCCGATAATCACGCATCCAATCTGGGTGTTGGGGTCCTTACTGCGGCTTGCCACCACCTGGCAAATCTGCAGGTAATATTGGTCCCAACCGGGGATGGTTCGCATAGCTTTCCATAAATGTAACAGGTTCCTGGAATTATTGGATGCGAAAGCACTTGCATTTCGCGCAACTTTCAGGCAAGCTGAGAGGTTTTCCCGATTCGATTCTCACATGCTGGAACGCGTGCTGTATCACGATCATTGTTTTGACGGGGCGGCGTCGGCTGCCTACTTCAGCCGTTTTATCGCGGGGGCTATTCACCCGGAGGCGGAATTCCGTTATACAGGGATGGCGCATAAGGCCTCCCAGCTATTCGACCCTGCCCTGTTCGACGGGGACGAGAACGCCATTGTCGACTTCAAGTACTCCAGCGACCCGCGGCTCACGTGGTGGTTCGACCATCACCAGAGCGCTTTCCTGAATGCCCAGGATGCCGAACATTTCCGGCAGGATACCAGCGGCCGCAAGCTTTACGATCCGGCCTACAAATCCTGCACGTCGTTCATCAGCACGGTGGCCTGCGAACGTTGGGGGTATCGCGCCCCCGATCTCGACGATCTGGTGAAATGGTCGCTGATCATCGACGGAGCGCAATATCCCGACGCCCGCACGGCAGTGGAACTAGGGGCTCCGGCGATGCAATTGACCTTGGTGATCGAAGCTGCTAAGGGCTCGGACATTGTGCAGAAGGTGATCGGCTGGATGCAGCGGCGCCAGCTGGCGGAGATAATCACGGAGCCCGAGATTGTGGAGCTCTATCAGCCGCTCTACCGGCGTCACCTGGAAATCAAAGAGATTATCAAGGGTCGCGCGACCCAGCAGGATGGCGTGATCTTCTTCGATCTGGCGGGGTACGATGTGGAGGGCTACAACAAGTTCATCCCCTACTATTTGTTTCCCAGCGCCATTTATACGGTGTCGGTGAGCCCTTCGAGTTTCCGCACGAAGATTTCGGTGGGCTCCAATCCGTGGACCGCGGAGGTGCCCAAGCACAACCTGGCAAGTATCTGCGAGCGGTATGGCGGCGGCGGCCACGCGCGTGTGGGAGCGATCAGCTTGAGCCCCGGCGAATTGGACAAAGCGCGCGAAATCGCGGCGGATATCGTGGCGGAGCTGAAGACGTAGGAGTAAAGAATTCTCGATTTCGGGCTCCTGACAGATTAGGTCGTCCAGGATTTCTTCTTTTTCGTGGCCGGTTTTGGCTTCAGCGAGCTTACGTAGCGCTAGAACGCGTGGAAGGGTTGATTTCCTTTGATCGCTTCAAGGTGAGTTTGCAGATTACGTTCAACTTCCGCTTTGCCTCCGATGGTGTCATTGTAAAAGACGACTCTAAAACTGCGGATGTCGAATGGGAGTTCGGCGCCTCGCTGGGCCAACAGGATAGTGGGCTTCTTTAGCGCGTGGGCATATCCTAGCTCATAAAAGACATTTGCGTTTGTCGGCGTTATTTCAGCGATCACGACATCAGAATCTTCTATCTCTCGCTGTATGTCCTGGAAAATAACGCCTGGGCCGGCCTTTTCGTCTATCCTGATTACGTCAAATCCTGCAGCTGTTGCCCTTTGTTGGATAACCTCCTTATAGAAGGTGTCATAGGGCTCGGCGAATTGCATGACGACAAACGCCTTAGGCCGACCACTATGCACGGTGAAACGGGAAAACTCAACCCGCTGGTTGCCCGCGGCAATGAGGCCGGTCTGCCTTCCCTCAAGA
>Ga0302325_10027581_pt1 | contig 11770 bp, 7 predicted proteins | sample Palsa_T0_2_FD_201948 | JGI IMG/M metagenome (GOLD analysis project Ga0302325, IMG submission 201948) | Peat permafrost microbial communities from Stordalen Mire near Abisko, Sweden - Palsa_T0_2 | ecosystem: Environmental > Terrestrial > Soil > Palsa > Peat permafrost | place: Sweden: Abisko... | reverse complement strand
TGTCCAGGCCCTTATCCAGACCCTTGTCCAGGCCCTTGTCCAGGCCCTTATCCAGACCCTTGTCCAGGCCCTTGTCCAGACCCTTGTCCAGGCCCTTGTCCAGACCCTTGTCCAGGCCCTTGTCCAGACCCTTGTCGAGACCCTTATCCAGACCCTTGTCCAGACCCTTGTCCAGACCCTTGTCCAGGCCCTTGTCCAGACCCTTGTCCAGGCCCTTGTCCAGACCCTTGTCCAGACCCTTATCCAGACCCTTGTCCAGACCCTTGTCCAGACCCTTGTCCAGACCCTTGTCCAGACCCTTGTCGAGACCCTTATCCAGACCCTTGTCCAGGCCCTTGTCCAGACCCTTGTCGAGACCCTTGTCGAGACCCTTGTCCAGACCCTTGTCCAGACCCTTGTCCAGACCCTTATCCAGGCCCTTATCGAGACCCTTGTGGGCCATCATGTCTAAGCCCTTGTCCAAGCCCTTGTCGAGACCCTTATCGAGACCCTTGTGGGCCATCACGTCCAAGCCCTTGTCCAGACCCTTGTCCAAGCCCTTGTCGAGACCCTTATCGAGGCCCTTATCCAGACCCTTGTGGGCCATCACGTCCAAGCCCTTGTCCAGACCCTTGTCCAAGCCCTTGTCCAAGCCCTTGTCGAGGCCCTTGTCGAGGCCCTTGTCCAAACCCTTGCTCAGCGAGCCACTCTGGCTGACAGCGGTCCCGTTGATCACGCTTTCGGCAACCGGAGCCGCGCCCGCGACCGGAACATCTTTGGCAGCGACCTCGGAATCGCGATAGACGTCGCGATGGCCGATTGCGCCGAGCGCCATGCGTTGGCTGATGGGATCCTTGACGAAAATTACTAAGCAACCAGCGGCCACGACTCCACCGCCGATTAATAGCGAAACAAGAGATTTCCTTGAAAGGTTCATTTGTCCCTACCCTCGGTCCTTCTTGAGAGCAAGTCTAACACCATTCCATTGGTACAGATGATCCAAATGTGGGTAGGGGGGCGGCTTCAGCTCGCGCCGTCCGCTGCTCGAGCCGCTAAGTACCTGAAGCTGAGCAGATTGCGACCCTCCTTCCACTCGTATTCAAGGGAATCGGCGATCGTTTTGATCAAGAAGATGCCCATGCCGCCGAGCGGCCGTTCGGCCAAACTCGGGCTAAAGTCGTGTGGGCCTCTATCCAAAGGGTTAAAGCGCGAGCCCCAATCGGATATTGTGAAGTGCAATTCCCCGGGTCTGGGGACGGCCCAGCCGAGCTCAACGCTGCCTTCCTGGCCGGTTGGGTAGGCGTGGCGGGCCACGTTCATGAACAGTTCCTCAATCAGCAGGTCGAGCCGGGCAGTGTCCTCGATGCCGAGCTGGGCCAGTTTTGAGCCCTCGTTCAGGAAAGCGAAGCAGGCGCCGAGTTGGTCAGTGCGGGCCGGTAGCGTGATGCGCCGGAAATCAGAGTCCATTTACAGGCTGGCAACCGCCGCCTCCACGCTATCGAAGACCGGGAACAGTTGAATCAGGCGGGTCATCTCGAAAACCTGGCGCGGCACTCCCTCGAGGTGACACAAGGACAAGGAGCCGGATTTCGGCTGGAGGGCTTTGGCCACGGCGAGGAACTTGCTGAGGCCCATGCTGCTGACGTATTGGAGTCCGGCGAGGTCGACAACGAGGTGCTTGGCGCCGCGGTCGATCCAACTCACGCAGGTGGTTTCAAACTCGACGGACGTCTCGGCATCCATGCGCCCGGCAACATGAAGCACTACCGCCTTGCCGACGTCGTTGGCTTGAATTTCTAGCATCGCTTGCCGCCAAGCGGAGCCACGCGCGGCCCTTGGTTTTCGAAGATCATCTCCGAGACATCATACAACGGCAGGGGCAGTCGACGCATTCCTGTTCATCGGTCTGGCGTGCAGCGCAGAAGTGAGAGCTTACGATGGCAAGGGCGCGGCGAGATCAGGCAGGAAACGCCGAGACGAATCTCGGCGCTGCAGGCTAGACAGCCCGCGCCACGTCCGAGATTTGCAAATTACCGGCGAGAAGCGAGAGTTGCGCCGAGCCAAACGCCGCAATAGCCGAGCAGCACGCTGAGGGTCACGTACAGAATCCCTATCCAGCGGGCGCCATCGCGAACGGACTGGAAGGTCTCGTACTCGAAGCTAGAGAAGGTGGTGTAGCCACCCAGGATTCCGACAACCAGAAAAAGCCGCCAATTGGGGTGAGGCTGGAATCGCTCGGCGAAGAGGGTCATCAGCAATCCGATCAGGAACGAACCGGTGACGTTGATGACTAAAGTTCCGAGCGGGAAGCGGCCACCATACCTTGCCATGATCCAGGTTCCGGCGGCATAGCGGGCCAAGCCTCCCAGCCCGGCGCCTGCAAGCACTACCAGATATCTATCAAACATATTTGGCCAGCCGGGCGCGCCTCCTTTACGCCGTGCATTTTCTCTTTCACAGGCTGAAGTGGATGATGATGAAAAAAGAGAAAGCAAGACCGGCCGCGGATGAACGCCGATCAACGCTGATTAATAATAGTTGGCTCATCCGCGTTCGTTAGCGGTCAATGTGCTTTCAACAGCCTCTGAAGCCCGCTCCAACATGTGGTCCACAAGTTTAGTATGTGTTTCACCTGGCTGAAGGCTCCGCAAAAAGAATCAGCGAAAGGTTACGCGGCGGACGAAGCGCACGGCTTTGTTTTCGAACAACTGCTGGATCACGGAGTCGGGAACCTCGCCGTCGGTTTCGACAATCGAAATCGCGGTAAGAGGCTCGCCGGGCTGGAGTGGAGCGTGCTGGCGGCCGAGCGCGAAGTTGGCGATGTTGACGGCATTGCGGCCGAGCACCGTGCCGAGAAAACCGATGACGCCCGGCACGTCGTCGTTGCGCGAGTACATCAGGTGGCCGCCGAGGGTGGCCTCACAGGCAATGCCCTCGACTTGGGTCAGGCGCGGCCGGTTCAAGACAACCGAGCCTTCGGCGGGAAAGACTCCGAGGTCGGTTTCGATTTCCACACGAATGGCGTCGGTGTAGCTGTCGCGCGCTTCGCGGCTCTCGGCGATGGTAAAACCGCGGCGGGCTGCGATCTGCATGGCGTTCACGACGTTGGCTTTCTCGGCCAGAGAGCGGTTCAGAACACCGGCGAGGGCGGCATTCCGGAGCAACTGGGTGTTGTTCTCGCCGATCTTGCCAAAGTAGGTCAACCGGATGGTATGGGGATTACCGGAGGCGATGTGGCTGGCGAAGCAACCCAGTTTCGCAGCCAGATCAGCCCAGGGTCCGAGGGCGCGGAACTGCTCGGCCGTAAGGGCCGGCATGTTTACGGCATTGAGGGCCACGCCGCTGGTCAAGTAATCGATGAGCTGTTCTACGATGCGGACACCGACGATTTCCTGAGCTTCTTCGGTGGAGCCGGCGATATGCGGCGTGGCGACCACTGAGGGGATCTGGAACAGCGGGATCTCGCCCGGCGGCTCTTTGCGGAACACGTCGAGGGCGGCGCCGGCCACGTGCCCGCTTCGCAGCGCCTGCTCGAGGGCGGCTTCGTCTATCAGCTCGCCGCGCGCGCAATTGACGATGCGCACGCCAGGTTTCATTTGCTCGAATGCGGCGGCGTTCAGCATGCCATCGGTTTCCGGCGTGAGCGCGACGTGCAACGTGATGTAGTCGGCTTGCTTGAAGAGATCAGTGAGCGGCAGCAAGGAGACACCGAGGTCGGCCGCGGTTTGCGAGCTGACGTAGGGATCGTGAGCCACGATCTTCATTTCGAAAGTCTTCGCGCGCCGGACCACCTCCCGGCCAATACTGCCCAGCCCGACGATGCCGAGAGTTTTGCCGCGGAGCTCACTGCCGAGGAATTTCTTTTTTTCCCACTTGCCGGCCCGCGTCGACTCGCTCGCCTGGGGAACGGAGCGCGCCATCGAAAGCATCACGGCCAGGGTGTGTTCGGCCACCGAGACGGCATTGCCGCCGGGTGTGTTCATCACCAGCACGCCGGCCGAAGTGGCGGCCTCGAGGTCGACGTTATCCACGCCGACGCCGGCGCGGCCGATGACTTTCAGCCGAGGCGCTTTTTCGAGCACCTGTTTGGTGACCTTGACGGCGCTGCGCACCAGGAGCGCGTCGCAATCGGCGAGGTCGTTCTCGTAAGTCTTCGGATCGGCCAGGACAAGCTCCCAGCCAGGCTGCGCCCGCAGCAGTTCTACTCCGGCGGGCGCCAGGGGTTCGGCAACAAGGATTTTCATTTTGGTCAAAAGAGCTTATTTCGTGGCGCCGGCAAGGGCGGGCTGGGGGAGCGCGAGCTCGGCGTAGGCGTTTTGGACGGCGGCGACACCGGAGCCAAACTTCACCGGGTGACCGTTGGCGGCCAAGATCAGCTCGAGTTCGGCGATCAGCGCAAACAAGTCGTGAAAGTCGAAGTAGCCCAGATGCGCGATGCGGAAGATCTGGCCTTGCATCGAACCCTGGCCGTTGGTGATGATGGCGTTGAAGCGCTTACGGAACTCCTTGACGATGACGCCGGAATCCATGCCGGCCGGAGGCCTGACGGCAGTGACTGCCGAGCCGGGCGAGCTCGAAAACAGCGTCAAGCCCAAGGTCGAGACAGCCTGCCGCGTGGCAGAAGCCAGAGCCTGGGCATTGGCGACGAGCTTATCCATGCCAAGGTTCTTGATGTATTTCAGGGCCTCGGCGAGGGCCAGCAGCAGCGAGATGTTGGGGGTCCAGGAGGACTCGCCGCCGGCGGCGTTTTTCTTTTCCTTTTTCAAGTCGAAATAGTAGCGCGGCCCGGTGGCTTTATCGCCTTGCGCCCAGGCCTTGGGGCTGACGGCAACGAAGGCAAGGCCCGGAGGAATCATGAATGCCTTTTGCGAGCCGCCAATCACCACGTCGAGACCCCAGCCATCGAGGTCGAGCGGCATGGTGCCGATGCCGGTGATGGCGTCAACGACGAAAATGGCATTGGTCTTTTTGATTGCCAGACCCATCGATTTCACGTCATGGGCGGCGCCGGTGGAAGACTCAGACGCCTGGACGAAGACGCCTTTGATGTTCGGATTGGCTGCCAGGGCGGCCTCGACGGCATCCGGCGCCACTACGTCGCCGTAGGGCGCTGTGAGCACGGTGGCCTTCAGGCCAAAGGCCTTGTTCATTTCCACCCAGCGCTCGCCGAACTTTCCGGCCGTGCAGACCAGGGTTTCGTCGCCGGGCGAGAAGAAATTCTGAACCGCGGCTTCGAGGCCGCCGGTGCCGGAGGAGACCAACGCAAGGACGTCGTGGGAGGTGTTCAGGACTTCTTTGAGGTCAGCCAAAACCTGGCGGTAAAGGGTGCGGAAATCCTCCGTGCGATGGTGAATGTCCGACCCCATCATGGCGTGCAAAGCAGCCGGTAGCAGGGGTGTTGGACCGGGAGTGAGGAGACGTTGTTTCTTGATGTGCATAACCTGGAGTCACCGCGGGGCGGGAACTGAATCTGAGGCGCCAAGTGCCTGCCGGACGGCAAGGCCTACCGGTGTCCCAAAGGGCGCTGGAACACCCAGGATATCAGACCGGGTTTTGGCGGGGGCCTTGCGGCCCGCTTCTAGGGCGAAAAACGCTCCCTCGCGCTTCGCGAACTACGGTCGCGTCTCGGCTCGGGTTCTTGGCCCGGAATGGGCTCTTGCATAACTTACCTATTATCAATTAGTTGGGAGGGATTACTTGAGCGGTTACGGATGCCAGCACGGCGTGGTTGGCGGCGTCGACCAGTTGGAAGACCAAGCCATTGCTCACCCAGGGCCCAGTCTGGCATGACGCAGATAGTGCGGGACCGCAGAAGAGCGTCCCGTCAACATAGACCGACGCGCCTACATTGGCGGAAAAGTTGACCGTGGTTGTGCCGAATATCGAACCCTGGGCGGCAACCACCGGATTCTGGGCCAGACTGATGGTACCGCCGGCAGCCTGGACGACAGCGGTGGCGGAGGCAATCGGGAGGCCGTTCGCTGTATTGGCAAGGGTAAACACCATGCCGTTGCTGACCCATTTGCCGGTGGTGCAATAGGCGGACTGGGCCTCGCAAAATGGGGTCCCGTTCACGAAGAGGGCGGCGTCAGGGACCGCGGTGGAGAAGGCGACGGTGACTATCGCCAGGCCGGTGCCATCCGTGACAATGGCGGGATTCGGCGAAATCGAGATGGTGCCCGTACCGCCGCTCAGTTGAACCTGGGCTGTGGCGGAGGCCAAGACGGCCTTAGTGGCGATATCCACCAGTTGGAATTGGAGGCCATTGGTGACCCATGGGCCGGTTGTGCAGGAACCGCTCAGGTTGCCTGCCCCTCCGCAGAAGAGAGTACCGCCCGCATACAACTCGACAGGAGCGTTGGCGGAGTAATTGAGAGTGGCGACCACCGGACCAGCGCCACCGGTGTTCAAAATGGGATTCGAGGCAAAAGTCAGCGTTCCGGCGGGATTCGAAACCTGTGCGGTTACGCTTCCTATGACTTTGCTGGAGACGGGGTCAACGGCCGTGAACACAAGGCCATTCCTGACCCATTTACCGGTGGGGAACGACCCTGTGGTGACACCCGCCACAAACTCGGTTGCGCCAGCGTAGATGTTAACCGGCGTATTGGAATTGACGTTTAGGGTGGCCACCCCCAGGCCGGTTCCGTCGTTTCCGATGGGATTGGGGTTTAGGGTGAGGGTGGCGGCGGGGGCCTGGACGATAGCAGTGGTGGTTGCGAGAACAGCTCCGGTGGTGGTGTCAACCAGTTTGAAGACCAAGCCATTGTAGACCCAGTTGCCGGTTGTGCAGGTGCCGCTCGAGGTGCCGGTTGGGGGTTCGCAAAACAGTGTCGATCCGACGTAGACAGCGGTGGTTGAACTTGGGGAAGAGAACGTAACAGTGGTGGTGCCGTGGATTCCGGACTCAGCGGCTATTGGATTCGGACTCAGCGAGATACTGGCGGAATTGACCGCCACCAGGGTGATGTTACTGATGTAGGCATCCTGGGCGATATACAGCTCGGCTTGGCTGTTGGTGGTAGCCGAGGCGGGCACCTGCAGTTCAACCTGATGCAAACCGATGACGCCGGACGGCAATCCGGAGTTGATGACCTGAGCAGCGCCGCCCTCGAGGGTTGCGGCGACGAAATCGTTGACGGTATTGGGCTGCGGGCCGCTATAGGGTGCACCGGCGACGAGGGTATACGGAGTGGAACCAGTGATGATACCCAAACCATCGCCCCAGACATAAAACAGCTCGTTGGGAACGAGCGGGTTGGCCAGGGTGACGGGAGCGTTGGCGGTATTGGCGCAACAGGTGGGGGTGTTCAGCACGGTGAGGAGGAGATCCGCACCGGTATCGACGGAGGCGGTGATCGGAATGCCATTGCCGGCCGCTCCCGGAACGCGCGCCTGGATAACGACGCGCGTGAACGTACCGGACGCCGTGGCGGTTACCAGTGGGTCTTGATTGATCAGGTTCACGAAGGCGGCCTGGACCGTGTTCAAGGTGTCGGTGCTTTGCACGGTATAGGTATAGGTGTTGGAGCCGACGGTGACCGTGCCGATATCTCCGGCGTTGATGGTTCCGTCGATCGAGAAGATGGCAGAGGCATAACTGGAGGCATGAAAGGCCAGAGCGGTGGGAGGGGTGCCGTTATTCATGGAGAATATGCCCGGATTCGCGGGGACGACAGCTATAGGTATGGCGTTGGAGTAGCTCACCGAGCCGTCAAGATTCTGAATGCGCACGTAGGCGCTAGCCGAGTTGTCGGCGGTTTCCAGAACATAGGAAAAAAGCGCCGCGTAAGGCATCTGAGCGCGAATCTGGGTGGGAGTGACATAGGCAATGGGGGCCGGGACGCCGTTAAAATAGACCTCGACGCCCGCAAAGCTGAGAGCGAGCGGGGAGGCGTTGTCGGTATAAGTTTGGCCACCGGAGGTGAAGAAGACGCCGGGCGGCGCGTTGATGACGACGAGGGAACCCGGAGCCAGAGTAGCGCTGTTGCCGCCGGTGAGCTCGAAGTCTGAGACGGCTACGGTTTCGGCGGTGCCGGTGGTGAGGCTAGCCGAGAGTGTGACCGAGTTTCCGGCGGGCCCATCGACCTTAGCCTGCAGCGCCAAAGTGTCGTTAGGAGCGGCGATGGCAATGACGTTCGGATCACCAGCGCCGCTGTTGGAGCCGTTGATGACTTTCACCAAACCGGCAACGATTTTCACCAGCGTATCGCCGGATTGAACAGTATAGGTATAGGCGGTGCCGCCGATGGTTACGGTAATGACGTCGCCGCTGGTGACGGAATCGCCGCTGTTGAGACCGATCAGGACGTAACCTTCGGCCTGAATGAGGAGGCTGGCGGCGTTCAGGATGGCATCATTGGGAAGAATCAGGTTGGGAGAGCCTGGGGTGAAGTAAAGGACGCGATTGTCATAGGGATCCGCGACGTAGAGGTTGGTTCCATCCCAAGCGAGCGAAGACGGAGTGCGGATGGTATCGGCGCTGCTGTTATTGGAAACGACGGTTGAAGTGATGAGCTGGGTCTGATCGGAAACGATATCGGTGATGAAATTGACCTGGCCGAGCACGTTGTCGGCAGCGGCGCCATTTGCCGTAGGGATAGCGGCATAAATGAGAACACGGTCATTTCCACCGTCGGCGATGAACAAGCGGGTGCCATCGGACAAGGCGAAGCGCGGGAAACTGAGGGTCCTTTCACATATCGGATTGTAGTCGGGGACGTTGGGTGTAACCGCGGTGTCGGTGCCGGTGGAGGCACAGCCGCCCGTAACCCAGGTGGTTGATGTGGTGGTGGAAGTGCCGTTGGCAAGGATTCCGAGGACATTGTCACTCTGGTTGCTGGTCATGTCGGGCTGGCCGATCTCAACATCGGCGGGCTGCTGATTGGCGGTAGGGATTTCATTCCAAATCAGGACACGGTTATTGCCGAGGTCGGCGACGAACAAGCGCTTGCCATCGGAGGAGACGGAGGCGGGGTCGTAAAGCGAGTTGGCCGCGGTGACGGGGTTCAGCGGATTGGCGGCGACGTAGCGGGTTGTGAAGTTGGGCTCACCCAAGACCAGGTCAGCGGGCTGATTATTCGTGGTGGGAATGGAATTCCAGATGAGGATACGGGAGTTCTGGGTATCGGCAACGAAGAGCTTGCCATTTTGAATCCAGAGGCCTTGGGGTCCGCGCATGGAGGAAGCCGTAACGGTATCCAAACTGGGGGTTTGAACCGTGGCAAAGTCCGGCTGGCCTAAGACCACATTGGCGCTGGCGTTGGGCGTGGTGGGGATGGTGTTGTAGATGAGTACGCGGTTGTTATCGGTATCGGCAATGGCGAGGATGGTGCCATCGGTTGCCACGGCGGTGGGTTGATTCACTGAATTGGCCGCGGTAGTTACGGGAACGATCTGGCTGGTGAAGTTCGGCTGGCCGATGACATTAGAGGCGGCAAGACCGCACACCGGGCAACTGGCGGGTTGGAGACCAATCAGGTCGGCGCTGGGGGACGGGATCTGGCTGGTGCTGAAGGCTAAGACACGATTGTCCTGGGTAGCGCCCAGAGAGAATGTGACGACGGTACCGGCGCTGGCGATAGCCGCGGTGGTGCCGTTATAGCCGCGGACCACGCCGACGGTGTGGCCGTCGGAGGAAACGGAGGAGACTTGAAGTTCCTCGGAGCCGATCAGCAAGACAGTTTCATTTGCCACCATACCCGCTGAACTGGCCACGGTGATGGTGGTGGAAGTACCCTCGGCGATGGCCGCGGTAAGCGTGGTGGATGTATAGTTCGTGTTCAGGAGGGAGAGGACATTGGAATCGGCGACGAAAAGCCAGCCCCCTCCCACCGCTACACCTTGGGCGCCGGCCAGAATGCTGGCTGACACGGTGTCTGCGCCGCCGGCGAAAGTGGCTTGGCCGATAACGCCGCGCGCTGCCTGATCATTGACAAAACCTGTCTGGGCGGCCACCGGAATTACGAGGCCGGCAGTCAAGAAAAAAGCGCACAAAAACTTCATAATGATGACAAGCCTTCACAGTATAGCAACCGGGTTAGACGGCGAAGCCCGACGGAGGGTTGCCGGGGAAGAGGTGCGTGTCAGGGCCGGGAGCCGGGACAAGGGGGCCTCGGAGCAGGGGCCCGGGGAAGGGCTAAACCGCCTGATATCATCTTGGTACGTACGTACGTAACGTCCGTACGGTTCCAAGGTCAGCCACGATTATGGAGGACCGCCACGTGGGGACCACCCCAACCACCCTACCCTATGAGCCGAAGCTCAGACCGGCGCCTGGGCCCGCGCCCGACGACGGGGAGCTTGCGGACAGCCGGGGCAAGCGGATCGGGATCCTGATTGTCACCTACAACGCGCTGACTACGCTCACCACCGTCTTGAAGCGGATACCGCCGGTGGTTTGGGACAACGTAGAAGAGATCGCGGTGTTTGACGACGCGAGCCAGGACGAAACCTATGCCCTGGCGGTTGGGCTGAGGACGCTGCGGAGCCTGCCGAAGCTGCAGGTTCTCAAGCACTCCCGGAATCTTGGGTACGGGGGGAATCAAAAGGCGGGGTACAAATACTTTCTGGAGAAGGGGTTTGACATCGTGGTATTGCTGCACGGCGACGGGCAATACGCGCCGGAGGTAATTTCTCATCTTTATCACCCCATCGTCGAAGGGAAAGCGGATGCCGTGTTTGGCAGCCGGATGCTGAAGACCTATGGAGGCCCCCTGAAAGGCGGAATGCCGCTCTACAAGTACCTGGGTAACCGGATCCTTTCGATTTTCGAGAATCGGATGCTGGGCCTGAATCTGACGGAGTTTCACAGCGGCTATCGGGCGTACAGCTTGCATGCGCTGCGCCAGATCGACTTCTCGCAGATGACCGACGTTTTCCACTTCGACACGGAAATCATCATCAAGCTGCATCACCAGCACTACAGGATTCTGGAGACGCCGATTCCCACCTATTATGGGGACGAGCTTTGCAATGTGGACGGGATGCGCTACGCGCGGGACGTGGTGAAGGCGGTCTACCGCTACCGCGAGACCTGCCGGAGCGTGGCGTGCTATCCGGAATTTCGCGAATACTACATTCATTACCCGATCAAGCAGAGCAAATACTCGAGCCATTACTATGTCCGGCGGATGGCGGGTTCGAATCACGATGTGCTCGACGTGGGATGCGGCGAGGGATTTCTCGCCGAGGAACTGCAGAAGCAGGGGAACCGCATTACCGGAATCGACGCGCTGAGGAGTGCTAAGAATCTGGCGGCATTCGAGCAATACTTCAGCGTCGATCTGGATCAGGGAATCCAGCCGGTGATTGACGAGCTGCGGGGCAAACGATTCGACCGCGTGCTGCTGCTGGACGTTCTCGAGCACTTGAAACACCCGGAGCAGCTATTAGGCCAGTGCCACCAGGCGCTGAGCCCGGATGGCCTGCTGGTGGTTTCGGTGCCGAATGTGGCGAACCTCAGTGTGCGGCTGATGCTGCTGCTGGGGCGGTTCGATTACGCGGAGCGCGGGATTCTCGACAAAACGCATTTGCGTTTTTTCACTCGCAAGACGGCGCGGCGATTGATGGAAGAGAACGGGTACTCGATTGTTGGGGAGAAGAATACGGTGATTCCGTTGGAATTGGTCTTCGGGCTTCCGGCCGAGAATCTTCTGATGAAGTTGCTGAATCGGATGCTGGCGGCGGTTACGTGGCTGATGCCGGGGTTGTTCGGGTATCAGGTGATGTTTCTGGCACGGAGTAAACGGTGAGAGGGAGATGGTGGACGGGAGGCAGGCTCAGTAGTTGG
>Ga0302325_10027580_pt1 | contig 11770 bp, 10 predicted proteins | sample Palsa_T0_2_FD_201948 | JGI IMG/M metagenome (GOLD analysis project Ga0302325, IMG submission 201948) | Peat permafrost microbial communities from Stordalen Mire near Abisko, Sweden - Palsa_T0_2 | ecosystem: Environmental > Terrestrial > Soil > Palsa > Peat permafrost | place: Sweden: Abisko... | reverse complement strand
TGGCCGAGGATGCCGCGCTCGCCACACGTGCGCGAGCGGCGCGGGCGGCGGTCGGCCGACGCCCGCCGGGCCTCGATCAGGGCGACCTCGTCCGTCCGCTCCCGCCCGAGCTCGCCGCCCACGCGGCGAGGCTCGCCCGCAGCGAGCAGTCGGCCGTCTTCCTGAGCGAGGGCTGGAGCATCCAGATGGTCGACCTGCGGCGGGTGTGCGCACTCCAGCCGACGCTTCAGTCCGAGCATGCCGTCGAGCGCGTGCTCGCCGTCGACGCGGGCAGCGTCGAATCGATCGCGGCGGTGACCCTCCCGGAGTCGAGTGTGAATCAGCGGACTCCGGTCCAGTACGACGAGGCGCGCAAGACCTGGCTCCTCAACGGCGGCAACGCCAACCTCAGGCTCGACGGGCCCTTCGCGGGCGACGTCGGAGGCCGGAAGGCGGTCGGCTTCTTCGTCGCGCTCGGCTCGTCGTTCGTCCAGGTTGCCCGCCATCACGGTCGCTATGTCCTGCGGGACGGCTACCACCGCTGTTTCGGGCTGCTGGCGCGTGGCATACCGGTGGTGCCCGCCTGCGTCAAAGACTTCGGAGCCGCGAACCTGGGCGTCTCGGCCGCGATGTTCCAGCCCGAGGTCTACCTCGGCGAACGGCCGCCCGTGCTGGCGGACTTCCTCGACGACGCGGTCGCCGCCGACGTGAAGGTCCCGATCGTGCAGAAGCTGATCGTCGTCCAGGCGCTCGAACTGGCTGCCATGAGCTGAGACGCGGCTTCGCTCGCCCTCACGCGCCGAGCTCGGCCGCGAGCCGTCCGGGGTCAACCACCATCCAGATGTGGCCCTCGCGGGCCTCGAGCTCGCGGTAGCGTGCGTCGAGGAGCCCCGCGAGTCGACGGCAGTGAGCGGAAGTCGTCAGTCTGTCGCCGGCGCAGGCGATGACCGTGCAGGGGATGCGCTGGACGCGGAGCGCCTCGAGCTCGGGTGCGAGGTCGAGATCGTGGACGGCCCGGGCGAGGCGCAGCGCCGCGCGCGGGGCGGCGGCGGTGCGAGCGAGGCAGTGGGAGAGCTCGCGCGCCGGGTAGCAGCCTCGCGCCACCTGGCGCACGAACGTGGCCGCACTCGCCGGCAGCGGCTTGTCGAGCGGAAGGCCCGCCGGCGAGATGAGGATCAGCTTCTCGACCCGCCCGGGCAGCTCGCTCGCAGCCAGGAGGGCGAGGGCACCGCCCATCGAATGCCCGGCGAGCGCGACCGGTGCCCGCTGGCGGGCGAGCTCGCCTGCGAGCCAGCGACGGTAGCTCGCGAGTTCCCCGCCTGTCGTGCGGAAGCTCGGTGGGTCGAGCGCCGTCCAGCCCGCGGGCATGCCGGCGCGGTAGAGGCTGGCGCTCGCGCCCCAGCCGGGAACGAAGAGACCGGACATTGGCCGCAAGGGACAGTACGCGTCGGCCGCGCGTCGGCGGCGCGCAACGGCGCCAGGCATCACGACGGCTGCCCGCATGCGCGCGCCCGACCGGGACGGCCGCCCCGAGACCGCCCCGGGCCGGGGGACGAGGCCGCGAGGGCCGATCACCGGCGTCTGCTGCCCTGACGGAGGCGCCGTCGGAACGCTCGCGGGGCGCCCTTCGCGCCCCTCGCGAGCCTGATCGCAGCGGCGCGGGAATCCCCTTTTTGGGGCCCCGGGAAGGAGGCAAGCAGAGGCCGGCGCGCCGGCGCGCGGGCCAGGGGCGATGAGGGACGACGTCGCGTCCGCCGGCGCGACCACCTGATCGCCTTCGACCCGGAGCGGGATCCGCCCCGCCGGAAGCCGACGGGCCCGGCAGCGGCGTGTCGCGGCCTACGCTCAGTCGGCCGGACTGAACGCGAGCAGCTCCGACCCGTACTCACGAAGCCAGTCGCGCTGGCGGCGCCAGTCGGGACGGTGGCGCTCGACGAGCGCCCAGAACCGCTGCGAGTGATCCGGGATGCGCAGGTGGCAGAGCTCGTGCAGCACGACGTAGTCGACGACCTCGAAGGGCGCGAGCACGAGCCGCCAGTTGAAGGAGAGCGTGCCGCGAGGCGAGCACGAGCCCCAGAGCGTCCGCTGTCCACCGATCCGGATCCGCGCGAAGGCGACGCCGACCCGTTCGGCCTCGGCCTGGGCGAGCCTCGACACGAGCTCGCGCGCGCCGAGCCGCGCCTCCGACTCGCTGACAGAGAGCCGATCGAGGCCGAGCCGGGGCACCTGCCGCCGCCGCTGCTGCTCGATCCAGGCACGCCTGTCGGCGAGCACCCGTTCGACCTCGGCGGCACTCGCCGTCCGCGGCACGGTCAGCCGGACGGGCTGCCCCCACGGCACCTCGAGCCGCCACCGCCGTGCCCGCGGCGAGCGCCGCACCTCGACGATCTCCATGCCCGACGAGGCTAGCCGCGGAAGCGGCGAGACACGGGCGCCACGCCGGGCCGCTCGCAGCCGAACGCGTGCGCCGCGCCCGCGCCTATGGTTGCCGCGTGCCCCTCGACGCGTTCCTGCTCGCCTTCGCCGCGGCCTGGGTTCACGGGACGAGCAACGTCTTCCTCGGCCGGCGCCGCGAGCCCGACGCGGCGATCGCCGTGGCGCTGATCGTCGGGGTCGTCGCCTTCGCGCCGCTCGCGGCGCTCACCTGGCGGGTCGACGGCGGCGCGGTACCCTACATCGCCGTCTCCGCCGCGCTCGAGCTCGGCTACTTCGCCTTCCTCGCGGCCGCCTATCGGGCCTCGGAGGTGAGCCTCGTCTACCCCGTTGCGCGCGGGACCGCGCCCGTGCTCGTCCTTCTCGGTGCCGTCGTCGTCCTCGGCCGCCCCACGAGCGTCGGCCAGGTCGTCGGCGTCGTCACGGTCGCGGCCGGAATCCTGCTTGTCCGCGGGGTGCGGCTGGCGCCGGCTGCGGCCGACGCACGCGGCTTTCTGCTCGCGCTCGTCACCGGCGGGTTCATCGCCGGCTACACCCTGGTGGACAAGCAGGGCCTGCTGCGCGCCTCGCCGGTCTCGTACATCGAGCTCGTGATGATCGCCCCTGCCGGTCTCTACGCGCTCGCGATCGCTCGCGTCCGCGGGCTCGACGCGCTCGCGCGCGAGACGACGGTTCGCCTCTCGGCGGTCGCCATCATCCTCTTCGGCACCTACGTGCTCGTCCTCTTCGCGCTCCGCCTCGCCCCCGCGGCGAGCGTCTCGGCCGTGCGCGAGACGAGCGTCGTCATCGCCACGGGCGTGGCGGCGCTCGTCACGCGCGAGCGCGTCGGGCCGGGGCGGCTCGCCGGCGCGGTGCTCGTGGCGGCCGGGATCGCGCTGGTCGCGTTCACGGGCTGAGCCGCGCGCATGCGCGCAGGGACGCTCGTGTCCTCCCGCGCGGCTGGGCCGGCCGCAGAAGGCGGACATCGGCGCGCCGGCGGCTCCGCGGCCGGCCCGCAACCCGGTGCTGCGGGTCGCTTCAGGCACGCGCCCCCGCCGCGGCCGCCGGGATCGGCCCGGCGCGTCGCGCGAGGCAGGTCGTCATCCCGTCATCCCCGGCCGCGCCGGCGGAGGTCGAGCGCGAGCGGCCGTCCGACGGCTACGGGGAGCCCGCGAGCCCGAAGGGGGTGCCCTCGGAGTCGCGGCAGATCACCCAGCGCTCGCCGGGGTGAACGATCTCGCCGCCGAGCGCGCGGACGCGCTCCACCGCCGCGGCGAGGTCGGAAACCGGGAAGTAGGGGAGCGAGAAGCGATCGCCGGGGCCCGTGCCGCGTTCGTGCAGACCGATCGCGACCCCCTCGTACTGCGTCTGCCAGCCGCGCCCGTCCGCGGGTGGGCGGCTCTCGAGCGTCGTCTGAAGCAGGCCCTCCCAGAAGCGCCGGGCGCGCTCGGGTTGATCGGCGGGGAGCTCGATCAGGATCGCCGCCACGTCCGACACCGTAGCGCGCAGGCACCTCGGCGGGCTTCGCGAGGGCTCCGCTCGATCGGGATCGCATCCGTCGCGTCGTGGTGATGCGAGGGCGGCGTCTCTGCACGGGACCGGGCCGTCCTCCCATCGCTCGACTGCCCCGGGGTCACATCCGGCGGCTCGATCGCGGAATGCATGCAAAGAGGCCACGCGCGAGGGCGGCCGCGCGCGAGCCCGAGAAGGTGCGGGCGGCATTCGTCCGGCGCCGCTCGCGAGCCCGGGAGCTCGGCCGTGCCAGCGCCGAAACCGCATGCCGCCGGCCGGCGTTGCGGCCGTCAGCCCTTGATCGAGGCGAGCGCGATCGGATGCGGCGGCACGTCGACCCGCAAGGGCTCGTTCCAGTCTTCGAAGCTGATCGAGCCCTTCCTTCCGGTCGAGGTGACCTCGAGCGGAAACGGCGCGCCGGTCGCGGCGACGTACAGCGTCGAGCCCTGCGTCTTGTCGACGAGCGTAAACGCCGGCCGGCCGCGGATCATGGTCGTGGCACCTTCCATCAGCGAGTCGGTCGAGCCGAGGAGCCCGTGGAAGAACTGGCTTATGCTCGTGAGCGGCGTGAAGGACGCGAGCTGCCCGCTGATCGCCGACGCCTCGATCCACTTGCCCTTGAACAGCTCGGCCCCGCCGGTACCTGCGTACTGGCGCCAGAAGGCCGGACTGGCCTCGAAGTAGGCTCGCGTCCCGATCCGGACGATCTGGAAGCTGAATCCGCCCTCGTCGATCGTGCCCGCGCCGCCGCGTCCCGCCACCAGCCGGAGGTCGAGCGAGAGCGAACTGGCCCCGCTCGACACCGATCCCGCGACGTGGACGGAATGCGCGCCGTCGGCGGCCGCCTGCACATCGGCGAGGATCCGCGCAATCGGCTTCCCGGCCTCCCCGTTCGGTGAGCTGGCCGAGGCGACGCCCGTGGCCACCGCCAGGAGCAACAGGGCACACGCAGCCGACAAGATCCGCATGCGGCCAAGCATGTCAGCTGCCGCGAGGTCGTGTCCTGGCTGGAGGGCCAGGCTGGACGAGCGGAACGTCCAGCCGCAGGCCTGCGCCGTCGCCGGCGGCCGGCTCGCCTGTAACCTCGCCCCCGACCCGGCCGCGCGATGTGCGAGAGTCAGGGGTAGAGCGGACAAGGGGGCTGATACATGTCTCTCCTGATCAAAGGCGGCCGGATCACCACCGCCGTCGACGACTACGTCGGGGACGTCTACATCGAGGGCGAGACGATCTCGCTGATCGGGGAGTCGCTCGACGTCGGCGCCGACCGGGTGGTCGACGCGAGCGGGAAGCTCGTGCTGCCCGGGGCGATCGATCCACACACCCACCTCGAGATGCAGTTCGGCGGAACCGTCACCTGCGACGACTTCACCTCGGGCACCGTCTCGGCCGCCTTCGGCGGCACCACGACGCTGATCGACTTCTGCATGCAGGTGCCCGGAGAGTCCTTCGCCTCCGCGCTCGAGCGCCATCACGAGAAGATCGAGCGCTGCAAGCCCGTCATCGACGTCGGGTTCCACATCGGGGTCACCGACCTGCGCGAGGGCGGCAGCCTCGCGGAGCTGGCCCGACTGCCCGACGAGGGCGTGAGCTCCTACAAGCTGTTCATGGCCTACAAGGGCGCCATCATGGTCGACGACGAGACGCTCTTCCGCACCATGCAGACGGCGTCGGGCAGCGGGGCGCTGGTCATGGTGCACGCCGAGAACGGCGATGCGATCGATGTCCTCGTGAGGCAGGCGATCGCCGCCGGCAGGACCGAACCGATCTGGCATGCGCGCACGCGACCGCCCGAGACCGAGGGCGAGGCGACGAACCGCGCCATCCAGCTCGCCCGCGTCGCCGGGGCGCCGCTGTATGTCGTCCACGTTTCGTGCCAGGAGTCGATCGAGCCGATCGCGATGGCCCGCGAGAAGGGCTGGGAGGTCTCGGGCGAGACCTGCACCCAGTATCTGTTCATCGACGAGACGGCGCTCGAGGCACCGGCGTTCGAGGGGGCGAAGTACGTGTACACGCCGCCCCCCCGCGCCAGGGAGAACCAGGACCAGCTGTGGCATGCGCTCGCGCACGACGTGCTCTCGGTCGTCTCGACCGATCACTGCCCGTTCAACTGGCCCGAGCAGAAGGGTCTCGGCCGCGACGACTTCTCGCAGATCCCGAACGGCGGCCCGGGCATCGAGAACCGCCTGCACATGCTCTACAGCTTCGGCGTGTCTACGGGGCGCCTCAGCCTCAACCGCTTCGTCGAGCTGACCTCCACCAACCCCGCGCGGCGCTTCGGGCTCTATCCCCGCAAGGGGACGCTCGCACCGGGCTCGGACGCCGACATCGTCGTCTGGGACCCCGCGAGGGCGCTCACGCTCTCGGCCGGCACGCACCACTCGAACGTCAACTACAACCTGTTCGAGGGAACCGAGGTGCTCGGTGCGCCCGACACGGTGCTCGTCCGCGGGCAGATCATCGTCGAGAACGACGAGCTCGTCGCGCACCCCGGCGCGGGTCGGTTCGTCAAACGTGCCCGTCAGGGCGAGGAGCTCGCGCCGAGCGGCGCGGTGCTGCGCACATGAGCCCGGCGACGAGGCCCCTCGCCCACGCCCCGCGGCCAGCGCGGCGGGTAGGCTGCCCCCGACGGCGTCGAGAGGGAAGATCGTGACGGAGCTCGTCGATGCACCGGCCGCGCTCAGGGCGGTGCAGCACTGGGTCTCGGGCAAGCCACACGCCGGCCGCGGCCTGGCGAGCGGGCCGGTCTACGACCCCGCGACCGGCGCACAGAGCGCGACGGTCGGCTTTGCCGGCGCCGAGGAGGTCGGCCTCGCCGTCTCGGCCGCGCGGGAGGCGTTCCCGTCCTGGCGGGCGCTCTCGCTCTCGCGGCGCGCCGAGCTCTTCTTCCGGATCAGACAGCTCTTCGACTCCCACCGCGACGAGCTCGCGCGCCTGCTCACCGCCGAGCACGGCAAGGTGCTCTCCGACGCGATGGGTGAGGTCGCGCGAGGGCTCGAGGTGATCGAGTTCTGCTGCGGGATCCCGACCTTGCTCAAGGGCGGATTCTCCGAGCAGGTCTCGAGCGGGGTCGACGTCTACTCGATCCGGCAACCGCTCGGCGTCGTGGCGGGGATCACGCCCTTCAACTTTCCGGTGATGGTGCCGATGTGGATGTGGGCGCCCGCCCTCGCGTGCGGCAACACGTTCGTCCTCAAGCCGTCGGAGAAGGACCCATCCGCCTCGGTGCTGAGCGCGGAGCTGCTCGCCGAGGCCGGCGTGCCCGACGGCGTCTTCAACGTCGTCCACGGCGACCGGGTCGCGGTCGATGCGCTGCTCGCCCACCCCGACGTCACGGCCATCTCGTTCGTCGGCTCGACGCCCGTTGCGAGATCGGTGTACGAGCGCGCGACGGCTGCGGGGAAGCGCTGCCAGGCGCTCGGGGGCGCGAAGAACCACATGATCGTCCTCCCGGACGCCGACATCGAGCTGGCGGCGGACGCGGCCGTCTCGGCCGGGTACGGCTCGGCCGGCGAGCGCTGCATGGCGGTATCGGTGCTCGTGGCCGTCGGCGGGATCGGCGACGAGCTCGTCGCCGCCATCACCGAGAGGATCCCGAAGGTGAAGGTCGGGGGCGGCCTCGAGCCGGGAGCAGAGATGGGCCCGCTGGTGACGGGCGAGCACCGAGACCGGGTCGCCTCCTACATCGAGCGCGCGCCCGCCGAGGGCGCGACGGTCGTCGTCGACGGCCGCCAGAGCGCGCCCGCGGGCGACGGCTTCTTCCTCGGGCCGTCGCTGATCGACAACGTCGAGCCCGGCATGGACAACTACCGCGACGAGATCTTCGGGCCCGTCCTCGCCGTCACCCGGGTCGAGAGCTTCGAGCAGGCGCTCGAGCTCGTGAACGCGAACCCCTACGGAAACGGCACGGCGCTCTTCACCCGCGACGGGGGCGCCGCCCGTCGCTTCCAGCGCGACGTGCAGGCCGGGATGGTCGGTATCAACGTCCCGATCCCCGTGCCGGTCGCCTACTACTCCTTCGGCGGCTGGAAGGCGAGCCTCTTCGGCGACAGGCACATCTACGGCCCCGAGGGAATCGACTTCTACACGCGTTCGAAGGTCGTGACCGCCCGCTGGCCCGACCCGGCCGCCTCGACGGTCGATCTCGGGTTCCCGCAGACGCGCTGAGCCTCTTCGCGGCGAACGAGGACGCTGCCCCTCCCGGCTCACCGCCGCACGGGCCACGGCGATAGCATCGGGGTCGATGCCCCTCCAGCCGGCGCGCACGATCGCGGAGCTCGAGGAGCTGCGCGAGCTGACCGGAGACAGCGCCGGCGCCCAGCGCGTCGCCTGGACAGAGACCTGGGAGCGGGCGCGCGAGTGGCTGCGCGGCAAGCTCGAGGCGACGGGCGCGGCCGAGGAGATCGACGAGGCCGGTAACCAGTGGTTCACACTCGGCGGCGCCGCCGGCCCGGCACTGCTGATCGGAGGGCATCTCGACTCGGTGCCCGACGGCGGTTGGCTCGACGGCTCGCTGAACGTCCTCGCGGGCGCCGAGGTCTTCCGTCGCCTCGCCGAGGAGCCCGGGCGGCAGGTTGCGGTGCGACTTGTCAACTGGGCCGACGAGGAGGGCGCCCGCTTCGGGCGCTCGCTCTTCGGCTCGTCGGCGGCAGCCGGTTCGATGCGCGACCTCGACCAACTGCGGGCGCTCGTCGACCGGGACGGCGTCCGGCTGCCCGAGGCGCTCGCCGCGCACGGCGTCGACCTCGATCGCGCGCCCGAGGCGCGCGCGCAGCTCGACGGAGCGGGCGCCTACCTCGAGCTGCACATCGAGCAGGGACCCGTGCTCGAGTCGCTCGGGCTTCCCCTCGGCGTCGTGCTGGGAACCTTCGGTGTGGAGCGCTGGCGGGTCACCTGGCGCGGCCAGGCCGCCCACTCGGGGTCGACGCCGATGGACGCGCGCCGGGACGCGCTGGCCGGCGCGGCCAAGCTGGCGCTCGAGATCCGCGCGATCGCGCGCGAGGTGGGAGGCGGTGCGGTCTGCACCTGCGGGAACGTCAGCTGCCGGCCCGGCATCATCACCTCGGTGGTCGAGACGGCCGAGCAGCTCCTCGACCAGCGGCATCTCGACGCGGCCGAGCTCGAGCGCATGCTGGCGCTGGCGCGCGAGGCAGCCGGGCGCTTCGCCGCCGAGGAGCGGATCGAGGTCTCCTGGGAGAGGATCTGGGGCATCGAGCCGATCCTCTTCGACGACGCGCTCATATGCATGGCCGACGAGGCGATCCGCGAGATCGCCGGCCGCTCCCACCGGCTCCCCTCCGGGCCGCTCCACGACGCGGCCGAGGTCGCGCGTGCGGGCGTCCCGACGGCGATGCTCTTCGTGCAGAGCCTGCGCGGGCTCTCTCACACCCGGCTCGAGGACACGCGACGCGATCATCTCGAGCTCTCCGTGCGAGCGCTCGACCGGCTCGCGTCCACGACGCTCGAACGGCTCGCAGGATAGCTCCGGGCCCTCCGCGCGGCGGCCCGGCAGGTGCGGCGAGCCAGACGGCGCAGCGCCGCCGCCCGTCCGATCGTGGCGGTGCAGCCGCCGGGCGCGGCGGTAGGCTCCCCCGATGGCGCTCAGCTTCGGTGTCACGGTGCTTCCCGACCCGCCCTGGACACGTTTCCTCGCGCTGCTCGAGCTGGCCGAGAACGAAGGATTCGCGTTCGGCTGGACCTACGACTCCCATATCCTCTGGCAGGAGTCCGTGCCGCTGCTTACACTCGCCGCGCAGGCGACCTCGCGCCTCAGGCTCGGGCACTTCGTGACCAACCCGGGAACGCGCGAGCCGACCGTGCTTGCGAGCACCTACGCGACGCTCCAGGACATCTCGGGTGGGAGGATGGTGATGGGGATCGGACGCGGCGACTCGGCCCGCCGGGTGATCGGGTACGCGCCGGTGAAGATGGCCGATTTCGAGCGCGCCTGTGGGGTCATCAGGGCGCTGATGAACGGCGAGACGGCCGAGTGGAACGGCAAGGAGCTCGCTCTCTCCTGGGCGACCGGACGGGCTCCGATCCCGCTCTACGTCGCCGGGTACGGCCCGCGGGCGCTCGGCGTCGCGGGCCGTGTCTCCGACGGCGTCATCATCCAGCTCGCCGATCCGGTGATCGTCGAGTGGATCATGGCGACGGCCCGAAAGGCCGCCGAGCAGGCCGGCCGCGACCCCGGGGCGCTCGCGTGCATCGTCGGTGCGCCCTCGAAGGTCTCCGACGATCTCGCCTCCTGCCGCGACGAGGTGCGCTGGTTCCCGGCGATGGTCTCCAACCACGTCGTCGACCTGATCGAGCGCTACGGCTGGGACTCCGACATCCCCTCCGAGCTCACCGACTTCGTGCGGACGCGGACGTTCTACGACTACAAGGATCACTCGCGTGTCGGCGCCGCTCACGGCGCGTTTGTGAGCGACGAGATCTGCGACCGTTTCGCGGTGATCGGGTCGGCGGAGGCGTGCGCGACGAAGCTGCGCGAGCTCGAGGCGGTCGGCGTCGACCAGTTCAACCTCTACCTGATGACAAACGGCCAGGAGGAGACGCTCAGAGCCTACGGTCGGGAGATCATCCCGCGCTTCGCGGGCGTTGCCTCCGGGTAGGGCGCAGCGGCGCCAGGGCCACCGGGTGTGCCAGGCATGACGATCCCGCTGGTCGGAGCCGCTCCATGGCTCGTCGGCCGGGCTGTGCGGCTCGAGCCGCTCGGCGAGGAGCACGTCGACGGTCTCGTCGCCGCCGCCGGCGAGAATCGCGCGACCTACGCCTACACGGCCGTCCCCGATGGGCGTGAGGGGATGCTCGAGGCCGTGAGAGTGCTGGTCGCCGCTCGCGCCGCGGGCGAGGACGTCCCCTTCGCGCAGGTTCGCCTCGCCGACGAACGCATCGTCGGCGCCACCCGTTTCCTCTCGCTGCGCCGGCGGCCGGGGGAGCCGCGCCCCTACGCGGTCGAGATCGGTGGAACCTGGCTCGCCGCCTCCGTCCAGCGCAGCGGGATCAACAGGGAGGCGAAGCTTCTCCTGCTCACCCACGCCTTCGAGAGCTGGCGGGTGGGCCGGGTCGAGTTCAGGACGGACGCACGCAATCGTCGCTCGCGCACGGCCATTCTCGGGCTCGGCGCGAGCTTCGAAGGGATTCTGCGCAGCTGGCAACCCTCCCAGGTCGCCGGCGAGGAGCATCTCCTGCGTGATACCGCCGTCTACTCGGTCGTGGCCGCGGAGTGGACGAGCGTCCGCGGCGCGCTCGCGGCGCGCGTCGGCTGAGGACGGGAGCCGGCCGGCCGCGTCCCCGACGACGCGACCGGCCCACTTCTCGTACTGTTCCCGGCGAACGGTTGCAGGTGGTCGAGAGGGAGCTTGGAGGAGCGGGAGCGAGCCGTCTCCTTCCCGGAGGGGGGGCATGACGTTCGTTGCGAGCGAGCGCGTCGGGGTCGCGATCCGCGGCGAGTTTCCGATCTTCGCGCACAAGACCTACCTGAACTCCTGCTCGCAGGGCGCGCTCTCGCTGCGCGTCCGCGACGCCTACCACGAGTACCTCTCCGGCTGGGAGGCAAACGGCGCCGAATGGGGCCACTGGGTGGAGCGCGCCGAGACGATGCGAGCCGCCTTCGCGCGCCTGCTGCGCGCGGGCACCGACGAGCTGGCAATCACGACCTCCGTCTCCCAGGCGGTGGCCGGAGTGGTGAGCGCGCTGCGCTTCGACCCGGCGGGGCGCTCGCGGATCGTCATCAGCGACCACGAGTTCCCCACCGTCGGGCAGATCGCCCACGCGCAGGAGCTGCGCGGGGCGGAGGTCGTGCACGTACGCGCCTCGAGCGACGGGTCGATTCCCCCGGAGCGCTTCGCCGAGCTCGTCGACG
>Ga0302325_10027579_pt1 | contig 11770 bp, 9 predicted proteins | sample Palsa_T0_2_FD_201948 | JGI IMG/M metagenome (GOLD analysis project Ga0302325, IMG submission 201948) | Peat permafrost microbial communities from Stordalen Mire near Abisko, Sweden - Palsa_T0_2 | ecosystem: Environmental > Terrestrial > Soil > Palsa > Peat permafrost | place: Sweden: Abisko... | reverse complement strand
AAGTCGCCTCGGAGCGCACCGCGTTCGCGTTTGGCCGCGTGCATGCAATAGGGGAATGCGTCAACGAACTTCCAGTGAAGGTACTGAGGGTTTGAGAGGCAAATTCAGTTTGGGTTCCACTGCGAGGAACCCCAGGGAGGATGTCATGAAACGCAACCGTATCGGTAACTTATCGCTCTGGGCGCTGTCGCTTCTGTTGGCCACCACCGGCGCCTTCGCTCAATCCCCGGCGCGGGCCGATGTGCCCTTCGCTTTCAACGTAGGAACCAAACACCTGCCTGCCGGTGCCTACGAAATCAAGCGGGCAGATTTCGACAGCAATTTCGTTATGGTCAGCAATCGTAACACTGGCGAAACCGTGCTCTCTCTGTTTCAACGGGAGATTCCCAGCCATGTGAGCCGCAAGTTGATTTTCCACCATCGTGGCAACCAATACTTTCTGGCTGAGATTTGGGGAGGCGAGGGCAACGCCGGCATGGCCATGCCGGCCACCAAAGCCGAGCGGCAGGTCGAGGTCGCCAGCAACCCCACCACGAAAAACATCGAGATCGCTCTCAGGTAACCAACGCGCAGCCTGACACACGCAGCAAATTCAGTTCGGGTTCCACTGTAAAAGGAGCCCCAAGGAGAATGTGATGAAACGCAATCTGTTCGCAACCCTTTCCCTAGGGGCTCTCTCGGCCCTCCTCACCGCCACCAGCGCATACGCCCAACCTGGAGTGGAGGCGAATGTACCCTTCGCCTTCAACGTAGGAACCACGCAGATGCCGGCCGGGACCTATACAATCAAGGTCGATTCTCTGAACAACTCAATCAAGATCCACAATTGCGACAACAGTGCCACCATCTTTTCGCATGCCCAGCGCGAGTATCCTGGCGAGAAGAGCCAGAAACTGGTCTTCCGGCAAGTTCGCAATCAATACTTCTTGGCCGAGATTTGGGGAGAGCAGGGCAGTGACGGCATGATGCTCAAAGCCCCCAAGCCGGAATCCAGGCTAGAGGAAGCGAGCCGGCCAACGCCCTCTCAAAAAGAAATAATGATCGCCCTCAAGTAACAGATCATCGGACCCAAGCCAAGAGCCGGAACCAACCCTTCCGGCTCTGCCTTTTTCGGTGGCATCCAAGAATCCCAAGTCGTCCTCAAGGCTTGCCCGTCGCATGAGCACTGGCCGCCAGCGCCTTAGTCCTCGCCGCAGCTTTAGCCGCGTTCTTCTTATCAATCTCCGCCGACTTCGCCCGTTCCTCCGGGCTCATCCACTGCGGATCAACCGAGTTCGCCGTACCCGGCTGCATGGTCTGCAACCGATCCGCCGGCAGCGTATAAGGCCGCCAGTCATGTTGCAGCGGCTGTCCTGGGCGAGGCTTCCAATGTGACTCCCCAAATCCCTGGGTCTTCAGTGTGGTCCAGCGGTTCGCCTGTTTATCGGCAAGAGTAGGCGCCTGGTTCCACGGATTCCCCGACATCGCATTCAAGTCGTACACAAACTTGCCGTCCTTGATGGTCAACTCGCAGACCATTTTCTTATCGCTCTCCACCCGCGAATTGTACGAATCGCCAAACCCGAAGTGCCCATGCTCCATGCTGATCACCGCAACATCGGCAATTGCGCCTTCGGAGAGATTACCTAACTGATCCTGCTTCACCTCATGCGCCGGATGCCACGTCATCGCCGCGACCACATCCTTCAGCGGCCAGCCGATCGCCAGGAACTTATCGCCAATGTTCAGCATGTCTTTCATCCCTGCGTTCATGCTGTCCACATGCAGATCGGTCGAGATGGAATCCGGCGGAAACCCATCCATTAAGAGCGGAATCACCACCGACCACGCAAAACTTGCCTGCCCATGACCGACATCGAAATAAATCCCCTTGGCCCGGGCTTCCCGTAGTCCGCGGCCAACGCCGCCGGTTATATTGTCCTGCTCCCCGCGCTCGCCCGAAAGAGCATGCGTATAAATATCCCCAGGCCGAAGGTAGTCCTCAAACAGCTTGTAGATAGGCCGCTCGATCCGCCGTGCGCCGAAGTCGATCATCACCGGGATATTCGCCATCTTCCCCGCAATCTCGGCCTGCTCATAAGGCTTCCACTCCGGACCGGTAAAGTGCGCGCTCTTGATGCCGACAATCACCCCCGGATACTTCAGCGCCATCTCACCCGTCTTCTGCCCGTCCATGTCGGCAGTATTTTGTTCGATCCCGTTGGGCCGCATGCCTGCGCCAACGATATTCAGCATCGCCAGCACCCGCGTCTTCGAGATATCAATCACCCGGCTCTTGAAATCCGGAAAGCTCCGCCAGCCCGACGATCCTGCATCCACGACCGTCGTCACCCCGCTGCGAAACGTAAATCCATCCGGATACACGCTAAGATCACCGGCGTAGGAGTTCTTCTCGCCCGTACCCGCATATACATGCACGTGAATGTCCACCAATCCCGGTACCACGTACATGCCGGTGACGTTCACCGTCTTGATGGCCCTGTGTGCGGGGATGATCCGAGCCACCTTGGCGATCTTGCCATCCCGAATCGCGACGTCCATCAGCGCATCGATGTTGTTCTTGGCATCGATCACGTGGCCACCCTTCAGCAGCAGGTCATATTCCGGTGGGGCCGCAGGCTGTGCGCCCGCATAAGGAGCAGCCGTAAACGACGCAAGCATCAATGCAACGCAGACCGTCGCGATGCGAAGTTCTATCCTGCGGGTGTTCCCCTCAGGTCGAATGAACAAACGTGATAAAAGCATGGTCAAATGCTAATCGATGGGCTGAGGGCCCTTCTAGGTCGAACGTCCTATACCAGGTGGGGCGCTCGCGAAGCCGTGCCGCAATAGGCTGCGTCGATTTCAGTGTGTGCGTTAGAACCTAATGATTGCGAAATGAGTCCCGCAGAGCCTGCCCTGAGCTTGTCGAACGGGGGACGGCTGAACTTAGCCCAGGACGCAGTCCCATAAGCGCTACCTTGTTTGGGATGTTTTTCTTCAAAATTCCCACAAAATCGTCATCCTGAGCGGAGCGCCTCACAGATTTATCGAGTGGCACCGCGCTTGTGGCGCGGAGTCGAAGGACCCCGAGGATGCTTTCTTGCCCATGCTGTTCGGAGCTTTTCGACCACCGAAGCCCGCGCCTGGCGGACCCGCCACGGTCTTTCCCTGGGGGGCCGAGAACAAGAACTGCTAGCATCTTGCCATGTCCGGTGGCCACATCTACATTCTCGGCAGCCATACAGGCACGCTTTAAATTGGCGTCACCAGCCATCTGTATCTGCGCGTCATGCAACATAAGCAAGGCACGTTGGAAGGTTTCACTGCGGCCTATGGCTGCAAGCGCCTGCTCTACTTTGAGGGTTACGAAGGCATTCGATCGAAGATGATTACAGTGCATGAAAAGATGTAGCCGTGACCATCAAGTGCGTACCGAAGGAAGATCCTGTTCTCGGGCTTCGGTGGTCGAAAAGCTCCGAACAGCATGGGCAAGATAAGCATCCTCGGGGTCCTTCGACTCCGCGCCATCAAGCGCTGTGTCCCGCGATAAATCTGTGAGGCACTCCGCTCAGGATGACGGTTTTGTGGGAGTTCTGAAGAAAAACATCCCAAACAAGTTAGCGCTTATGGGACGCAGTCCTGGGTAGAGATTGAAGAGACGAAATGTCCTCCAGGGACGATCCTCTCTTATTCTGTCCGCAACGCCTGCATAGGATCGATGGACGCCGCGCGCCGCGCAGGGATCAGCGCAGCCAGGAAGCCGCAAACCGCAAGCAACACGCAGACCGACAAAATCGTGGCTGGATCATGAGCATCGACGCCGAAAAGGAACGCTTTGATGGTTCGCGTCGCGATCCATGTGCAAGCCAGGCCCAAGACCAAGCCTGATCCCAACAAGAAACCGGCCTTTCTTAAGACCAACAGCGTCACGTCCGTTCGCTGCGCACCCAGGGCCATGCGAATTCCTAATTCGCGTGTCCGGCAGCTCACCGAATAAGTCATGAGGCCGTACAGGCCAACCAGCGCCAGCAAAAGAGCAATGGCCGCAAACACGCCGAGTAAAGTTGTTTGAAAGCGTCGCCGGGCAGTTGCTTCGGACATCAGATCGCCCATGGTGTGAACATCACCGCGTGCCAGGTTCGGATCAATGCTCTTGAGTGTTCGTTGGATCTCCGAAGCCACTGCCGAGGGCGGCCGCATGGTGCGCACGGCGATATATGCTGCGCCTAACTCATAACCTGGGGAATACATCTGTGGCTGCGGAGCCTCTTCCAGGGTGAGATGGCGCACGTCCGTCACTACGCCGATCACGGTGCTCCAGTGAGAATGGTCCTTTTCGTCGGTGCTGATACGCCCTCCAATAGGATTGCGATCCGCAAAATATTCCTTCGCAAATTGTTGGTTGATGATGGTTGGCCGTGCCGGGCTCGAAGCGTCATCCTCGGCAAAGAAGCGTCCCGCAACCAGCGGAATGTTCATGGCTCGAAAGTACTGCGGCGTGACCAAGCGCCCCTCGGCCATTTGATCTTTCTGGTTCGCGAAGCCATCTACCCAGAAGAATCCCAGGCTCTCGCTATGACTGAGAGGCAGGTAATTGACTGCCCCTACCGCGTCGATACCCGGAAGAGCACCGAGCTTGCCAATAAGGTTTCTGAAAAAAGCACCTTGCTGTTGCGGAGTGCCGTACCGCTCATCGAGCCCGACATTCATCGTGACCGTGGATGGTGAAAATCCCGTGGTGACCGATTCAACATTCAGATAACTCCGAATGAACAGGCCGGCGCCGGCCAGCAGTACCACCACCAGCGCCGCTTCGACCACGATGAGTGCGTTCTGCGAGCGGCTATGTGTACCCGCCACGGCGCCGCCTCCGCCCGATGTCAGAAAGCCGTTAAGACTCACCCGGGCTACGGTCAGCGCAGGAAGAATGCCGGCTAATACGCTGGTAAGCAGAGACACGCTCACAGTGAAGAGCAGCACCCGCGTGTCTAACGATGCCTCATTGAGGCGCGGAATGTCCCCCGGATCGAGATCCAGCAGAATGTGCAGGAAGACGTACGCCAGCCCAATGCCGAGGACTCCCGCGGCGACACCAATCAGCAGCGATTCAGTGAGGAGCTGGCGGATGATGCGCCCGCGGCCTGCGCCCAGCGCCACCCGCATGCCCAGTTCCCGCATCCGGTTGGCGGCCCGGGCTAATAGCAGGCTCGCCGCGTTTCCGCAGGCAATCAACAACACCAGCAACACCGCCCCTAGCAGCAGCCACATGAGGGGACGCACCGGCCCGACGGCGTTGTCCATGAAGTTTTCGACGAACGCACCCCAGCCTCTCCCGAAATCGCCACTATGCAGCTGGTCAAGACGAACCATGATCGTGCTCATTTCCGACTGCGCCTTACTCACCGAAATCCCGGGCCGCAGACGGGCAATCACTTCATCGCTTCCCGGTTCTCGCTCTGCTTTTTGTTTGGGCGTCAACGCCAGCGGAATCCAAATGTGTGTTGCCTTGACCGAGGCGTTTCCGTAGGGCAGGTCAGAGCTGGAAGGATAGGCAAACTCCGGCGGCATCACGCCCACGATCCGGTAACGAACTCCCTCCAGGGTAAGCGAATGTTCCAGGACATCGGCGCGATCCGCGAAAATCGAGTGCCACAGCGCGTGGCTGATCACGGCGACGCGACTGTGGCCAGGCTGGTTATCATCGGCCCCGATGGAGCGGCCGATTTCCGGTGTCGACTCCAGAGTCTCAAAAAAATTCTCATCGACACGCGCTGCGCTTACCCGCTCTACCGACCCATCCATCGCGAGATGGAAGGTTGCCTGCTCAAATGCAGACATGTTCGCGAACGAATGGCCTTGTCGCTTTATGTCGAAGAAATCCGCATAGCTCGGCGTCATGACCTCAACGGGAACGGGGAGGCGCGGGTTGGGAGTGAATAGGTAGACCAGCCGCTGCGGCTCCCCGTATGGCAGCGAACGAATCAGGACCGCATTTACCAGGCTGAAGATCGCAGTACAAGCACCGATACCAACCGCCAGCGTGCTCACCGCAGTGATGGTGAAACCAGGGCTGCGGCGCAGCGTGCGCAGGCCATACTGGGTGTCCTGCAGAAGGGAATCAAGCCATGGCAGACTGCGGCGTTCGCGATGAGCCTGCTGTGTCTGCTCCACGCCGCCAAGGTGGATGAGAGCCTGCCGGCGGGCTTCCTCCGCGGTAAGGCCGGCGCGGATACCCGCGTCTGTATGGAGCGTAATGTGGGATTCGAGCTCGGCAGCAAAGTCGTCGTCGGCACGGCGGCCGCGGAACAGGCCCAGCAGACGAAAACAGAAAGCTCGCAATTTGCGCATGGCGGTTACGCTTCGCCAGCCGGAGTAAGGAAGCGAGCCAGGATCGCGGTCGTCTGTTCCCACTCGGCAGCGGCTTTCTTCACTTGCCGCTGGCCGGCCTTGGTGAGCTCGTAGTATTTCGCTTTGCGATTATTTTCCGAGACGCCCCACCGCGATCGGATAAACCCCTCCTGCTCGAGTCTGAGCAAAGCGGGATAGAGCGTGCCATAATTCAACTGCAAAACATCGCCGCTGGTCTGTTCGATCCGCCGCGCAAGTCCATATCCGTGGAGCGGACCGAGCGTTTCCAGCGTACGCAACACCATGAGCGCCAGGGTCCCCTGCCAAACATCCGTCTTTTCGCCCACGACATTGCTCCTGTTGCTACCCAATAGGAGCAATATACCGGCACACCTATGGGAACGCAAGAGGAGAAGGCCCACAAAGCAACAGCCCTACTCCGTCCGCAAAGCCTGCACCGGATTAATAGACGCCCCACGCCGCGCCGGAATCATCGCAGCAATCCACGCAGCTACCCCCAAAACCAAAATCGCACCCGCCATGACTCGAGCATCCGCACGAGTGATCTCATAAAGCTGTGCCTTCACAAACCGTACGCAAAGCAACGCCACAGGAATCCCAATCATGAGCCCAACCGCGGTCTGCAGGATCGCGCCCCGCAACACCATCGCAATCACCCCTCCGCGCCCCGCCCCGAGTGCCATGCGGATGCCAATCTCCGGAATCCGCCGCGCTACGGTATACGCCGTAACCCCGTATAAACCAATGGTGGCCAGCAGCAGCGCCAGCGCTCCAAACAGCATGGTCAGCCGCGAGATCATCCGCTCCTGACTAAAACGCTCCGCAATCTGCTCCTCGAAGCTCTGAAACTTCACCACCGTCAGATTTGGGTTGATGCTGGCCAGCGTCTTTTGTACCAGAGCCTCCATGTTGTCCTCCGGCCGGTCAGTCTGAATCACGATCGCCCCGGCATACAGTGACACATCGTTCTCGATCGGCTCCTTATCACTCACATCACGCTGCATCAGGGGAATGAAAAACATAGGATGGTTCTTCAGTCGCGCGCTCTCGTAAGCGGTGTCCTTCACCACCCCGACAATTTCAAAGTCTCCCGATGATTCGGGGCCGGCTGGACCAATGCGTCTTCCCAGCGGATTGCGCTTGCCCAGGAGCGTCTTGACGAAGGATTCATTCACCACCGCCACCGGCGACGCCGTCGACGTATCCTGCTCGCGAATGCCCCGGCCCATCACCACCTGCGTGCCCACCGAGTCGAAGAACTCCGCGTTGGCCTTCACAAAGGAAGCGACGACGTTGAGAGCTGGATCACCCTGCACCTGGACCTCGTTGCCCCAGTTGTTATCCTCCATCGGCGTGTAACTGGCGATGCCCACTTTCGTGACTCCTGGCAACAAATGGAATCGATCCTCCATCGTGCGATAGAGCGCTTCTAACTGTCTCTGAGCAAATCCGGCGGCCTGGGGATTGATATGCACAATGTAGCGATTCTTGGCATCGAGCTTCAGATCGGTACTCTCAAGCTTGCGCAGACTCTGCAGGAACAGACCGGCACCCACCAGCAGCACGAACGACAATGCCACCTGCAGCATTACCAATGAGCGCTGTAGCAGGGCAGTACCCGTCGCCGTACTCCGCGCGCCATTCCGCAGAGCATCCGCCGGGTTTGCTTGAGCCGCGATCCAGGCCGGCGCCACCCCGAACAGAGCCCCGGTCGCCAGCGACAGCGCAAATGCAAACCCGATGACCGAGGTCGACGGACTCGCATGGATCGGTACGTTCTGTTCTCCCGGAAAGGCCAGCATCAACAGCATCCGCGTACCTGCATAGGCGATAGCCAAACCGGCGATGCCGCCCATCGCCGCCAACAACACGCTCTCAGTGAGCAGTTGACGCACGATCCTCCCGCGCACGGCTCCCAGCGCAGAGCGCACAGACATCTCGGCGCGTCGTCCCATCCCACGCACCAGCAAAAGATTGGCAATGTTCGCGCAGGCAATCAACAGCACCAGCCCGGCAATCCACATCAGCAGTTGCAGCTGCGAACCATATTGCTGCTGCATATCCCGGATTCCCGCGCCCCCCGGCGTGAGCACCACATGCGCTCTGGCCACGACTGCCTTGCCGCGCTCCGACGTAAACACCTTCGTGGTCTCCAGGGTCTGCCGTAGCAGGCCACTGAGCTTCTGCTGCAGAGGAGCAACAGCAACGCCAGGCTTGATACGCCCGACTAGATAAAGCCATTGCGTCTGCGGGTCGTGTATATAGGGAGCATTCGCCAGCGCCGGCATCGCCTCGATCGGCAGGTAGAAGTCTGGTGGCATGCTCGACAACCGGTCGCCGAAGAACCCATCCGGCGCAACCCCAATCACCGTCACCGGTTTCGTATTGACGTAGAATGTGCTGCCAATCACCGAAGTATCGCCTGCGTAATCACGGTGCCACGCTTCATAACTCATCACCGCCACCGGGGGAGCGCCCCGGCGATCGTCATCGTCCGCCAGCAGCCGTCCTGCCGCAGGATGTAGACCAAAAGTGCGAAAGTAGTTGCCGGAGACAAACTCCCCTACCGCAGAGCGCGCTGCTGTTTGCGTACCCTCGCGCCGGGCAACAATCGGCTGGAAGCCGAAGCCCGCTTGCATGGCAGCCAGTTCGGCAAACTCCGGCGTGTTCTTCTTGAACTGCTCGTATGTGTCAGTGGAGAAATATGTGTAGTCCCCCTCATTCGATTGAATACCGCCGTTGATACAGCAAGCGTTGTTGTCACCCAGCCGGTAGAGAGTTGCCGGGTCAACCACCGGCAGATTCTTTAACAACACTGCATTCACCAGTGTGAAAATGGCAGCGTTCGCCCCAATGCCCAAAGCCAGCGTCAGCAACACTGTAACGGTGAACGCCGGGCTCTTACGTAACTGCCGCAGTGCATACCGAATATCCTGTGCCGTGGTTTCAAGAAAGCTTATGCCGCGCGATTCCCGGCAATCCTCCTTGACCCGGCCAAGCGCGCCGAACTCAAGACGGGTTCGCCGCAGAGCCTCGTCCCGCGTGAGGCCGGCCCGCACATGCTTCTCCACCTGCTGCTCGAGATGGAATCGCAACTCCTCGTCGAGTTCGTTTTCTACCGCGTCGCGCCGGAGCAGGGAGCGAAGCCGAAAAACCAAATCGCTAAGCATTCCGTGTCTCCTAAACGGTTCCCAGTACCTGGGCTACCGCGGCTGTCAGTCTCTGCCACGCATCCTTCTGTACTTCGAGTTGCTGGCGCCCACTCTTGGAGAGTTCGTAGTACTTCGCCCGGCGGTTATTCTCTGACGTTCCCCAGCGAGCCTTGATCAACCCGCGCCGCTCCATCCGATGCAGCGCCGGATACAGCGAACCTTGTTGAATCTGCAGCACATCACTCGACATCTGCTGAACCCGCTCAGAAATGGCCCAACCGTGTTGAGGACCCAGGGCGAGTGTCCGCAAAATCAGCAAATCCAGCGTGCCTTGTGGAAGATCAATGCGAGCACCGGTCATGTCCTTCCCCTTTCACTTCTGCAGGAAAGGTACAACACTTCCTGTAGAAGTACAAGGGAGCGCAGGCCAGGTATTATCGGCGGACAGCAGCCCCAATCTCGCAAAGCTGCTTCACCGTGTATTCCACTTCCTCGTCCGTCGTATAGAAATGCGGTGCGACACGAATACCCGCCTGAGGCCGGTAGTCCACCAGAATTTCGCGTCGCGTCAACTCCTGGGTCGTCTCTTTGCCGTTCGGCACATCCAGGATCACCACCCCGGCACGCCGTTCGGCCTCACGGCAGGTGCGCAACGGGATGCCAGCCTCATCTGCCAGGTCCATCAGCAACTGGGTCTGGCGCAGCGACTTCGCACGTATATTCTCCACCCCGATCTCCTGGATGATCTCGTATCCCGATCGCGCAGAATAGAGCCCCGGTACATTGGGCGTGCCGTTCAAAAAGCGCATGGCGTTCTCCGCGAATTTGGTGGGGCCCGCCTCAAATCCAAAAGGCTCCCGGTGGGCCTGCCACCCCGTTGCCGCGGGCTCCAGTTGGCTCCACAAATCCCGCCGCACGTACAGGTATCCGGCGCCGGGGCCGCCGCACAGCCACTTCACCGACCCTCCGGTTGCGAAATCCACCCCCAGCTCTCGCACATTTACAGGCAGGCATCCGGCCGATTGGTACAGATCGGCCACCACCATCGCTCCCACCGCATGTGCTTTCCGCGTGATCGCCCCCAGGTCCTGCACGTACGAACTGCGGAACGCGACCTGCGAGACTGAGACCAGGCGCGTCTCCTCATCAATGGCCGCCAGCATCGCTTCCAGCGGAAGCGTCATCCCGTCTGCCGACGCCACCCGCGTAACCCGTGCGCCCTGCCTCTCCAGGCCGTAATAAATGTAATCGTTGGAAGGGAAGTTCAAACCATCCGTAACCAGCTTGTTGCGTGGCTCGCGCCAATCGAAGCACGACGCCACGATCCACTGGCAGATGGAGACGTTCTGGTGCATCACCACCTCGCCCGGCCCGGCCCCGACGATGGAGCCGATCAGGTCGCCGACGGTCACCGGCATCTCCCACCAGCCTTCTTCCCAGGCGCGAATCCCGCGGGTAGCCCAGGTATCGGCGAATTCCTGCAGGCGCTCAGACACCCGCCGCGGCATGGCGCCCAGCGAGTGGCTGATCATGTAGGTGGTGTGGTCAAGGATAGGGAATTCCTTACGCCAGGCCAGCAATGGATCATTCATGAAGTGACTCCCTCCGCAGTCGCCATGCTACGGCGAACAATCCCAGCGCCGGCAATCCATAAACCAACGTCATGCGGAACACGCTGGTGAACGCCGTAGTCAGCAGAATCGCCGCCATCAACCCGGCGCCCAAGACGCTCAAATACGGATACCCCCACATGCGAAAAGCCAGCGGCTTGCCCGCGTGCGCCCGGCGGAAATACAGATGGGTCACGAAGATCATCATCCAGGTGAACAATGCGCCGAAGATCGCGATCGAAAACATCAGGGTGAAGGATGCATCCGGAAACAACACATTCAGCACCGTGGCCAGCGCGATCCCAATCGATGACAACAGCAGTGCCGAAACCGGGGTTCCCCGCGCGCTCAGTTTGCCAAATCGCCGCGGTGCGTACCCCGCCCGCGCCAGGCTGAACATCATCCGGGTCGTGATGTACAACTGGCTGTTCATGGCCGAGAGCGCCGCCACCAGGATCACAAAATTCACTACCCCTGCGGCCAGCGGCACATGGGAGCGCGCCATCACGGTGACAAATGGGCTTTGCCCCTTTCCCGACTCCGTCCAGGGAACGATAGCCAGAATGATCGCCATCGTCAGCAGATAGAAGATCACCAGCCGCGCGACGGTAGAGCGAAAAGCCTTGGTGATGGCCCGCTGCGGATCGTCTGCTTCGC
>Ga0302325_10027577_pt1 | contig 11770 bp, 11 predicted proteins | sample Palsa_T0_2_FD_201948 | JGI IMG/M metagenome (GOLD analysis project Ga0302325, IMG submission 201948) | Peat permafrost microbial communities from Stordalen Mire near Abisko, Sweden - Palsa_T0_2 | ecosystem: Environmental > Terrestrial > Soil > Palsa > Peat permafrost | place: Sweden: Abisko... | reverse complement strand
CGCCTTCAAGTCCAGGCGCTCGCCGCAACGGCCATGGAACGGTTTGGCCGCGTCGATATTTTGGTCAACAATGCCGGCTCCAACGTTCCTCAGGACATCGACCAAATTACCGATGATGCATGGGATCGGATCCTCGAATTGAATCTATCAAGCGCGATGAGGCTGAGCCGCGCGCTGGCGCCGCAGATGAAGGAGCGCAAATGGGGCAGGATCATTCACGTTTCCTCGGTGCTGGGCCAGACCGGGATGCAGGGGCGCAGCGTCTACTCTGCTTCCAAATCCGGACTGCTGGGCCTGGCGCGGGCTAGCGCAATGGATCTGGGGCCGTATGGAATCACGGTCAACTGCCTGGTACCCGGCCCATTTTTGACCGACCTGCCGGCCAGCGTTCTCACCGACGAACAGAAAAAACGCTTCGCGGATCGGACAGCGCTCGGAAGATGGGGCCGGCCGCCGGAAATCGCGGGCGCGGCATTATTGCTTGCGAGCGAGGCCGGCTCTTATATCACCGGCTCGGCGCTGGTAGTGGATGGCGGAGCTCTCGCGAAGATGCTGTAGGCCCGCCGCCGAGAGTTCAACGGTCACGGGGGTTCGATGAAAGCGTGGCGCTTTTACGGGTTTAACGACATGCGCCTGGATGAAGTGCCGGCGCCTGAGTGCACGCCCGGACATGTCGTCGCGCAGGTGCTCTGCGTGCAGCCAAGCGTTACGGAAGCCCAACTCGCGTTCGGCATCCCCACGCTCGCTTACGAAAAGATCAAGCGGCGCCTCGAGACCGAAGCTCCGGTGCAATTATTCGGGCATGAGTTCTGCGTGCGCATCGTGGAGACCGGGGAAGGTGTATCCGGGTTCAAGGTTGGCGACCGGGTGGCGGCCAGAGCCAAACTGCCTTGTCAGAATTGCTCGATGTGCCTGAGCGGTCAGAACTATCTCTGCCGAAAGGGCCCCATTATCGGCTTCCAGTTACCGGGATGCTTCTCTGAGTTCGCCGTGCTTCCCGAAATTGCTTTGGTCAAGGTAGCCGACAACATCTCGGACAGCGAAGCGGCGTGCCTGCAGTCGCTCAGCGACAGCGTTGCGGCGGTTGAAACGGCGCAGATCGGTATCGGCGACTCGGTGGCGATCTTGGGTCAGGGCAGCATGGGGATGGAGTGTCTGCAGGTGGCTCGCAACAGCGGCGCGGGCCTGCTCATTACCGTGGATGTGCGCGAGGAGTCCTGTCGCATGTCCAAGGAACTCGGCGCCGATCATGCGCTGAATGCGGGTGAATGCGATCCTGTAGCCGTTATACGGGAACTAACCGGCGGCAACGGCGCCGATATCGTTTTCGAATGCGCCGGTGGCAGCCCCAAGCAGGGTCTGGCCGGCAGTCGCACGCTGATGCAAGCGGTGGATGCCGTGCGTTCGGGAGGCAAGATTGTGGGCGTCTCCTGGTTCGGGCAGCCGCTGCAGATCGATATCGACACGCTCCGCGAGCGCAGTCTGCGTTATGTATTCCCGGATATCAGCAGTCTCAGCCATCTCGAACACACGGTGCGTCTGGTTTCTTCGGGGCGCGTGCGCTTGAAACCAACCATCACGCATATCCTGAACGGCATCGATGCGGTGCCCCAGGCATTCGAGATCACGGCCAACAAAGGAAAGTATCAGGCCATTAATCCCGCGCAGGTGATGATGTGAATCCTATTCTCGAACGGCTGAAAGGAGTCCGTGCTTCGCTTCTCTCGGACGCGCTGGGGAAGGGCGGCGCGATGGATCACGACATGCGCTGCTGGTCGGCGAACTGCAAAATGATCGGCCGCGCCTTCACGCTGCGGGTGCATACAGCCGACATCCTGATGGTGGGGAAGGCGCTTTCCGAGTGCCCGTCCGGTTACGTACTTGCGATTGATGGTCAAGGCGAACTGAACACGGCGCTTTGGGGAGGCATCACCACGATCTGTGCGCGGCTCAAGGGAATTGCGGGCACCGTGATCGACGGCGCTATTCGCGATGTCGCGCAGATAGGCCGTGATTCGCTGCCAGTGTTCGCGCGGGCGGCAGTGCCTAACGCCGGAGGCGCGGAGTATCTCGGTGAAACCGGGATTCCCATACAGTGCGCTGGGGTGGTAGTGTGTCCCGAAGACTGGATCGTCGGAGACGAGGACGGAGTTGTAGTGGTTCCGGCCGCAAAGCTGGACAGCGCGATTGAACTCGCCGAGCGCCTGCGCGAAGTGGAGCGCGAGATCGAAGCGCAGGTCGAGCAGGGCCGCGATTTGGCGGAGCTGCTGAGATACAACGAACTGCTGGAGAGCAAAGCGCGGGGTCCACTGCCGCAGATGCGATTCGTGCGGAAGGTGGATTGACCGCTTGCTGACGCGCACGGATCAGAAAAGCGCCTGATCGAGGCCCAGAGCATTCAGAATCGTGGCATGCATGTCGTTGACGGAATGCGCTCCACGGCCGCCTGGTAGCCGAATTCGTCGGTGACGCCGACCACCCGGCCGCCCTTCACGCCCCCGCCGGCCATCCAGATGGAAAAGCCTTTTGGGGCGTGGTCACGCCCGCTGAAGGACTGTGAGATCGGCCGCCGCCGAGGCGCGCGTGCGATGGTTCTTTTCGAGGTCGGCGTGCCAGTCGGCGCGCCATCAGGCAGTTGTGCGCGAAGTGCAGGCATACCGGATCGTCGAAGCCATAAAGCTTCCGGGTGGCGTCGGCCTCTTTGGTCAGGTCCACTGCATCCGGAGCCTTGCTCTGCATGCGGAAAGCCAGCTCGTAGGAATCGATGCGCGCCGCCAACTCGGAGTCGCCGCCATTGGCATCCGGATGCATCCGGTTCATGGTCTCGATGAAGTCCAGCCTTGCGCGCTGCTGGGCGGGCTCCACGAAATTCGGCGACGCGATATCCGCGATGGGCGCGCCCTGACTGCGGAACGCGGTGCCCTGATACGCCGCGGGCATGAATCCGGAACTCCACTGATAGCGAGGCTGGCCCGCCAGGTCAAGAGCGAAATTCAGTGCTCAACCGTCCGCCGTGAAGTTTATTCATTCACGGGGCCAGCGAGATGCTCGCAATATCTCTTGTGCCGGTGCTCCATTCATTCCGCACGCGCCCCTCGCGGTTGACTTCAATGATGCGGCGCCCCAGGTAGTCGCTAACGAGCAATCCACCATCTTCGACCGGCTCGATGCCGGTTACCCAGCCCAGCCGTATATCCATGTGGTCTCCGCCGATCGATCGCAACACCTTTCCGGATCGATCCACCTCCATCACCTCGCCGGGATCGGCCAATCCGATAACGGTATTGCCGCCCGGCAGCCGCAGCGCCTGGTACGGTGCTCGTCGCGGTCCTCCAGGCGCTTCGAAAGTCCAGACCACGTTGCCCGCCGAATTGATTTCGATAATCTTTCCAGCCGCCTCGATGGCCATGAGCGTATTGCCCGCGCTGTCGCCTGCCTCGACCCGCCGGCAGTTGCGCATGCGCATTCCGCCAATCTCCGGGCTCTGGTATTTCCAAACGACGCGGCCGTCACGATCCACTTCGACCAGCTTTCCCTGTTGAGAATCCCCAATCAACGTATTGCCATTCCGGAGGCGCTGCGCGGCGACCGGCACTTGCAGGCCCTCGGCGGCTCCGTAGGTCCAGACCACGCGGCGGCTCCGATCGATTTCGACCACACGGTGAGTCAGGTCCATGGTGAAGAGAACATGCCCATCCGGCAGGGCCTGTACGTCGCGGCCCCGCGCATTGGGCGTGCGCCAGAGAATCTTTCCCGAAGGCCACGAGATGCCCAGGATCTCTCCGGCGGCGCCATGATCCGAAACCACCAGTTCGCGCTCGCTTTTGGGCAGGAGGTGCCGGTCGAAGAAGTCGAACATCCGTCGCTCGGCGCGATCGGCGTCCGCGCCTTTGAATCCGTGGCCTCCGCCTTGGATGGTTTCCAGTTCGGCCTCCACCCCGGCATTCTGCAGGCGCTCCGTGATCCAGACGGCCTGTTCGTAGGCCACGTAGGGATCGGCCGTACCGTGGATGGTTAAGACCGGCGCTGCCCGGGGGGTCACCCAGTTCAACGGGCTGGCTCGCCTGTGCGCCTCCCGCTCGTGATCCAGATCTCCGCCGAGGAACAATGGGAGGACCTCTGCCGCGTCCACGCTCTTACCGTAAGATTTCGTGAAATCGGCGGGACCGTAGTAATTCACCACGCACGCGACCCTGCTGGATTGGTCCAGATTCGAACCGCTGCCTTCCAATTCGGGAACATCCGGTGTAAGTCCGGCGAACAGGGCAAGATGGCCGCCGGCGGATTCACCGGTCACGCCGATGCGCTCCGGATCCAGATTGAAGCGCCGGGCGTTCGCACGAAGCCAGCGGATGGCCGCCTTCACATCTTGTACGGGCGCGGGAAACTGATACATCGGCGAGAGCCGATAGGAGACCGTCGCCGCAATGTATCCATGCTGCGCCAGGCGCAAGCAGAGCGGCAGATAGTGTTCGCGGTCTCCGGCGCGGAATCCGCCGCCGTGAATACAAACGATCGCGGGCAGCGGGCTCGCGCTCTCGATCGGGCGCACCACGTCCAGAGCAAGGCGTTGTCCTTTTCCGCCAACGATCGAATATTCCAGGTCCGGTTCCCAGATCAGATTCTTCGGAACGGTAAATCCGGCCGGCGGCTGGGCAAAGAGACCAACGGCCAAAATCGTCCACAAGAAAGCTGCTTCGATGCCATGAATCACTTTTTTACTCATTTTTTACTCCCTTGACCAGACCGCGCGGAACTCCGATAGCATATCGTGATGTCAGTTCATTCATAGATGACCTTACTGAATTTTCTTCAAGTGTGCCATGATGCCACAACATTTTATCTCACGCTGCCATGCCGCGGTTGACCGCGACGATATTGCTCTGCGGCGTGGCATGCTCCCGTCCTGCCCCCGAAGACGACGGCCCGGCGCTCGACGACCTCGTGGATGTGTCCGTTACCATCAAACAGATCGCGGGCGGCCATCAGATTACCGCAGGCCCGATCTACATGGCAGCGGTGAGTCGGTTTTCCGCAAACCTAGCGGATATGAAGGCACCGATGTCCCACCACGGATCTGACTGCGGCGCGGACAGCCGTCGATAATCGGGAACGATAAACGCCGTTAGCACAGCCCATCCGGGGCGCGGCCGCTTCGCCCTCTGTCACGGGCGCGATGCCGACTCGTTCGTAATCCGTCAGGCGCATTGCGCCCGAATGGCTGTTTCTGAGTGACCGAAGATTACCGAAAATATAATCGCAGATCAAAGTCGGAAAACACAAGCATGTCCCACGCGCTACCATTCGAAATGAACGATGAGGATCGCGACCTGGAACGTTAACTCGGTTCGTCGCCGCCTTTCGCTGGTCGTAGACTGGCTGGCGGCGAACAAACCAGACGTGCTCTGCCTGCAGGAAACCAAGGTGCCGGATAGCGAGTTTCCTGTTGCCGCTTTCCGCGATGCCGGATACTATGTCGCATTTCGCGGCATGAAGGGCTACAATGGTGTCGCCACGCTCACGCGTCGGGAGCCCGAATCAGTATTCCATGGCCTGTGCGCAGGGCCGGACAACGAGGACGCTCGCATCCTCCAAACCGTAATCCACGGTATCCCCGTCGTCAACACATATGTTCCGCAGGGATACAGAATCGGCACCGACAAGTACGTGTCCAAGCTGGAATGGTTTCATCGCGTACGCAGGTATTTTAGCGAGCGGCTGGATCCGAAGCTGCCGGCGATTTGGCTCGGTGATTTGAACGTCGCTCCCGAGCCGATCGATGTTTACCACCCGGAGCATCGCGTCAACGATCCCGACTTTCACATTGACGCGCGCGAAGCCTATCATTACGCAGTCAGCTGGGGATTCCATGATGTGTTTCGCAAACTCTACCCTCAGCGGGTGCAATACACCTATTGGGATTATTTCCGCAATGCTTTTGCACACAATTGGGGATGGCGCATCGACCACATTCTGGCTACGCCTCCGTTGGCCGCCGCCTGCCGGACTAGCGACGTCGACCTGGAAACGCGCCGCGCTCCCGGAGCATCCGACCACGCTGCCGTGTGGGCGGAATTCGACTAAGCTCCATGCTGGCCGACTTGCGGGTGCTGATCACGCCGAGACTGCTTCAACCTCTTTCCGGGCCGCTGTCCGGATGGCCGACGAACCGAGCCCACACTTCCAGGAACCGAAGCTAAGAACCGATGCGCCGCCGATGCGCCAAAGGAAGACTGGCGAAGCCATGGAGAGATAAAATCTGAGCAGAGAGCAGCGGAAGGTCGCGCGTGTGTCTGCGCCAATTATCGGGCGGAGGTTTTTGCGGGAGCGCGTGATTGAACGGAATGCGTGAGAATGCTATGGACCTTAAAACTTTGCAGGACACACCTCCCTGGGACTGGCCAAGAGATGCCGGGAAGAGATTTCATGAGATTCTGATTGATCACGGGGCCAATGAATCCGACCGGCTCGTGGCCGCCGAGTTAGCGGGCGATTTCACCGTTATCAACGACGAGTTGGCGGATTGCTTAACGGCGATCATTCGCAGTCCTGACGAGCCAGAGCAATTGCGCGCCACGGCTGCAATTGCCCTTGGGCCAGTGCTCGAACAGGCGGATACGGATGGATTCGAGGATCCGGACGAGGTACCCATTACTCAACGCACGTTTCGTAACATCCAGGACTCGCTCGAGAAGCTTCATTTCGACAACACCATTCCCCAGGAAGTCCGGCGGCGAATTTTGGAGGCATCGGTGCGCGCTCCCGAGAACTGGCACCAGAACGCGATCAGGACCGCCTATGCCAGCGGGGACAAAGACTGGGTGCTAACAGCTGTGTTTGCGATGTATTGGGTGCGCGGTTTTGACGATCAGATACTGGAGGCCTTGAAAAGCGCCGACCCCGAGATTCACTACGAGGCCGTGAAAGCAGCCGGCAACTGGGGACTGGCCGCAGCCTGGTCTCACATCGTCGCACTCGTCGATGAGGCTGGCACCCCAAAACCCCTGCTGCTTGCCGCCATCGGTGCGGTCGCCAGCATCCGTCCAGCGGAGGCGCGGAGAATCCTCGTAGACCGGGCCGACTCCGACGACGAAGAAATCGCGGAGGCCGCCGACGAGGCCATCGCGATGGCTGCGATAGCTTCAGGCGAGGAAGACGACGAGGAAGACGACGAAGAGGTTGGAAGTGAGTGGATCAATTGACCGGCACGCCATACCCTAAACAGTTGCAAGGGCTTCCCTTCCCCGTGGCATAAGTACCGCGAGGGCGTTCGAGCGGAAAGCCGATTTCCTGCGTCTAATCCCGAGTCTGCAGGTGCCCGAGGGACGCTATTTGCTGCTGCCCGCGGTGAATGGTCCGTTGTGCGAACCTACGGTTCTACTTCTGATTTCCGACGGTCAGTTGGCGAGCGGCGGGCCGCCCGGCAGCACGATGGCACTCGATCCCGGCGCATAGGGCCGCCGCGTCGCCGTGAACTTCGCGTTGAGGTATTCGCCCATGTAGAGCGTACCGGAGAAGGCATCGCTGGAACCTGTACCCGCGAAGATGTACGGTATCGAATCTCCGCTGCCGCGCTCGGCGGTGTTGCTGCGAAGTTTTATCTGGCTGCCTTCGATAGTGCCTTGCACATCGCGCACCGAGAAGTCGCTCTTGTGCGAACCGTTGACGCGGCCTCCATCCTGCTGCAAGAACAGCACGTGCTGGCTCTTGCTGCTGAAGAACTCCACGTTGACGTCCCAGCGTCCGCTGAGATTCGTTTCCGGCGCAGCCGGCTCGGGTCGCGGGCTGCGCTTTATCGAGAGCACCTCGTGGATGCGGTCAGCCACGATCTTATCGTCGCCCGGCTGCATCATCCAGGCGGTTATCGAAATCGAGGTCTTCCCATTATCGGACGCGGGCCTGTTCCGGCCGCCGCCTTCTCCGCCTGCAAGTGCGATTCTAGGCTTCGTACGTGCCAGTTCTTCGGCTACTTCCTCGCCGGTGACATGCAGCTTAGCGGGATCCCAACTGACTACCAGCGCCGGGCTGTGATTCGAAAGCCCCGTAGGCTCGCGAACGGACGTCTCGAGGCCGGCAATGGCCGATACCCCCCTGGCGATCGTGTCCAGGTAGGAGAGCCACTTTTTCCACTCGGCATCGTGATCGCGCTTTACCCAGGCTTCCACGGCCGCGAGAAGTCCCAGAGTTTCCTCGCGCCCGACCTTGTTGTCGCGGCCCGGTCCATGATGGGGCGAACTCGCCTGCCAAGCCGACATCAGGATATCCTTACGCCCCAGCAAGAGTCCCGAGCACTGCGGACCGCGGATCGCCTTACCTCCGCTATAAGCAACAACCGTCGCGCCGCGCTCAAGGTGCACGTTGGGAATCGTGAGATTCTCGGCTGCCGCGTCCACGAGAATCGGAATGTCTCTCGGCTTGGCCAGCGTGGCCACATTCTCGAGCGAAAGCGGCCCCGAGACTGAGGGCCCGCCGGCAGTCAGGTAGATCATCGCGGTGCGAGGGCTGAGCGCATCGGCGAGTTCTTCCGCCGTGTCCACAACGATGATCTTGACGCCGGTATTGCGCACGGCGTGATCGTAGACACTGCGCGAACTGCGCGGAATGACTACTTCGGTCTTGTTGAAGCCGGTGAGATCCGGAATGCGGATCAGCTTCTCGGGATTCCCGCCCGCGACACAAGCGGCGGTCACGTGTTTCAACCCCGCGGCGCACCCGGCCGAAACCATCCCCCACTCAGCGCCGGTCAACTCGGCCAGGCGCCGTCCGACGCCTTCGGCCAGCTCGTCGAACTGCACGTAATACCGGGCGGCGTACTCCATTGCCGCGCGGACCTCCGGGATTTCGACGGATGCGCCGATGATGGTGAACGTCCCGCGGCAATTAATAACAGGTTCGACACCGATGGATTGGTAAATCTCCGGTCCGGGTTTCAGCGGGCCGATGGTCGCGCTTTTGGCCGCGGGTGCGCCCAACAGCAGGGGCCATACCAGCGCATTTCCAATTTGGAAGAGCTCGCGCCGGGTTGCCCCGTCTGACGCTTTCTTCGCGGATACTCGAAATTCCTCGTGAGCCATAAATTCTCCATGTCCTCGCGGGAAGCCCCGCGCCAGGTTAAGAATGTATCACGCCTGACCAACAACCCGGTAACACGGGGGTCGCCAACGTGTAGCCGTGCGCGCTGTAGGTGCAGTGCCGGGCTCGAATAAGACTGGGTGTTGCCCGGAGGCCGATAAATCAAGCCTTTGAGGCATAAACGTCGCAGATCGTATGTCTTGTGGTTGGAGGCGGGTCGGCCAACGGTACTCCCAGCCGATCAGCCGCCTGCTGCCGCAGTTCCCGATTGCGGAAGCTATCGATCAAGTGGTGGGACAACGTCAGAGCGACTCCATGACTTCTCGAATTTCAAGGCCGTCTGCGAGATGGATACGCACGCCATTGAGGCTCTCGGCTCCGCGCTCGCCGGCTCTGAGTCCGAGCACCTGATGGCCCGCGTTAATTAGCTCCTGAACAATGGCGGAACCGACAAAGCCTATAGCACCGGTGACGAAGACACGCATAACGACTTCTCCGGGATGGCCTATGGGACGCTGTGCGCCTAAACACGGGGGGACTGCTTCCTGCTGCCGCGTGGGCGGCCATTCCGTCTAGCAAGCGACGACGTTGACACTACTGACGCCTACAACGATCTTTGCGGGCGCGCGTGGCGGTGGCATCGCCTCGTTCAACGGCGGCGGGGATTTCTTTCCTGTCGGCGGCCACTTCACCCTGAGCGGCAACCATGCAGGCATCTTGCCGCCCGCTCCCGGTCCGCTTGCGTATAACTAACAAAAAAATCCAACTCAGTTAGTGCCCGAAATCTGCACGATCGTTTCAGCTTCCTCGGTCGTAAACTCCTCCACCTTCGAGGAAATATTCATCGAGCAAAAGTTAGGCCCGCACATCGAACAAAAGTGCGCGACTGCCGAGGATGGCGGAAAGGCGGGCATTGTCCCAGGGCTTCTGTATGAAGTCGCGCGCGCCTCGGCGCATGGCCTCGACGGCCAGATCCACGCTGCCCCAGGCGGTTATGACGATCACGGGAAGGCTGCTGTCGAGAGCTTGCAGGCGATTCAGCAGATCGAGCCCTCCTGGCCCGAAGTGGTGTCGCGCGTGTAATTGAGATCCATCATCACGGCGTCGAAGTCGCGCGATTCGGCGGCATCGAGAATGCCGGCGGCGGATTCACGGCCTCGGCCTGATAGCCCTCTCCTTTGATGACGAAGCGCAGAGCTTCGAGAACGTCCGGTTGGTCGTCGGCGATCAGGATGCGCGGCACGTAGGAGTCGGTAAGTCTCATGGAGAGCTGACTAGCATTGTCGCATTTCAGCGGCAATTGTTCTACCATTGCTAAGCGGCTGAAAAATGCGGAGATGGGTGGGGCGGGTGTGCGATTTTGGGACGGGATTGTTCGGGAGTGGGCGTTTTAGCTGTCTGCTTGTTCGGCCAGGGCTTGTTCGAGGATCGCCAGGTTCTCCCTGGTGCGTTTGGTGAGCGGGTTGTCGGGGCCGTAGGTCGTCTGGAGGATGTGTAGCGCGCGCTGAATGTGCGGCAAGGCACCCGCCAGATCCCCCTGCTCCTGCAAAATCCGACCAATGTTGTTGGCAACCGTCGCCACATTGGGGTGGTCGGGGCCGTAGATCTTTTCACCTATGGCCAAGGCGCGCTGGGTGACCTGCAAGGCCCCCAGCAGATCCCCCTGGGCCTGCAGAATCTGGCCAATATTGTTGGCGCGGATGACTACCTTGGGGTGATCGACCCCGTAGACTTTTTCATCGATGGCCAGCGCGCGCTGAGTGAACTGCAAGGCCCCCGCCAGATCCCCTTGGTCCTTCAGAATCAGGCCGATGTTGTTGGCGAATATGGCCACCTTGGGATGGTCGGCGCCGTAAGCCTTTTCATCGATAGCCATCGCGCGTTTGGCGTACTGCAAGGCCCCCGCCAGATCCCCTTGCGCCTTCAGAATCTGGCCGATGTTGTTGACGTTGATGGCCACGTCGGGATGGTCAGGTCCGTAGAACCTTTCGGCAATAGCCAGCGCACGCTGGGTGTACTGCAAGGCCCTTGCCGGATCCCCTTGGGCCATGAGAACTTGGCCGATGTTGTTGGCGGCGCTCGCCACATTGAGGTGGTCTGGGCCGAAGATCTCCTCGTCGATTACGAGCACACGTTCTAAGACCTGCTCGGCTTCTCCCAATTGCCCCCGGTTATAGAGGTAAAGCCCAACATTGTTCAACATCCGGCCAGTAAAATCGAGCGCCACACCCAGGCGTTCGGTATGCGCGGCCGCAGCCAGAGCGTGCGGCAACAAACGAGATGACGGGCTCCAGGTCTCCACCACGTCATCCTTGAACGGGAACGCCTCGTTTACCAACTTCACCGCCGACTCGGCCCATTTCCGCTCCTGCCCTTCCCTAACCAGCCGATCACGCGTCACTGCTTGCACCAAGCGATGGACAGCGATGCTCCCTCCGCTCACATCGATCAGCGAGTAACGCCGCAACCCTCCCCGCGCCCGGTCAAACTGCCGAGCATCGGGGAAGGCCGGGGAGACCAGATTCGTGTCAATATCTTCCGGCGCCAGAAAGGCAGCCAGGTAAAGCTGGTCCAGCGCTTCCGGCTCTTCGGTTTGAAGTCGCTCGAAGGAGATTTCCCAAGTAACCGCAACCGCATTGGTCAACAGTTCGCGGGGGCGGCTGCTATAGAGGTCGAAGTATTCGGCGATCGAGCTGCC
>Ga0302325_10027575_pt1 | contig 11771 bp, 10 predicted proteins | sample Palsa_T0_2_FD_201948 | JGI IMG/M metagenome (GOLD analysis project Ga0302325, IMG submission 201948) | Peat permafrost microbial communities from Stordalen Mire near Abisko, Sweden - Palsa_T0_2 | ecosystem: Environmental > Terrestrial > Soil > Palsa > Peat permafrost | place: Sweden: Abisko... | reverse complement strand
GTGTCCAGCCGGGCGCCGAGTACCAGGTCAGTTCCAGCCTGCCCACCGTTCTGGCGTGCAGGTCATCCGAGGGCCCGAGGAGCAGCGCAACGTCGATCCGGCCGTCAGCGAGCCCCGTACGCAACTGCGCGCCGCGGTCGACGCGGAACCGCAGACGGCAGTCAGGGAACGCGTCGGTGAGCGAGCTGGCCAGGCCAGGGAGCAGCTGGGCCGCGGCATGCTCCGTCGAGCCGATCACGACGGTCCGCTCAGACTCGACACCGAACTCGCGCAGGGTCTCGTCATGCAGAGCCAGGATGCGCCGGGCCTGGCGCAGCAGCTTGTCACCGTCGGGAGTGAACCGTGATCCACGGCCCTGCCGTTCGACGAGGGGACGACCCACCGCTGCCTCGAGCCGGCGAACATGCTGGCTCACCGCACCCTGGCTGAGGTGCAGGGCGTTCGCGGCGCGCTGAAAGCCGCCGCAGTCCGCGACCGCCACGAAGCTGCGAAGGGGCGCGACATCCAGATCCCGCAGCATGGGCCCAGAGCTTACCGGGAAAAGCGCAGTTTGTCGATCGGATTACTAGCTAATATACACATTGCGGTTCATAATGGGCATCCATCATGAACCGTCGTTGGACATTGCTCCGGGGCCGAACGCATGCTCGAAGGCATGAGCCCGAGAGCCGCAATGACGCAATCCGGGGCCCCGCCCTTCCGGCTCGGCTTTCTCACCCACGTCCAGGGCCGGGGTGACTCCCCCGCTACCTACCGGCACGCCCAGGAACTGTTCGTCGTCGCCGACGAGCTGGGCTTCGACGTGGGCTGGGTGGCTCAGCACCACGTTCCGCTGGGCGGGGGCGGGCTGCCGTCGCCGTGGACGTTCCTGGCCCATGCGGCCGCCCGCACGAAGCGGATCCGGCTGGCCACCGCGATCACGATCCTCCCGCTTGAGCATCCGCTGCGGCTGGCCGAGGACATCTCGGTCGTCGACACCCTCAGCGGCGGCCGGGTCGAGCTCGGTGTCGGCAGCGGGTACGGGCCGGTGGAGTACGCGGCGTTCGGCGCCGACTTCGACGACAAGCGCCAGCTGACCACCGACCGGCTGGCCATTGTCCGCCAGGCGCTGGCCAACCAGGAGGTAGGCACCGAAGGCTTCACGATCCAGCCGCCTGCGGGTGACTTCACCAGGCGGATCTGGCAGGGCGTCTTCAGCGGGGCAGGCGCGGCGTACGCGGCGGCCGCCGGATCGAACCTGCTGCTGAACCGCGCAACCTACGGGTATGCCGAGCCGACCGATGAGGTGCAGCGGCCGTGGGCGGAGGAATTCCTGGCCAGATGGAGTCAGCCGCACCGGCCGCGGATCGGCCTGTCGCGATTCATCTTCCCGGCCCGGGACAAGCGGGCTGCGCTGGCACAGATCGAGGACGGCGTGCTCCGCGGCGCCCAGGGCTTCGTTCAGCGCGGCCAGTTCCCGGCCGGGCTGCGGACCGAGGACTACCTGAAGCGGTTCCACGCGTTCTACGGCCACCCGGACGAGATCATCGAGGCGCTGCGGGCCGAGCAGGCACTGCCGGTGGCAACCGACCTCATCGCCCAGTTCAACCCGGGCGTTCCCGACCACGACGCCGCCGTCCGGGCACTGGAACTGATCGCCACTAAGGTGGCACCCGCTCTCGGCTGGAGCCGGGCGCCGGCGACGGAGCCTGCCCGCACGGCCCAGCCGGCGGCAGTCTGAGCGCGGCCGGCTCAGCGCGCGCGGGGCTGCGCGGCGCAGCCGACGGTCACGGCTCCAGCCGGCGGAACTGGCCAGCGTGGAACACCAGCGGGCTGATGTCATGGTCGGCGTCCAGATCGTGGACGCGCAGCACGACGATATCGTGGTCGCCCGCCCGCACCTGCTGGTCCACGCTCGTCTCCAGCCAGCCGCTGGCTCCGTCCAGCAACACGGCACCGTTGGCGGTCGCGCGCCATGAGAGTTCGGCGAAACGGTCGCCGCGCCGGTCCGCCAGCTGCCGCCCAGCACGTTCCTGCGCGGCGCTGAGGATGCTGACGCCGAGGCGCGGCGCACGGCGTAGCACCGGCCAGGTGGTGGACGTGTGCGCGATGCACAGCGAGACCAGCGCGGGGTTGAGCGACACGGACGTGAAGGAACTGGCCGCGATGCCGACGGGAATGTTCTCAACGATCGCGGCCACGGCCGCGACGCCGGATGGGAAGGCACCGAACACGTGCCGTAGCCATCTCGGGTCGAAGAGCGTGGTCGTCATCTGCAGCCGCTCGTTATCACTCGCGGCTGGTCACCACGCACTGGACTCCACCGCGACGATCGGCTCCAGCGACGGCTCATTGCGCAGCGCTTCGAGGAATAGGACGACCTCGGCGGCAACCGAACGGTGCTGCAGGTCGTTGAGGACATCATGATGCGCGCCGTGCACCACGGCCAGGCGCGCGGCCGGCAGCGCCTTTGCGGCCTGGGCCAGGGCGTCCCGGTCAGCGAGCGGGTCGGCGGCGCCGACCAGTAGCAGCTGCGGCAGGTCGGCGGTGCTGCCGTAGGCGGCGTCGAGCAGCGCGCCGGGGACGGCGGCCGAGAGCGTCCCGCGCGGCACGGACTGATCATCGCTGAGTACCCCGCGGTGCACGCTGCAGTACGTGCGCACGTCCAGCTCGTCGTCCCAGCTGCCCGGCTGGTGCGCCGCGTAACCAGGCAGGGCCGCGAGAACGAGCGCCTGCGGCCACCACGGGGCGCCCGGCGATCCAGCCTGGGCTGCCCGCCGGGCCACCAGCGCGGCCAGGGCGGCGGCGCCGGTGTCTGATCCAGCCAGGACCAGCGGGCGCACCGGCCCGTCGGCGCCGGTCCCCGCCACCGCGCCGGCCAGTTGCGCGGCGAACCGCTCCAGCGAGCCGGCCAGGTCAGCCTCGGCGATCACCGGGGCGGGCAGCACCCGTACCCGGTAGGAGTCGGCGGCCAGCCGCCGCCCGAAACGCTGGTAGGTCGCCTGGCCCTCACCGCGGCCCGGCACGACCAGGACGGTACCCCGGGTGCGCAGCTCCTCTGGGCCGGTGTAGTCGACGAAGGTGGTCTCGCCCATGTCATGCTCCTGCGGGCTCGGCCGCGCCCGTGAGCGCGGCGGCGGATCCGGCTGGCTCGGCGGAGCCGGCCGGTGCGGGCTTCCAGCCGAGCGCGGGCGCGACTTCGGTCGCGATGAGCTCCAGCGCGCGGATCGCCGCGTCGTGATCGGGAACAGCCGGGTTGAACTGCGTGATCAGGTCGGTCGCCAGGGGCAGCACCTTCTCCTGCCGGAATTCGGCCACGATCTCCTCCGGGTGGCCGTAGAAGGAGTGGAACCGGGCCAGGTACCCCTCAGTGCTGAGCCCCGCCGGGAACGCGCCCCGTTCGACCAGCCGCTGGGAGGCGCTGACGACGTCCGGACCGATCTGCTCCAGCGCGGACCGCTTGTCCCGGGCCGGGAAGACGAACCGGGACAGGCCGATCCGTGGCGCCCATGGCTGGGCCCAGTGCGCGAGGAACTCGTCAGCCCAGGGCCGCTGCACTTCGTCGGTCGGCTCGCTGTAGCCGTAGGCCGCCCGGTTGAGCAGCAGGTTGGAGCCGCCGGACGCCGCGTATACCGCGCCGGGCCCGCTGAACACGCCCTGCCAGATCCGCTCGGTGAAGTCGGCGGCCCGGGGCTGGATGGTAAAGCCGGGCGTGCCGACCTCGCCGTTGGCCAGCGCCGTCCGCAGGACGGCGAGACCCTCGCTGGTCAGCTCCCGCTTCTTGTCGACGTCGCGGCCGAAGGCGGCGTATTCCAGCGGGCTGGCACCGCTGCCGACGCCGATCTCGACGCGCCCGCCGCTGAGCGTGTCGACGACCGAGACATCCTCGGCCAGTCGCAGCGGGTGCTCGAGCGGCAGGATCGTGATCGCGGTGGCCAGCCGGATCCGCTTCGTCCGCGCGGCCGCGTGGGCCAGGAACGTCCACGGTGAGGGCAGGCCGCCGCCGCCGAGCGGAGCGTGGTGCTGCGCCACCCAGCCCACGTCGAAGCCGAGCTCGTCGGCGATGACGAACAGCTCCTGGGCGTTGCGGTAGGTCGTGGCCAGGTCTCCCCGGCCCTGGACATGGGTGAGGAACCCGAGCCGGAAGCGTGGCTTGCTGGTCTGGTCGGTCATCTGGCGGTGCCTTTCCGAAGCAGGCGGGCGAAGCTCAGGCGACCCCGAGGTTCTCCCGGAAGGTCTCGTACTCGTACTCGGTGCGGAAGCGCCCCCGCCGCTGCAACTCGGCCACCACTCCGTCGATGAACTGCTCAAGTCCCTCGGTCTGCACGTCGATGTTGACGTTGAAGCCGTCGCTGGCCCCCTCGTCGACCCACTCGACGATGTCGTCGGCGACCTGCTCAGGCGTGCCGATGAGGACGCGATGGCCGCCGCTGAGGTTGTTGAAGAGCAGCTGGCGCACGGTCAGCTTCCGCTCGCGCGCCTCGGTGACCAGCTGCTCGCGGTGCCGCGCCAGCAGCGACGGGCCCGGTGAGCCGGCCAGCTTGTGATACGGCAGCTCCTTGTCGAGCGCCAGCTCCGAGGGGGCTATCCCGAGCCGCTCGGCCAGCTGGCCGAGCAGGTAGTCGGCGTCGAGCAGAGCGTCAAGCTCGTCCTTGCGGCGCCGCGCCTCGGCCTCGCTGCCGCCGAGGATGACGAACAGGCCGGGCAGCACGACCAGCTTGTCGGGGTCCCGGCCGTGGGCGGCCGCGAGCCGTTTCACGTCCGCCGAGAACCGCCTGGCCAGTTCCTTGGTGCGCTGGCCGGTGAACAGCGCGTCCGCCCACCGGGCGCCGAATGCGCGGCTGTGATCAGAGGCGCCGGCCTGGAACAGGACGGGGCGGCCGGCGTAGCCGCCCGGCAGCGGCAGCACCGCCCGGCTCCGGTAGTGCTGGCCCTGGTAATCGACCGGAACCGTCTTCGACTCGTCGATGTAGACGTCATGCTCGGAGTCGTGGACGATGGCTGACCTCGGCAGCGAATCCCACAGGCCCGTGACGATCTCGACGAACTCCTGCGCCTTGCCGTACCGGGTGTCGGGGTCGAGGGTGTCGTGCAGGCCCAGCGCCTCCAGGGTGGGCGGGTTCTGGCTGGTGATGATGTTCCACGCGGCCCGGCCGTGGCTGACGTGGTCGAGGCTGGCGATGGTCCGGGCCACGGCGAACGGGTGCCCGTAGATCGCGTGCACCGTGGACACCAGCCCGATCCGCTCGGTGTCCCGGGCGATCGCCGCCAGCAGCACCGTCGGCTCGAGGCCGCGCCATGGCCGCCGGGTGGACTCACCACGGAGCGAGCCGTGCGAGTCGGCCAGGAAGATCGCATCAAACTTGCCGCGCTCGGCCAGCCTGGCGATGTTGACGTAGTAGTCGACGTCAGTCACCAGTTCCCTGGTGTCGCCGAGCCGCTTCCACGCCGCGTCGTGCCGCCCCGCGGTCTGCAGGTTGAGGTTGAGGCGGATCTGCCTGGCCACTAGCTCGCCGCCCCAATGCTCGCGGCGGCCAGTCCGGACTCGGCCTGGCCGCCTGCGGCGTCCCGGGCCCCGCCGAGGGCCAGGTCAAGCACGGCGGCGGCGCCGCCGCCGCCGGGGACCTGCGCGCCGCGCCAGGCCACGTGCTGGTCCGGCCGGATCAGCACGTTGTCGGCGCCGTACAGTTCGCGTACGGCCGGATCGGGCAGGTGGATGACCGCGAACGGCAGCGACCGGGCCGCCGCTTCGGCAGCGAACGCCTGCCCCGCGGATGCGTCCTCGGTGAGCACCAGCAGCGCGAAGTTGTTGCCGATCCGGTCGTAGAGCGTGTCACCCCACGGGTCGAGGTAGCCGTCCGGTGCGCGGTGGCCGGGGCGCGGGTCGTCGTCGTAGCGATCCGACTGCCAGGGTTCCTCGGTGTCGGCCTGGCCCGGCTCGTACCAGATCGCCGCCGAGGCGTCATACCGCTCGTCGAACTCGACACCGGCCGATTCGAACCGGCCCTGCCCGATCAGGGCGCCGATCTCGGCCCGCCGCTGCTGAGCCTGCGGGCTGAGGTCCGCGTCGTCCGGAATGCCGTCCCGGCGGATCTGCTCGCGCAGCTCGTAACCCCGGCGGGCCCGTTCCAGCGCGTAGTCGGCGATCCGCCAGTTGTGCCGCCGGCGCTCGGCGTCGTAACTGTCGAGCAGCGTGTCCGGGGCGTGCCCGGCGAGCACGGCGGCGAGCTTCCAGCCGAGGTTGGTGACGTCGCCGAACCCTTCGCCCAGGTTGCCACCGGGGGTACGCACGTGGGCAGCGTCCCCGGCCAGCAGCACCCGGCCCTGGCGGAACGTCCGGGCGACCCGGCTGGAGTCGTAGTAGGTGGTCGCGGACGCCACCTCGAGGTCGAGGTCGAACCCGAACGCGGCCCGGCCGATGTCGACCAGCTCCTCCTGCGTCGGCTCGTAGTCGAGCGGATACGGCCCGGCATACACCCGCCACTCGCGGGTGCTGACGGCGGCGAGGAAGCCCCACGCCTTCGCGTTGAAGACCAGGTTGACGCCGCTCGGCACCGGGCCGAGCCGTTCGCTCTCGTCTCCGGTCCTGACTATGAGCCGCAGTCGCTTCTGCCGGGCACGCTCCCCGTCCCGGTCGATGCCGGCCAGGCGGCGGACCGTGCTGCTGCCGCCGTCGGCACCCAGCACGTACCGGGCCCGGATCGTGCGGCGCTCTCCCGAGTCGACCTCGGCCACCTCCGCGTCGATCCAGTCGGCGTGCTCATGCAGCGCCTCGAGCCGCCAGCCGCCAGTCACGCTCACCCCGTGCCGGCCGAGGTGGTTCAGGAACACCTGCTGGAGCGCAGTCTGCGGCCGCCTGATCCGGTCGGCCAGCGAGTGCCGGTCCGCGCCTGCGCCCCGGTCGGTGAAGCCACGGCGCCGGTTCGGCACCAGGTCGTGGCCGGTCAGCGACGTGATGAGCCTCATCCCGTGGACCCACTCGGGCGGAAAGGTCCACTCGGTGCGGATCTCCTGCAGCACCCCCCAGCGGCGGAAGTGCTCCACGGTACGCGCCGAGTGGCCCATCGCTCCCGCGCGGATCAGCGTCGCGGTGCGGGCGCGGTCGACGACGGCGACCCCGACGCCGCGGCCGGCCAGCTCGATGGCCGACGACAGCCCGACCGGGCCCGCGCCGACGATCAGGACGTCCAGCTGGTCCGGGGGCGGGCCGGCCGGGAAACGGACAGTGTGCACGTCACGCCCACCGGTGACGGAGGGCTGATAATCAGGCACGGCTTCCTCTCAGGCGTTCGCGCGAGCGAGCTCGCGCTCCGCGGTGTACCGGTTGACGGGGATCGGCAGCCCGAGGTTGCCGCGGAGCGTGTCCGACTCGTACTCGGTGCGGAAGGCACCCCGTTTCTGCAGGATCGGGACGACCGTGCCGACGAAGTTCTCCAGGGCATCGATGGTGCGGAAGCGCAGGTTGAAGCCGTCGGTCGCCTTCGCGACGAACCAGTGCTGGAGTGCGTCCGCGACCGTCTCGGGAGCGCCGACGAACTGGCCCGGCCGGTACTCGGACGCGGCCTCGGCGACCTGCCGCAGGGTCAGCCCTTGCTCCCTGGCCCGGCGGACCAGGTCGGCGCCGCCCCGGCGGCCCCGCTCGGTGAGGTGCGTCAGGTCGGGGAACGGCTCGTCCAGGTCATGCTGCGTGAAGTCGTAGGCGCCGAAGGAGCGGCCGAGGAAGGCCAGCTTCCGGTCGAAGTCGTTGTCCTCCTCGTAGATCTCGCGGTCGCGCTCACGAGCGCGCTCGTCGGTGTCAGCGACGACCGGACTGGCCCCGATCAGGATGATGATGTGGTCGGGGTCGCGTCCGAGCGCTGCGGCGCGCTGCTTGATGTCGGCGTGGTAGGCCTGTGCCTCGGTCAGGGAGCCGCCGGGCGCGTAGATACCTTCGGCGACGTGAGCGGCCAGGTTGCGGCCGTCCTCGGAGACGCCGGACTGGAAGATCACCGGCTGTCCTTGCTTGGAGCGGGACAAGTTGAGCGGGCCGGCCACCTTGAAGTGCTCGCCGACGTGGTTGAGAGCGTGCAGCTTAGCCGGATCGAGGAAGACGCCGCGCTCCACGTCGGCCGGGAAGGCGTCGTCCTCGTAAGAGTCCCAGAGCCCTCGGGCGACTTCGACGAACTCCCGGGCGCGCCCGTACCGGGTGGCGTAGTCGAGGTGCTCGTCGAGCCCGAAGTTCTTGGACACCTGCGAGTCGAAGCTAGTGACGACGTTCCAGCCGGCCCGGCCGTTGCTGATCTGGTCGAGCGAGGCGAACCGGCGGGCGAGGTTGAACGGGGAGTTGTAGGTCGAGCTGGCCGTGGCGATCAGGCCGATGTTCGTGGTGTGCGTGGCCACGGCCGAGAGCAAGGTGAGCGGCTCCAGCCGGTTCAGGTAGTGCGACGGGTAGGTGGCGTTGATGAACTGGCTGTCCACGATGAAGAACGCGTCGAAGAGCGCGCTCTCGGCGATCGTCGCCTGCTTGATGTAGTAGCGGATGTCGATGCTGGCGTTCTTCGGCACGCGGGGGTCCTTCCACAGGCCGTGCTGGCCGGGACCTCCGACGCCGTAGGCGCTCTGGGCAAGGTGCAGTGTGCGGGACACGGGGGTTTCCTTTCTGCGCTGCGGTCAGGCGTTAAGCAAGGCGCGCAACTGTTCGCGTTCGGCCCTCTTCGCCGCGGCGGACCGGAGTGTCGGGGCGGAGTCGATGAGGAGCCGGGTATAGACATGCTGGGGAGCGTTGATGATCTTGCGCGTGGGGCCGACCTCGACCAGTTCTCCCTGGTAGAGCACGGCTATGCGGTCGGTCAGGCCCGCCACGGAGCCGAGATCGTGAGAGATGAACACCAGGCCGACACCCGCCTGGCGCAGGCCCTTGAGGATCTCCATGACCTGGACCCGGTTCGCGGAGTCCAGCGCGCTCACCGGCTCGTCCAGCATGATCAGCTTCGGTTCGGTGACCAGGGCGCGGGCCACCGCGACCCGCTGCCGCTGGCCGCCGGAAAGCTCACCCGGGAGACGGCCGAGCAACTCCGGATCAAGGCGGACCCGGTCGAGGAAGGCGCGGGCCCGGGCATCCGCCTCACCACTCGAGATCCCCTGGATCAGCAGCGGCTCGACGATGGACTGGCCGGCCGTGAGATCAGGGTCGAGGCTGCGCAGCGGATCCTGGAAGACGTACTGCACCACGCCCCGGCGGCGCAGGGCGCGCCACTGGCGGGCCTTAGCCTGCGAGACATCCTGCCCGTCGATCACGACCCGGCCCGCCGAGAACGGCACGAGCCCGAGGACAGCGCGGGCGAGCGTCGTCTTGCCCGAGCCGGTCTCGCCGATGAGGCCGACCGCCTCGCCGTTCGCAACGGACAGGGAGACTCCGTCCAGGACGCGGCGGCGCCTGCGGCCCAGCCCGTAGTGAACCTCGAGGTCCTCGACCTCCAGCACGTTCCGGGCGCTCATGCCCGCTCCTCGCGGGGGGCATCGAGGAAGCGCTCCAGGCCATATTGCTCATGTTCTGCTATGAGGAGCTGGGTGTACTCATGCTGTGGCCGGTACAGCACGTCCTCGGTCGTGCCGTGCTCTACGACGTCGCCCTCCCGTATGACCAGCACTTCGTCGCACACCTGCGCGACGACCGCGAGATCGTGCGCCACGACGACCAGGGCGAGCCCGGTGCGCTCGCGTAGCTCGGCGAGCAGATCGAGAATCTCGGCCTGCACGGTCACGTCCAGCGCGGTGGTCGCCTCATCCGCGATCAGCACCTTGGGATCCGCGGCGATGGCGGCCGCGATGAGCACCCGCTGCAGCATGCCGCCGGACAGCTCATAGGCGTACTGGCCGTAGACGCTCTCGGGGCCGCGGAGCCGCACCGAGCGGAGCAGTTCCAGCACCCGGTCCCGGGCCTCCCGCCGGCCTACCTTCTTCTTGACCCGGATGACCTCGGCGATCTGTGGTCCGACCGGAATCGAGGGGTTGAGATAGGACGCCGGATCCTGGAAGACCGCGCTGATGGTGGAGCCGCGTATCTCGGTCCACTGCTTGACGCTCAGCGTGGCGAGGTCACGTCCGCCGAGCGTGATGCTCCCCGCGGAGACCACGAGCTGATCCGGCAGGATCCCGAGTACGGCCCGGCAGGTCAGGGTCTTGCCGCTGCCGGATTCGCCGACTATCCCGACGGCCTTGCCGGGCGCCAGATCGAAGCTGATCCCATGGACGATCTCCCGGTCGGTCCCCCGGTCACGAATATGCACGTCGCGGACGGACAGGAGCGCCCCGGCCACGGGCCGGGCAGCGACCGTCGATCCGGTCTCGCGGCCGGCGGCGAACGCCATCATGCACCTCCTTGCGGAAGGGCCAGCGGCCGGCGCCGTTTCGGCCGCCTGTTGCTGAACGCACGGCCCGCCTGGCCGGAGACGTCGCGGATCGCGTCGGCCAGGAGATTGCAGGCCCACACCGTGACCACGATCAGCACGGCCGGCGCCACCGGGGCCCACGGCTGGTATGCGAGGTAGCTGAGGTCGGAGGAGAGCAGGCCTCCCCAGGTCGCCGCCGGGGGCTCCACGCCGATGCCCAGGAAGCTCAGGCTGGAGACGACCACGAAGCCGGCCCCGACGGTGTACGCCATCGTGACCGCGATCGGCGGAAGCACCTTGGACCAGACGTGGCGGCGCACGACCCACGCCGGTGACGCCCCTGAGATCTGCGCCGCCTCGACGTACTGCGAGCTCGCGACGGAGAGCGAGGCCGCCCGCGAGACCCGGTAGAAGGCAGGCGCGAGGAGCACCCCGACGACCAGCAGGGCCTGGGTGATGCCGTTGCCCAGCAGCGCCGTCACCGCCACCGCGACGAGCAGGAACGGCAGCGATATCAGCGTATCGATCAGCCGCAGCGTGGCCCATTCGAAGACGCGGCCGAGGTAGACCGACAGAACGCCCGGGATCGCCCCGACGAACAGGGCGATGACCGCGACCTCAACGGCCCCGACGATGCTGGCCCGGGACCCGGCCAGCAGCCGGCTGAACGTGTCACGGCCCAGGTAGTCGGTGCCGAGCCAGTGGCTGGCGGAGATGGGGGCGAGCTGGGCTGGGCTGGTCGTGAGCGGGTTCTGCGGAGCGAGTACCGAGCCGAATATCGCCAGGAGCGCGATCACCGACAGGATCCCGACGGCGATACGGCCGGTGGGCTGGGACAGAACGCGGCGGATCATTTCACACCCCCCGCTGCGACGCCGGGGAGATCCGGCCCAGGAGCAGGTTGACGATCAGGTTGAACGTCACGACCAGCACGATCGAGACGACAAGGACTCCCTGAACCGCGGGCACGTCGCCCGTTTGCGCGGACGTCTTCGCGAACTGGCCGAAGCCGGCCAGCGCGAAGATCGACTCGACGAGGACCGAGCCGCCGATGAGCACCGGGAACTCCAGTACGAGGACCGCCACCGCCGGGCCTATGCCGTTCCGGAGCACGTGCCGGAAGAAGATCCGCCGCGGGCTCAGGCCGCGGACGATCGCGCCGATGACGTAGTTCTCGCGGTAGGCCCCGATCAGGCCAGCGCGAAGCTGCCGGGCCACGCTGGACATGCAGCTGAAGCTCAGCGCCAGGGCCGGCAGCAGCAAGTGGGACAGCCACGGCCAGAATCCCTGGGAGAACGGTATGAACCCGGCCGAGGGGAGCAGGTTCAGTTCGACCGCGACGACCTCGACGAGAACGACTCCGATCACGAACGCCGGGATCACCGACACGACTGACAGGAAACTGGTGATCCCCCGGTCGAT
>Ga0302325_10027574_pt1 | contig 11771 bp, 14 predicted proteins | sample Palsa_T0_2_FD_201948 | JGI IMG/M metagenome (GOLD analysis project Ga0302325, IMG submission 201948) | Peat permafrost microbial communities from Stordalen Mire near Abisko, Sweden - Palsa_T0_2 | ecosystem: Environmental > Terrestrial > Soil > Palsa > Peat permafrost | place: Sweden: Abisko... | reverse complement strand
AGCCGAGCGGCGCGCGGCTCGCTCCCGCGCCGCCGGGTTGGGGATTTCCGTCTTCGCTCATGATTGACTCTCGAACGCATAGCGGAATGCCGGCGATTCCTGAAATTCCTTGATTCGCTTGTCGCGTTCGTCTGCCCGCATTTGGAGGAACTCGGCTGGCGACAATGCAAGATGCAGAATGCGATGCAACTGGATGAAAGCAAGGTCGGCGACCCGCATGTTCACCCCCGCTGCCGGGTAGCGGTTCGACAGCAGATCTTTCAGCACCTCGGCCGTGCGCCGGCGGAAGCTTACCAACTCCGCAGCGATCGTCCGCAAAGTCCACAGCTCGCTAGCAACGTCGGGCCAGCGCGCAGTCTGCGACAGTGGAACGAGCGCGAGTTCGCCAAGCTCAGCTAGCACGTTCTTGCCCTTCATCTGCTCCTCCGCGTCGGCAGACGGGAGAGAGTGCCGCACTGTAAAATTCGCCGGATAACGAGCGTCCTCCACCAAGTCACGCGCAAGAGCCGTGATCGCGGGCGAGCCTGGCTCTGCCTCGAAGAGACGCTTTGAAAATTGGCTGGAAGTCATAACGCTACACGCCGTGCATCTGCAACACGGCCTGCCGGGTGGATTCGTCAAGCTCGCCGGTTGCCTTCAGGCCCTTCTCCACTTGCAGCGCGCGTATCGCCGTTTTCGTTTGATCGCCCATCGTTCCGTTCTCCGACGCACAGGGATAGCCGAGGTTCGTTAACCGCTGTTGAACGCCGCTGATCTCCTCTATCGGATCGATCGCCCCTAGCGGCAGGGTGTATTGATCGGTTCGAGAACCCTCCGTGACGGCTAGCTTGACTTCGCGCGCGTTGGGCGCCACCGTCAAAGTGATGTATCCGTCGCCGTCGCTTCGTCCGCTCGATAGCGCGCCATCCACGGTTGCCGTGTATGCCAAGTTAGGCCGGGGCTGCCGCTTGAAGTCGAGTAAACGAAGGCGCACCTGGGCTTGAGGCGTCTTAACAACGAACTTGTTGAGCTTCTCGGTCTGCGCGCTCTCCACGCGCAGATCCTTTTCAGGAACGGTGACAACATCTCCCGGAAAAAGAATATTCGGATCTTTGCGGAGTTGCTTCAGCTGCGCATTGTCCGGATGATTCCAAATGGTTTCCCAGAGCAAGCCGAAATCTTCGGCAATGCTCAGCATGCAGTCGCCCTGCTTCACTGTGTACTGCGCCATAACTTATTCCTCCTCCTCATCTACGTCGCCCAGGAAACGAGTGAACGCCCCGGTCTTCAACCAGGATTCGATCTCTTCATCCTTGTCGGTATTCGGAAGATTGAGAAAGTGCCGTGACTCTAAAAGATTCTGCACGCGCGATTCGGAATTCAGAACCCGCCTTAACGCGGTGTACGCCTCATCGCGGACGCGGTAAGGGGGACCGACTTCTTCGAGCATGCGCATTTCCGGTGGTTGCGGCACCATTCGCTGATCGGACAATGCTGCTTTGAGACGCGAGATTACCGCCGCTTCGCCGGCAACGAAGCCATCCACCATGTTTATTAAAAGTGCCGTATCGGGAGCCGGCTTTTGAGCGGCGAGCGTGGAGGCCAGCGATTCCACAGCAGTCTCGCCGAGTTGGGCGATCACCGAGAGAGCCTGCTGTTGCACGCGGCCTTCCGTCTGCGAATAGCGCACGGCGGCGCTGTGGACGTCCGCCATGTCTTTGCGGTAGTCGGCAACGAGCGCAGCTATGCTTGATTCCTGGCGCGAAGTCAGCGGGGCCAATCGTTGTTCGAAAAGTTCCCGAGTCATTTAGGGCTCCAACTCGCGCGGTCGCGGTTCGGAAATGTCACTTTGCAGGTTCCTGGATCAATGCCGTCCACTCGCGCCCGGCCTTTATCGTTCAACGTTCCCTCCGCCAGCGTTTCGCCGTCAGGCAGGGTGATGCGATAAGGTTCGCCGGGCACAGGCTTTTTGTCCTGATCCACCAACTCAATTTCGATCCACGACTTCTTCTCTTTGTTTTCCGGGCTATTAGGATCGTGCCAAGGTGCGTTGGAACTGGACGATCCACTGGACGAGCCTGCGCCGTCAGACTGACCGGTTTTCGAGAAGGCTCCTTTATCTCCCGGTTTGGCATCGTCGGCCACGGCTGCGGAGAGAGCCGAAATGGGTGAAACCAGGTTGCCCGCGGTGCCTGGGAGGGCCGAACCTCCGCTGTTGATAATGACCATGGTGCCTGTGATCTGGATGCCGGCGGAGTTGATGGTGATGAAGTTGCCGCCGACGTTGATGGTCAGGCCAGTCATGGCTTCCACCACCACGTTCATGCCCTTGATGTAACAGGAACCGGTGACTTGCGTGCTCTGGTTCCCGCTGAACTGCTCGATCACATCGCCGGTAACGGCGAGCGAGTGCGAACCGGTGATGGCGATGGCTTCTTTGCCGGAGATGGTGAGGTGATGATCGCGGGTGATATCTTCCACGTGATCGCGCTGAATAGTTTCGTGCTTGTCGCGCGAGATCTGTTCGATCTTGTCGCGCTGCACAATCAGATGCCGGTCGCGGCCAATCCACTCGCGGCTATCGTTCTTGATGCGAACGTCCAGGTCCTTTTCGCCATGAATAAAGACCTGTTCCGAGCCCTTTTTGTCCTCCATGCGGAGCTCGTTGAAGCCTCCGCCGCCGGGATAACTCAGCGTTTTCAGAGTGGATTTGCTTTTCTCGTCGGGCAGCTTGTAGGGCGTGATGTGATCGGCGTTGTAGACGCGGCCGGTGATGAGAGGGCGGTCCGGATCGCCTTCTAGAAATTCCACGATGACTTCATGACCCACGCGCGGCAACTGCATCGCGCCCCAGCCCTTGCCCGCAATGCTTTGGGAGACGCGCACCCAGCAGGAACTGGCGTCATCGGCATTGCCTTCGCGGTCCCAGTGAAACTGCACCTTCACGCGCCCATATTGATCTACATAGATCTCTTCGCCTTTCGGGCCAGTGACGAACGCGGTTTGTGGGCCGCGAATATAAGGCCGCGGAGTTTTGCGCAAGGGGCGAAAGGGCGCCTCGGCCGGAATCGCCCAGAAGGTGTTGCCGTAGGGTTCCTTACCGGCGCGGTATTCGTCGCCGGCGTAGAGACTGCCTTGCTCGGCCTGGTGCTCAACCGCGGTGAGCAGGAAACTGCCCTCCTGATCGGGCCGGAAGTTGTGTTTGATTTTGAAGGTGTAACCCGCGGCCATGCCCCGGCAGTTACCGCGACCGATAATCGTGTCGATGGCGCTCTCGTCTTCCTCCATTCGAACGCGCGTCAGTTGTTGCGCGCCACTGGCGCAATTGAAGCGCCCCGGATAGTCGTATCTCTCAAGATCGGGCACTGGCAACCTAGAAAGGCTCGGTTCCGTGTCGGTTAAGTCGAATTTCGGCTGCTTGAATTCGAAGTCGGTTTGGGTCCATTTCGTCGGGCGAATCTCCACGGTGCGGACCCAGTCTTGTACATGGCTCTCAGCGGGATTCAGCCCTTTGCCGGAGACTGGCTCGTAAATCACCTCCGGCTCCAGTTCGCAAGGCCCATGACCGGAGGTACTGTCGGCCAGGATGACAGTGTGCCCCTTCGCGGTGTGCTGGAAGTAATAACAAATGCCCTCTTCCTCAAGCAGGCGCGAAATGAAATCAAAGGCGGTTTCCCGATATTGCACGCAGTATTCGCGTTTGGCGTAGCTCCCCGTCAGTTCCATCTTATAGTTCGAAACGCTATATCGTTTGAAGATGGCTTCGACGATTTCGGGCGTGGTTTTGTTCTGGAAAATGGCGCAATTAGTGGTACGGGTTAGAAACCACAAGGAAGGCACGATGCGCATCCGGTAGTGGGCCAGATGATCCTCACTGGGCAACATCGAGAAGCGACTGACAAAGCCGTGGAAGGGGCGCTCGTCCGAATCGTCAAAAACGGCACGGACGGTGACTTGCTGCGCGATGATTTTGGACGGGACGATCTGAAAATTTTCGGAGGCGAGTTCCAAGTTGAATTCGAAGAGTTCCGAAATGGCTTCATGGACCTGGAAAGAGCGGATGACAAAAGTGTCCGGCCCCAGCGGAGTGTCGATCTGGAGCAAACGGTCGGTCTGTGTCAGCGATCCCGCTGCTATGGAGGCACTCGCCATGGTAAAGCCAGTCCAAATAGTATAGTGCCGGGAGTTGGCATTGCGTTTCACTCCAGCGGCAACTTATGGAATTTGGGTTTGTTCCTGGCCGGGATCCACGATCGCGATGACTCCGCCCCAAATGCACATAAGCTGGCTGGTATCGTCCAGCGACGGTTGGAAGGCGAGCGCAACCGTGGGCGCGCCCGGCACCCACGGGGCGGGCGTGGCGGGAACGCACGGCATGGGCGTGAGCACTCCGAGCGCCGCCGCGGTCGCCGCCGCGACTGTGGGATTCGATGGGGAGCAGCAAATTCCAAATGGCATGATATTCACCATGGGAATGTGGTCCATGATATTGGCGCCGGGTGTCGTCACCAGAACTTTGTTGATGGGCAGCACGACGAGCGTGCTGGGCGCCATTCCGAACGAGCATTGCAGGGTTGCACCCGAGCAGACATGCATGGGCATAAAGCACCTCTCAAGAAAGAGTTTACGCAAGTTTGGGGTGAGGGTCTAGATGGTTATAACGCGCGGCCCGGGCGTGTGACGATGCACATCATGAACGGGCAGTGAATGGCGGTCTTCATTGACGATAATCGGGACCCGGGGCTAGCGGTACCTGCTAGCGTTGCGAGATAATCGGGTAATATGACCCCCACGAAAGAGGCGAGCTTTCTGGAATACGTAAGCACGAAGGTGGCAGCGTGGGCCCGGGAAGACGGCCGGGAGCCCGCCGCTGTTCTTGAGGAGTTGCGCCGAGAAGTGGTCAAGGAGAACTTGCGCCGCATCGCTAGCCGCAATCGCGCCGATATGGAACGGCTTGGGCTTAAGGAAGACGATATCCCCGCAAAGATTGCCGAATATCGCAGCGAACGACGCGGGCGGTAGTGCTGCGGGTTGTGGCCGATTCCAACATTTTCGTAAGCGCGCTCGTTTTCGGAGGCGTGGCAGCGCGTCTGCTGCAGAACGCCGTCGACGGAAAGGTCCAACTGTTCGTTTCAGAAGCCATTCTCGAAGAGACACTCGGTGTGATGCGCGACAAATTTGGGCGCTCGGCAGAGCAACTGGAGGAGGCGAGACAAGCCATATTATCCGTAGCCGACATAGTGAGCGAAAGGCATATTCTTGATATCGTGAAGGACGATCCAGACGACAACCGGATTTTGGAATGCGCCCTGGCGGCGGGCGCGGACGCAATCGTGAGTGGCGATAAGCACCTGCTGCGGTTGAAGCGCTTCGAGGGGATAAGCATTATCACCTTGCGCGAATTCCTGGGTCAGGAGCGAGAAGCAGAGCGCTAGCCCGGCAGCGTGCGCTGCCGCAGGGCCCCAACGGCGGTCGTACTCATACGGTTGCCGTGACGGCTTCTGCTTGGGGGATCGCCCAGAGCAGGATGCGAATCGCGACTTCGTCTTTGGTTCCAATGAGTCCAAACAGGGCGGATGGCCGAGGTAGCGCGAAGTCGCTGAGACGAAGCGCTGCATCGCCATCGAGTTGAAGCGAGTCTTTGTGCCTGGGACTAAGTACAATGCTGACCTCGACGGTGCGTGTGACGCCACGGATCTGCAGAGCGCCTTCGACGACGAATCCGCGTAGGGGTTTAGCGCGAATGGAATGGGAAGTGAAGTGGATTTCGGGATAAGCTGTTGCAGCGAGAGCCTTGTTGCGGGCGAATTCGGCGATCGCCGAGCGTTTCTTGTCGCTCAGGCTGGCATCGCGACACATGACACTGGCGGCCTCAACCATGAGCGTCAATTTGAAAGCTGCCGGATTTTTTTCCGCGAAGCACATCTCGCCAGTGAACTTTTCAAAGAACAGCAAGTGCTTTTTGTCGCGGCTCAAGCCGGTCTTCGATAGCTCAACGGCAAGGGTCGAATCGGCTGAGGGCGATATGGTGTAGTAAGTTGCACGGTCCGGCATGCCAATGAAGCCTTAGACGGATGCGGATAACAAAAGTTCGCGTGCGCTATCTAAAATCGATGTGGCGACTGTTCACAATGTCCGTTTTCGGGAATGCCCCAAAGCGATGATCATAATTGCGGAACATTCGTTGCCGGCGGCACGTAGTAAGCCATCAGCAATATGAAAGGAAAAATTCGATGAACGCTTTTGCGCCCTGCCTGGTGGTGTTTGCCTTGAGCACCGGAATTCTCGCCGCTGAAGAGGATGGCTCGTTTGACAAATCTCTGACGGTATCCGGCGCGGTTGATCTAGATGTGAAGACCGATTCGGGAGGGATTACGGTCAGGCAAGGTTCTGCTGGAACCGTGCGCATCCACGCGATTTTGAAGGCCGAGCACGGCTGGTTCAGTTCGGGCGATGCGGAAGGTCGCATTCGTGAATTGGAGACGCATCCCCCGGTGGAGCAGAATGGCGACCGGGTGCGCGTGGGTTACGTGAGAGACAGCGAACTGCTGAAAGGGATTTCCATGCGGTTCGAGATTGAGACGCCCGCCGGCACACAGTTGCGTGCTCATGCCGATTCCGGCGGCATCCGCGTGGAAGGCTTGCAAGGGCCGGTGGACTGTAAGACCGATTCTGGCGGGATCGACATTGACGATATTTCCTCCACCGTGCATGCAGCGGCCGATTCCGGTGGCATTCATGTCAGAAACGTGAAAGGCTCGCTGTTTGCCCATGTCGATTCGGGGGGAATTGAAGCCAGCGGTATCGGCGGAAGCATTGAAGCCGAGACTGAATCGGGTGCGGTTCGCCTTTCGCAAACGTCGCCCGCGCCAATCCATGCCAAAGCGGAATCGGGCGGCGTTACGGTGACGCTCGCGCACGGAGCCGGCTATGACATCAGCGCGGCCACGGACAGCGGCCATATCTCCGCTCCCGAGATGACAGTACGCAGCGCTTTTTCGGCACACCACATCGAAGGGAAAGTGGGCGGCGGCGGGCCGATGGTCAAGATTCAGGTTGAGTCCGGGAGTGTGACGATCAACTGAAAATTGGCACGCTGCTAGATTGATAGCGTGCTTAGTTTTAGCGCCCGCAAGATGGGCGAAATGATCGCCTCGCGTGAAGTCTCACCGGTCGAATTGGTCACGGCGCATTTGCAGCAGATTGAACGAATCGATCCGGCGTTGAAGGCGGTTGTGGACTTGCTCGCGGAGACGGCTCTCCAGTCTGCGCGGGCAGCGGAGAAGCGCTTGATGGCCGGGCTGCCGTGCGGACCGCTCGAGGGCGTGCCGTTTTCGGTGAAAGATTCGATTGATGTAGCGGGCGTGAAGACGACGGCGGGTACGTTGGGGCGGCGAAATGCCGATCCTGCGGCGGTGAACGCGACGTTAGTGGATCGCTTGTGCGAAGCGGGCGGTATTCCGATTGCCAAGACGAACCTGCCCGATCTGTTGTTTTCTTTCGAGACGGACAATTTGATTTATGGGCGGACGAACAATCCCTATGATCGTAATCGCACGCCGGGAGGAAGTAGCGGCGGGGAATCGGCACTGATTGCGGCCTGCGGTTCGCCGCTCGGGCTGGGCAGCGATGCGGCGGGAAGTGTGCGGTTGCCGGCCGCGTTCTGTGGCATAGCGAGTATCAAGCCTACAAGCGGGCGCCTGCCGCGGACCGGGCATGTGCCGCCCGCGGGTGGTTGGATTGAAGCGCTTTGGCAGATTGGGCCCATGGCGCGGTTCACGGAAGACTTGGCGTTGGCGATGCAACTGTTAGCGCACGAGGATGACGCCGATTTTACTGCGCCGCCTGTCGATTTGCTTGCGCCGCCCGAGGTCGACAAGGTACGAATCGCCTTCTTTACAGACAATGGTTTCGCGAAGTGCCGGCCGGAAGCGGTCAGCGCGGTGGAACAGTGCGCCCGGTTCTTCGCGGATCAAGGCTTGGCGGTTGAGCCATGCAGGCCGCCGGGAGTGGAAGACGCGTATGAGCTGGAACTGGCTCTACTGGGCGCCGATGGCGCGGACGGCATTGACGACTACTTGAAAACAGTCGCCAGTTACCAAACGCATCCCTTATTGAATGGTTTTCTGGATCACATGCGGCCCCATCGCTCGACTATTGCGCAGTTTGCCAAACGCTGGCAGCAGTGGGATGAGTATCGCGCGAATTTGCGGACGTTCTTTCATCGTTACGATGCGATTTTGTGTCCAGTTTATACGCAGACCGCACTGCCGCATGGCGGATCGTTGACTGAGGAAAACTTCCACGGCTTCAGCTATACGATGGCGTGGAATGTGGCCGGCGCGCCGGCCGCGACGGTCCGTTGCGCGACGCATGAAGGGCTGCCGGTCAACGTGCAAGTGGTGACGAAGCCCTGGCGCGATCTGCTGGCGCTGGCCCTTTGCCGTAGGATAGAGGATCAGTTTGGGGGCTGGAAAAAACCTTGCGGCTTCGTTGTCTAGCGCTCGTCTTCTGCTTGGTCGCGCTGAATGGCGGCGCGGCGACGTTTCCGCAAGCCGAAATTTCGAACGGACTGATCAAAGCGCAGATCCTGCTGCCTGATCCCGAGCGCGGCTATTATCGCGGCAGCCGTTTCGATTGGGATGGCGTGATCGAAAAGCTCACTTACCAAGGCCACGATTTCTTTGGGCAATGGTTTGAGCACTACGACCCCACCTCTCACGACGCCATTATGGGGCCGGTGGAAGAGTTTCGCGGCGAAGAGGGGGCGTTGGGTTTTAACGAAGCGAAGGCCGGTGGTTATTTCATCAAGATCGGTATTGGCATTCTGCGCAAGCCGGATGACGAAAAATACCAGTTTTATCGAACCTATCCGATTGTGAGCACCGGCAAGCGCGTTGTCACGCCGGGAGCGGACCGTGTGATGTTCCGGCACGAGTTGAATAACGGTGAAGGCTATGCGTATGTGTACAAAAAGACGGTGCGGCTGGCGCGCGGCAAACCGGAGTTGGCGATTGAGCATTCACTGAAGAATGTGGGGCGGCGGGTGATTGACACGAGCGTGTATAACCACGATTTCTACATGATCGACGGGCAACCGGCGGGGCCGGCCTACCGCGTAGTGTTTGCGTTTGCGCCGCATGCGCAAGAGGATCTGAAGGGTCTGGCGCAACTGCGCGGGAATGAACTGACTTATACCCGTGAACTCAAAGCCGAAGGAGAATCGGTGGCGACGGCGGTGACGGGGTTTGGCAACACGCCGAAGGATAACGATTTGATTGTGGAGAATGCGAAGGCGCAGGCGGGTGTGCGCGAGATTGGCAACCGCCCGTTATCGTCTTTGTATTTCTGGTCGATCCGTTCGACGGTTTGCCCGGAGGGTTATATTCACATGCGGATTGAGCCGGGGAAAACGTTCAGTTGGAAGATCACCTACCGGTTTTACACGCTGCAGAACCCGCAATGATCATCCAACTTCAATTAGCCTCAATCAACTCCTCCCAACCCAGTGCGTAACCCAACGCTCGCTTCACTTCCGGGATCCTTGCAGGCGGCAGCCGCGAGATCCTCTTCGTCAGATATTGCTTCGGAATCGTCCGCAAATTGTCGCAATTGACGACGCACCGTTTGGGCAAGCCTTCCGCGCTATTCAGCCGAACCTCGATGGGAATCTGCCGCACTGTTGTAGTAATCTCCGCCGCGATGAACTTGTTCAGGAAAAGATAGGCGTCATCCCGGCTCAGCAGCAGCACGGGACGCCGCCCAGCAGGCTCCGGCAGTTGCGCCCACCAAATCTCGTACTGCTTCAAGGCTTCCAATCCTCGGCGGAAGACCAGTCGTCCGCATCCGCCGCCGAATCCGGTTGCCGTAAATATGCTTCACGAATCTGTTCGTATTCACGCTTCCGAATCGCATCTTTCACCGCTTGGCGGATGAATTCGGCGCGCTGACGCTTGGCTGCCGGTGCGATCTTGTTCAAGGATTTCAGGGTGACGTCATCGAGCTGGATCAATATAGAAGGCATAACAGTACTTCTATATGATTAGACCATATTGACGCCCATACCGCGTTGCGTAGCCGAATCCTGCGGCGAACGCTAAGTCGCGGGCTCGGACGGAGACCTGCCTGCCAGGCGCGATTTAAAGCTCTAGTCGATAGCGGGCTTCAATATTCGCTCCTCGACTTCTCTGATACCAAGGGGGGAAATCGTAATCGTGTCTGCGCTTGTGTCGTACTCGATCAGGCGCCTTTTGTGGAGTGGCTGCAGGACGCTCCGTTTGAAGACCGTAAAATTCGAATGTTCAACCCAAGAAAACAAGTCCTCTTGCAATACGGCGTTTAGGGGCTCCTGGTAGCAGAGCAGTAAGACCTGCTGCTTGAAATCGAGATCGTTCCTAAGTACACGCTTTTTACCGGCGACATGCCAAATATCGGGAACATTACGCTGCGCGAGCCCGTCGACAAGATATTGTGCATCTTCAAGAGACAGCTTGTGGTAAACGCGGATGAGTTCGCAGACGACGCAATCGCAAACCCGAGCGATAGTCATCGCATCGATGTGGTTTGCGTCAACGTCTCCGCCCACGTGACCAATGCCGCGCTTGTTTCTAAGAGTGTAAATAAAGACTAAGGCGCGCGGCATAACCACTCTGAGTGACTCAACACCTGCGGTTTTAGGGCTTTCCATTAGCTTGCGGCATTCGCTCGTTTGCGAGGATTCTGTCGCATATGCCTCAGCGTATTTGTTTCGGCAGACACGCAGCTACTGTGTTTCAAAGAGTAGTTAGGCGCCTGCGCACATGGGCCATCGTTCTTGGGTGCCTCAATCGCGCCTTTTTTGGCGCGACTGCGAACACGTAGCTGGACGGGTCAGCAGGTGTCCTGTGAGAAAGGCGCTCTGTTCCGGCTCACGCTAGCCAACCGGAACAAATAGGAATGACACCGGTGAAGGCATGTCAAAGGTGCGGTCGGTCAGGGCCAGTTTGCCGCTGACTTGATCGACAGAGAACAAGATAAATTTATTCTGTTTCTGATCTCCCACGAAGAGGAGCTTGCCGGAGGGATCGAGTTCGATGCCGCGCGGCTGGGTGCCACCGGTTTCGATCACCTGAATGCGAGATAGTTTGCCCGTGGCGTGGTCGACGACAAAGACCGCAATAGCGCCGTATTCACGGTTGGAAGCATAAACATAGTTGCCGGCGCGATCCAGCAGAATCTCAGCCGGGTTGCTGACGCCTTTGAAGCCATCGGGAACGGAAGGAATGCTCTGTAGATGAGTGAGAGCGCCAGTCGAATTGTCGCGTGCGAAGACTCCCACTTGCGGGATGAGCTCATGAATCACATAAGCAAATTTGCCATCGTGGCTGAGCACAATGTGGCGCGGCCCGGAACCAGGATCGGTTTGCGCGAGAGGCGGATCGTTCGGTATCAGCTTGGCATGTTTGGCATCGACTTTATAAATGCGTATTTCATCGAGACCCAGATCGGGCACATAGGCGAACTTATTATCGGCTGAGAATACGGTTTCGTGCGCGTGCGGACCTTCCTGGCGCTCTTTGTTCGGACCGGTTCCCGTGGCGGTCATCAGCACGGACAGTTCGCCTATCTTCCCGTCACGCTCAATGGGAAATGCCGGTACGCTTCCAGACGTGTAGTTTGCGGCGATCAGCATTTTGCCGGTATGATCCACCGCCAAATGACAGGGCGCTAAACCATCGGACGAACGGCTGTTCAGATCGGTTAATGCCCCGGTGGCTCGATTGATGGCGAAGCCGGCCACCGCGCCCGGTTTG
>Ga0302325_10027571_pt1 | contig 11772 bp, 9 predicted proteins | sample Palsa_T0_2_FD_201948 | JGI IMG/M metagenome (GOLD analysis project Ga0302325, IMG submission 201948) | Peat permafrost microbial communities from Stordalen Mire near Abisko, Sweden - Palsa_T0_2 | ecosystem: Environmental > Terrestrial > Soil > Palsa > Peat permafrost | place: Sweden: Abisko... | reverse complement strand
GGATCACGGTGGAGAAATCGAGGTCGCGGGCGACGAAAACCCGGATCGCCTGCCCGGGGGGCACGGTGATCGTGGTCGGGATGTCGATGTCCTTCTGCAAGGCGACCGTCGCGACGCTGGTGGCCTGCTGAGGGGATCCGATGACCACGGCGCCGACGCCCGAACTGCTCTGGGTCGAGTTCGCCAGGGCCTGCACGGCGCCGTCGATCACCGACAGCAGGATCGCCGACCCGAACCGTTGAAAGAAGTGGGTGTCGACCTTGCCTTCGAGACCGACGTGGCCCTCGCGGTCGGCGCCGGGAGACCCCAGATTGATCGATACGCCCTCCGGCGTGAGCAGTCTTGTCCAGATCACGAACGCCCGCGACTGCCCCAGGGCGACCCCGCTCTTGTATTCGCCGATCAGTCTGGAGCCCCGGGGTATGACCACGGTGCTGCCATCGAACCCGCTGACGTCGCGGCTCACCACCGCCCGCGCGAACCCGGGCAGGTCGGAAATGATGCCGGTCTCGAGAACCGCCGAAATCACCGTGCCTTGCGGCGCGACCAGGGCGGTGTTGGACAGGCGGGTGGCATGCGCGGTTTCGACCTGGGCGCTGTTCACCCGCTGGGCGAACCTCTCATCGGGATCCAGCTTGGAATCGGCCGACGCGGTGGCGCCGCTTGCCGACCGCGCTCCGCCGGGGGACGCCGAGCCGGCCGCGGCCGGCGTGTCCGGCTCGCTGAGATCCACGACCATCGACGGCGCGCGAAGGCGGGCCAGCTCGTCGGCGGTCGGGGCCGTGGAGGTGGTGTCGGTCGGAGCGGGGGCCGGCGGCGCGGCCACCGGCGCGGGTTGGGGTGTCGGCTGGCTCATCTGCGCCACCTGGACCGGCCGGGGATAGGGAACCGGAACCTGGGCCTTCGCATGTCGACCGGCGCTGAGCGACAGATAGACCACCAGGCCGAGGCCGAACGTTCCGGCGATGCCCATTGCGAAGCCCCAGGGGCTGTCGCGGCCGGCCACCGCCGAGGGTGCGTTCGACAGTCGCGAGACCATCTCGTCATGATCGATCGGCGTTGGCGAAGGTGATGATGTGGTCATCTGAACAGCCCTCGGTGGCGTTTGGCCGGCTTGGCCCCTCCGAGGCCGGCGACCTGGAAACCGTCGTTGACGATGCGCGTGGCGTCGCGTCCGTGCCTCAGGACAAAGGCCGCCGCCAGCCGATCGACCACGACGAATCCCTGCCGGATCGAGACATTGACCACGGCTTCGTGGCCATCGGGGTCGACCGCGTAGATGGCAGGATATTCGGCGGTGGCGGCGAACGCGAAATAGGTCGACTGGCCGTCGTCGAACACCCGCGAATACGGAACCTTCATGACGCCGGTCACGCGGTAGGCGTGATTGGCATCCTGAGGCGGCTGGGGCGGCGTCGGTGGCGGCTTCGGCTCCGGCAGGGCGATGAACGGCTCGGGATAGTCGAAGCGCAACCGGAAGATCAGCGAGCGATCGCCGCGGCGCGGCGCCCGCCGCGCGTGCAGATCGAACACATAGCGCCGCAGGTTGGTGATCACGGTCATGTCGGTGGCGCTGGTCGCGTCGAGCGGCTTGAGGAACAGCAGATTGGCCTTGTGATTGGGCGTGATCTGCCAGCCGAGGCCGTCGCCGATCGCCACATTCTCGATCCGTTCGCCGAGCCCGAACTCGATCGTCATCGTATAGCCGAGGGCCGCCGGCAGTTCGACCACCTCGTTGGGATCATAGTGGACGATGCGAATTCTCGGGTCGCCGGGCCCGGGTTCGGGGGACACCGCCGCGAAGCCCGCCACCGGGCTGGCGGCGATGGCGAGGGCGGCGCACATCGAGGCCAGAGGTTTCATATTCGCCCCGCCATGCCGAGCCGGCCTCGATCGCGGATCGCAGCGCCCCGGCGGTAGGTCTCGCCCAGGCGGGCCGGCCGTTCGGAGGCCACGTAGGCGCCGCCATCCTCGAGCGATTGACCACCGCTGGCGCCCGGGGCCGCGAATTGCACGGCTTCGCGACCGTCCACGATCGCCGCCCTGCGCAGGCTGCGCGTCAAGGCTTCCGTCCGCGATTGGATCTCCAGCACCTCGACGCTGGTCTGGCTTCGCGCGCCCGCCGCCGGCGCCGCCTCGGCGCGATCCTCGCGGCGGCCGAGTTGGAACCCTCCGGCCACGAGTAGGCCGGCCAGCACCAGGATCGCCTGGGCGACGGCGAACACCAGGACGATCATCGCCGTCGAGGCGGCGGTGTCGGCTTTCAGCTGATGGTCCTGGCGTTGCTGGGCGAGCGCCTCGACCCAGGGACTGACGACGATCAGCATCAGCGCCGTGGTGATCCAGCAGGCCATGGGCGCGAGCATCGTCGCCACCAGGGCCCGCAGCCAGCCGGCGAAGAAGCCTCGCGTGGCCTCGAACAGGAAGAGGGCGATGAAGACGGGCCCGACCGCCGTCAGCACGCCGGTGGCGATGGTGGCGACCGACAGAACGCCCACCGTGCTGGCCAGCAGCGCGGTCGCCGCGGTCCAGAGCGCGTCGGCCGACGCCGCGTCCTCGCCACGGGACGCGAGGGTGTTGGGGCCGGCCTTCTTGCCGAACTCCTCGCCGTCGGCGCTCAGCTCCCCGTAGGCCGCCTGCAGATTGCTCAAGGGGTCCGCCGCCATGTCGGACTGGGCGGCCGTCATCGGCCGACTGATCACCCTCGCCAGTTCCAGCGGCGCGTTGGCGCTGAAGTTGAACACCACCGTCTGGAAGGCGCCCCAGTTGAGGGTCAGGGCCAGCACCGCGCCGATTTCGACGGCGATCAGGGGGGCGTCCGAGAGCTTGGGGCCGCCGATCGCAAACAGCAGGCGATAGCCGATCACCGCCACATAGATGGTCAGCATCACCGTCATCGCGGCCGGCAGGGGCGAGGTCGGTCCCGATAGCGCCTGGTAGCCGGCCAGGGCGTAGGCCTGGACGTTGCAATCGACGGCGCCGAGCACGTCGCGAACGAGGCCCAGATCGGTGACGCTGTCGGGGCAGACGCTCATGCCGCCGATCGGGGCGCACGCCCCCCTCCCCCGCCGGCGGCCGCCAGCAGGTCCATCCAGGCGTCCGGATCGTCGCCGACGTCGGCGCGAATCTGGTCGAGCTGGCGCACCGATCGCTCCGTCCCGGCCAGCACCTTGAGTTCCGTCGACAGGCCGGTCAGGTCCAGCCGGGCCACGACGCTGTGATCGGCCTGTTTCACCAGGAAGCACCGCGAAGTGTCGGGCAGCGACCTGACCAGGTCGAATTCGTGCTCGCTCAAGCCGAACCCGCCGACGTAGTCGGCTTTCCGAGCCTTGGGATTGGGAAAGAAGATCTGCGTGGCCGTCTGTTCGATGATCGCCGCGCCGATCCGGCTCTCCAGAGCGTCGATGGCGTTCTGGGTGCAGAAGCCGATCACGCCGTTGCGTTTGCGTATGGTCTTTTCCCAGTCCCTGACCCGGCCGACGAACACCTCGTCGTCCAGCGCCTTCCAGCCCTCGTCGACGATGATGATGGTGGCGGTGCCGTCCAACTGCTGTTCGATGCGGTGGAACAGATACATCATCGCCGGCGTGCGGGTGATCGGGGTGTCCAGAATCCGGGTCATGTCGAAGCCGAAGACATCGTGATCGAAGTCAAGGCGGTCCTCGGCGTTGTCGAACAGCCAGGCGTGCTCGCCATCGTCGCACCAGGCCCTCAGGCGCGCGGCGAGGTCGCCGGCGCTGGGTCGGCGCGCGCCGATGAACAGCTCGCGAAGGTAGCGGAGGCGGCGGTGATCGAGCGGCTGGCCGAAGTTGGCATCGACGGCGTCGACGATCAGCGCCCTGTCCTCGGCGTCGAGCGTCTCGCCCCCGCTCGATAGGATGCGGCCCAGCCACTCGGCCAGAAACGCGCGGTTGGCGGGCGAATCACTCATCATGAGGGGATTGAGGCCCGTGGGCTCGCCGGGGCGCAGGATATCGTAGCGACCCCGCACCGCCCGCACGAAGATCTCGGCCCCGCGATCCTTGTCGAAATAAAACACCTTCGGCCGGTACTTGCTCGCCTGAGCCGCCAGGAACGTCAGCAGCACGGTCTTGCCCGAGCCGCTCGGGCCGATCACCGTGAAATTGCCAAGATCGCCATTGTGAAAATTGAAGAAATAGGGCCCGAAGGCCGTCGTCTCCAGGATCGAGATCGCCTCGCCCCAGTGGTTGTCATAGGCCACGCCCTGGGGGTGGTTGTGGAAGGCGGCGAAGCTGGAGAAGTTGGCGGTGGAGACCAGCGCCTGTCTGGCGATGTAGCTGAAGTTGCCGGGAAATTGCGCCCAGAACAACGGCTCGAGGTTGATGTCCTCGCGGACCGCCACCGCGCCGGTCTCGGTCAGAGCGGACTGCACCTCCGCCGCCGCGCCGTTCAGCGCCTCCAGGCTCTCCGCCTTCACCAGGATCGACAGGTGGTGCTCGCCATAGGCCGCCCGGCCGGCGGCCATCTGGTCGCGGGCCGCCGTCAGATCGTCGCGGGCGCTGAGCGCCACATCGTCGGCCGCCCGCAGCCGCCGCAGCGCCAGGCTCATCCGGTCCAGGGTCGCCTGGCGGTCCACGAAGGCGAAGCTCTGGGTCAGCACCATCTCGAAGGGCAGTCGCACGATGCCGTCGAGCATGCCGGGGGACGACTGCAAAGGGTAGTCCTTGATCGACACCGCGGCGGCGAACACCGACGGCCGATCGCCGGCCGGCGCGAACTCCATGGCGTCGAGCCCGAAGGTCAGGCGACGGTCGGCGAGGCCCTGGCCGATGTCACCGGTCGGGGTCAGCACCGGACGCATCTCGCCGGTGACGAGCGCGGCGAGGAACGCGCAGGGCTCCGAGTATAGACCGTGCCGGCCGCTGTAGCTAGTCAGCAACCGCGCGCCGTAAGGCGCGAGGGCGGCCATGAACGTCTCGCGGGTGGCGTTGAGCTGGCGCAGGTCCTGGTCGTGGCTGGCCGCCGTCCGGGCCGCGGACCTGAACAGTCGTTCGGCGATGCCGGCGTTGCCTTGCAGCGGCCGGCGGACCAGGGTGAGGAAGAGTTCGTTCACGAACAGCCGGCGTTCGGCGAGCTTGGCGCGCCAGCGGCGGTCGAGATCGCGGCAGAACGGATCCTCGAATTCCCCCAGCAGCTCGGGCGTGACGCGCCGTCGCACGATGTGGTGATAGATCGCCAGCCGGGAGTTGGCCGCGCCCCGGTAGAGCGATTCCCTGATCTGCTTGCGGTAGCTGAGTTCCTCGTTGTCGACCGTCTCGAAGGGGAAGCCGTCCAGGCGCAGGACCTGGATCAGCAGGCCGTCGCGTGTCTGGATCGTCGCCTCGTCCAGGTGGCGCGCATAAGGCAGCCGGTCGCCGATCCGCGCTTCCTTCGAGGCCAGTTTGCGGTGCAATCCGGCGGAGCGGTACGATTGGCTCATGGCTGATAGGAGTTCGCGCGCCAGAATCCATGGTTGCGAACGCGCGGACAGCACCTGGCGCGCGTGATCCAGAGGTCAAAGAAGCGCGGCTCGTGCAGACAGCCGAAATAGCCGACGGCATGAATAACCACGGCCGCCAGCAACGACCAGAACGACTTTGAGATCAGAAACGCCTCGACCGTAACGATCAGGTTGAACACCGCATAGCTGTAGGTGACCCCCGCGAACATCTGCGGCCGGGTGAGAACCGTGCAAACGGGGTCGGAGGACAGGGCGGCCATGCCGCTAGCGAAGCCCCGTGGCCGCGCTGCGAATGCCCGCGACGATCGCCGCCGCGCCGAAAACGATGAACGCGCCGAGGACCACGGTCACCCCGCGTCGCCAATCGATCCGCCCCGTCAGCATCATCAGGCCGACCACGGCGACGGCGATCACCACCGCGGTCGTGGCGAGATTGCCCATCAGCGTGCCTTGCACCCACTCGAGGGCGCCGAGGATCGGTCCCGACCCCGAAGGATCGGTCTGCACGGCCTGCGCCGACGCCCGCGTGGCGGCCAACGCCGCCGGGATCAGTCCGAACGCGACCCCGCGACCGCGCGAAAGGACAGGCAAACGGCTCACCAACGGCTCCCCGACAACACACGCCTGGAATTGGCGATGGTCAACTCCAGCCAAGCGGATAGATGTCACCCGGTACCGTCGCCGTCAACGCGCGGCCCCGAGCGCGTGGCCTTAAGTCTCACGCGCCGGGCACCGCCAGGCTCCGCGCCGCCTGGCTGAGCATCGACTGTTCCGCGGGCGTCCCGGTGAAGGCCTTCATGCCATCGTGATAGGCTGCGGTGGCGGCCGCCGGATCACCCAGCACCATGCGCGCGCGCATGAGGTTGACCCAGCCGTCGGCGTCCTTGGGATTGGCCTTGAGCTTCGCGGCCAGGCCGTCGACCATGTTGTGGATCATCGCCTGCTGGTCGGTGGGAGCCATCCGCTGGGCGGCGGCGACCTGGTCGGGCGTGGGCCCGGCGGCCGGCGCCGCCGACGCGCCGTCCGCCTGGGCCTCCGCGGGAGCCGGCGGCAACCTCGACGAGACGTCTTCGCCGCGCGACGCGGCGATGCGGACGACAAAGCCACGCACCTCGGCGGCCCACGGCGCGCCGGGTGGCGCGCTCTTGAGCAGGGCGATCCAGTCGTTCATGGCGCCGGCGCGGTCCCCCGCCTGATCCTTGGCGGCCGCCAGGAAGTACCGGGAGCGGGGGTCGGTGGGATCCAGGCTGACGGCCTGGGCGAAGGCGGCCTGGGCGTCCGGCGTCACATGGCCGTCCGCGGCCTTCACCAGCGCTTCGCCCTGGGCGGACTTGTAGTCGGCGTTGCCGGGGTCCAGGGCCGCGGCCTTGCCGTAGGCGGTGGCCGAGTCGGCGAAACGCCCAGTCTGCATGTACGACCAACCCAGCATCCGCCACCCCTCCGGATCATTGGGAGACTGGCGCATCTTGGCTTCGAGCTCGGCGATCATGCTGCCGACGTGACCGCTCGGCGCGCTGGCGTCGCCACCCGCAGGCGCGCCGGCCGTCGCCAGGTCCGGCCGGCCGATCTGGACGTAGAGAACGCTGGCGCCGATCGCCACGATGGCGGCGAGGCCCAGGCCAAAGACCAGCAGCGACCTGGCTCCGAACGCGCGGGCGGCGGGCTCGGCGGGCGGCGTCTCGGCGAGGAACCGGCGAACGGTGTCCGTCTTCAGGCCCTCGGCGTCACCGACGGCCAGTCCCTCCGCCGCGGTCTGCCGGTCGAGATCGGCCAACTGGCGGGCGAGGACGTCGGATTCGGGCGGGCGGGCGCGACGGGCGTCGTAGCGCCGCACCAGCGGAATGGTGATCCCGACGGCGGCCACGGTGACCATCAGGGTGAAGGCGATCCAGGCGATCCAGGAGGTCATTTGGCGTTTTCCGCGTCGAGCCGGCGGATCAGCTGATCGCGTTCCTCGGCGGTCAGCGACGGCTGCCCCGCCGGAGCGTCCTTGCCGACCAGGCGCCATACCCACACGCCCCCGGCGAGCAGCACCAGCGCCGGACCCAGCCAGAGCAGCAGGGTCTGGGTTTCGAACGGGGGATTGAGCAGAACGAAGTTCCCGTATCGTTGAACGATGAAGTCGATCGCCTGTTTGTCGCTGTCGCCGGCCACCAGGCGCTCGCGCAGGATGACCCGCAGGTCGCCCGCCAGAACCGCGTCGGAATCGTCGATCGACTGATTCTGGCAGACCAGGCAGCGCAGCTCGGCGCCGATCGCCCGCGCGCGGGCCTCGAGCTTGGGGTTGGCCAGCTGTTCGGACGGCAGGACGGCGCGCGCGGGCGCCGCGAAGACGAGGGCGGCGAGCACCGCCAGCAAGACTGGCCTCATCCTTCGGCTCTCAGCCTGTCCATCAGCGGCTTGATGGTGTCGCTCCAGTCGTCCGGCGTGATCGGGCCGATCTGCTTGTAGCGGACCCTGCCCCGGCGATCGACGACAAAGGTCTCCGGCACGGCCGCGACCCCAAGGTCGATACCGACACGGCCGGACTTGTCGTTGCCGGTCAACCGATAGGGATCGCCCTGTTCGACAAGGTACTTCCGGCCATCGGCCGGTTCATCCTTCCAGTCGAGCCCGTCGATGGACACGCCCTCGGCCTTCAATTGCAGCAGCACCGGATGTTCGATCCGGCAGGAGACGCACCAGGAGGCGAAGACGTTGAGCAACCGGGGCTGACCGGCCACGTCCGACGACTTCAGACCGATATCGCCTACCCGCACCGCCGGCAGGTCGAATCCCGGTAGCGGCTTGTCGATCAGGGTCGAGGGCAGCTTGCTCGGGTCACGGCCCAGGCCGACGGCGAAGACCGCGATCACCACCGCGAAGAGGACCACCGGCGCCAGAAAGAAGACCCGCTTCATAGCGCGACCGGCTCGGCGATCAGCGAGCGGATCGCCACTCTCTCAACCTTGACCACCCTCAGGCTCCGATCCGCCAGCGACACCGCGCCGCCGAAGGCCATCAGGAGAGCGCCGGCCCAGATCCAGTCGACGAACGGGTGGTTCCACATGCGCACCGTGATGCCGCCGTCGGGGTTCTGGTCGGCCACCGATATGTAGATGTTGCCAAGCACGCCCACGCCGATGCCGGCGTCCGTGGTGGTGGTCTGGCTGGCCGGATAGAGCCGCCGCTCCGACATCAGGGTGCGGTGACCGAAGGCGCCGGCGACGTCGAACTGGGCCTGGTTGGCCTCGTAGTTGGGACCGGTGACGGGTCGCACGGCCACCATGGTGATGGTGTTGCCCGCCAGCTTCACGCTCTGGCCCGGCGACATCGACAGCACCCTGTTGGTCTGCCAGGCCGACACCGAGGTGATGCCGATCGTGGTGACGCCCAATCCGGCGTGAGCGATCACCAGGCCCCAGACAGCCAGCGGTGTCGCGCGCGCAAGCTCGAACGCATCGGCGCGGGAGATCTGGCCGACCTGCCAGCGGCGCGCCAGGACCATGAAGGCGCCGGCGATCAGCCATACGCCAAGCGCCAGGCCAAACGCCGCGAACAGGTGCGGCAGGCCGAACACCAGGGCGGCGATCACCAGCACCGCGCCAGCCAGCGCCGCGGGGATGCGAAGCCTGGGCAGCAACTTCGCCAGGGTGTCGCGCTTCCAGTTCAACATCGGGCCGACGCTGAGCAGACAGAACAGCAGTACGAAGATCGGCACGAAAGTGACACGGTAATAGGGCGGGCCGACGGAGATCTTGTCGCCGTGCAGGACGTCCATGAACACCGGATAGAAGGTGCCCAGGAACACCGTCGCCGCCGACGCCAGCAGGAACAGGTTGTTCAGGGTCACGGCGTATTCCCGCGACAGCGGCGTGAACAGGGCGCCCGTCCGCAGGGCCGGCGCCCGCCAGGCGAACAGCGCCAGCGAAGACCCGGTCATCGCCGCGATGATGCCGAGGATGTAGACCCCGCGCCTGGCATCCAGCGCGAAGGCGTGGACGCTGGTGAGCACGCCAGAGCGGACCAGGAAGGTGCCGACCAGGCTGAGGGAAAAGGCGAGGATCGAAAGCAGGATCGTCCAGCTGACCAGGGCGCCGCGACGCTCGAGCACCAGTGACGAATGCAGCAGGGCGGTGGCCAACAGCCACGGCATCAGCGAGGCGTTCTCGACGGGGTCCCAGAACCACCATCCGCCCCAGCCGAGCGTGTAGTAGGCCCAGAGGCTGCCCATGGCGATGCCGACAGTAAGGAATATCCAGGCGGTGAGCACCCAGGGCCGCACCCAGCGCGCCCAGCCGGCGTCGACGCGCCCCTCGATCAGGGCCGCGACGCCGAAAGAAAAGGCGATCGAGAGGCCGACATAGCCCGAGTAGAGCACCGGTGGGTGAAACACGAGCCCCGGATCCTGCAGCACCGGATTGAGCTCGGCGCCGTCGAGCGGCACGGGGAACAGCCGGGTGAACGGGTTGGACGTGAAGATCAGAAAGCCCAGGAACGCCGCCCCGATCAGGCCTTGAACAGCCAGCACGCGGGCCTGAAGCGTCTCGCGCAGACTGCCGCCGAAGACGGCGACGGCCGCGCCGTAGATCGCGACGATCAGCACCCACAGCAGCATCGAACCCTCGTGGCTGCCCCATGTGGCCCCGAGCCGGTAGATCAACGGCTGCGCCAAGTTGCTGTGCTCGGCCACCAGGGCGACCGAGAAATCATTCAGCAGATAGGTCGCCGCCAGGCTGATGAAGGCGACGACGACGAACAGGAGTTGGAGAATCGACGCGGCCCGACCGACGGCCATCAAGGCTGGATCGGCCCGCCACGCCCCGATCAGGGGAACGGAAGCCTGGACGGCCGCCAGGACAAGCGCGAGAATCAACGCGAACTGCCCGATTTCGGCTGTCATGATCTACAAAACCCCCATACTCTGGTGGGGGCACTGTAGCGGCGTCGCAACGGAACTCGAAGCGCAAATCGGCTGGCAAGGGGGCCAGGGAGTACCAGGACGAGAGCGGGGCGGCGGGTTCTACCGACGCCGGATGGGCGGGGGTGATCATGGCGGAAAAATTCCGGATCGCTATTGTCGGCTCGGGTCCGGCTGGGCTGAGCGCGGCGGCCCACGCTGCGAAACTCGGCGTCAGCCACGTGCTTCTGGAGAAGACCGACCACCTTTCGCACACCATCTACAGCTATCAGAAAAAGAAATACGTGATGGCGACGCCGGTCCAACTGGTGTTGCGGGCGGATCTCGGGTTCCAGGCCGACTATCGGGAGGCGATCCTGGACACCTGGAACCAGGGCGTCGCGGCGGTGGGCACAAACGTCCGGTACAACGCCGAGGTCAAGGCGATCAGCGGCGAGAAGGGCGACTTCACCCTTACCCTGACCAACGGCGACACCGTTCAGGCCGAGGCGGTCGTGCTCGGCATCGGCCTGCAGGGCAATCCCAATCTGATGCGGTGCCCGGGAGGCAACCTTCCCCACGTCCAGTATCAACTGGACGACCCCACCGAATATATCGACGAGCACATCTTCGTCATCGGGGCGGGCGACGCCGGTATCGAGAACGCCGTCGGCCTCGCCGCCGATCCCGCCCAGGCCAACGTCGTCAGCATCGTCAACCGCTCGGCGGACTTCAGCCGCGCCAAGGACGGCAACGTCTCGAACCTGATGAACGCGCGCGACGCCGGCCGCATGAACCTCTTCACCGAAGCGTCGCCGGCCAAGGTAGAAGAGGGTTGGATCACCCTGGAGTTGCCCGACGGCGAGAAACGCTTCCGCTGCGACCGAATCATCGCCCGCCTCGGGGCCTCGGCGCCGAGAAAGCTGGTGGAAGGGTTCGGCGTGCAATTCACCAGCGATTCCAAGGACGCCTGCCCCGGGCTGACCGAGAAGTTCGAGAGCACGACCCCGGGAATTTATGTCATCGGCGCCTTGGCTGGATATCCCCTGATCAAGCACTGCATGAACCAGGGGCACGACGTCGTCGAGTTCATCATCGGCAACAACCCCAAGCCGGCCGACGAACCCAATCTCGAACAGAAACTCGCCGGCCTGCCGGGCAATCGCTCGGTGTCCGAGTGGCTGTTGTTCCTCAGGGACCAGGTGGAGATTCTCAACGGCCTGTCGACCCTGCAGATGCGCGAATACCTGCTGGGCATGGAGGTGAAGGCGTTCCTCCCCGACGAGGTGATCTTCGAGCGCAATTCGGTCGGTTCCTCTCTATTCGGGATTGCATCCGGCTCGGTGAAGGTCGAGATCAACCCCGCCAATCCCGCGATCACCATCCCGATCGGCGCATCGTCGATCTTCGGTGAGGCCGGGCTGATTTCCGG
>Ga0302325_10027570_pt1 | contig 11772 bp, 10 predicted proteins | sample Palsa_T0_2_FD_201948 | JGI IMG/M metagenome (GOLD analysis project Ga0302325, IMG submission 201948) | Peat permafrost microbial communities from Stordalen Mire near Abisko, Sweden - Palsa_T0_2 | ecosystem: Environmental > Terrestrial > Soil > Palsa > Peat permafrost | place: Sweden: Abisko... | reverse complement strand
CATTGACAGTGTCACAGTTACTGCCCTGCAGTTCCATAGGCTTTTCGGCCCATTTGCACTGCATTTACTCGATTGTCACCAGTCCCATCACGACAGCGCGCACAAGCGCCTGCGTGCGATTGGTGACATCGAGCTTTTGGAAGATGGCCGCCAGATGATTTTTCGTGGTCTTCGTGCTGATAAAGAGCCGCTCCGAAATCTCACTGTTCGTGGTCCCTTCCGCCAGGAGCTGCAGCACCTCTAGCTCCCGCTGCGTGAGAGACCACGGTCCCGCCTGCTTGTCGACACCCTTGCGTGGGAGGACGGCACTGGCCCCACCATCGGACCCTTCAGTCAAAAAGGACTCACCGGTCAGTCGCGGCTCCATGAGAGCCACGGGCAGAGAGCCCTGCATCGCGTGCACGTCGGAACCGATGCGCCCGACAACGCGGCCATGTGGCGCGGCAATGGAGACTTGCGAGTAATACGTCCACGCCGGTTCAACGCGGAATTGTGTCGTTTCCGCATACGGCACACTGTTCCAACGAATTGCACTTTCCGCGTTCCCCATGCTTCCCCCTTGACCCAATCCAACCCCGAGGGTCGATTTGAGCGTCTCCGTTCCCACCCAGGTCAGGTGGGTTTTCCCACCGTCATTGTACCCTTGGCAATTGGGTATTCCAGGGTGCGAGGGGCCAATCAACCGGACCGCCACCTTGCTGCAATCGATCCGCCACTCCCAGGCTTCGGGAAGGGGACGCATCGGGCATTCGCTTAGTGAAGGGCGTGCGAGATCGGTCCGACAAGGGGTCCGAGGACCAGAATCATGATGGCGGGAAGGAAGCAGAACGCCAAGGGAAAGAGGATCTTCACCGGGACTTTGGCAGCCCGCTCCCGAGCCCGCTGACGGCGCTTGTCCCGCATCTCATCACCCTGAGCCTGCAGAACCCGGCCGATCGGCAGCCCGAGCGCATCCGCCTGCGACAGCACGACAGCAAACGTGACCAGATCGTCAATGTCCGTTCGGAGCTTCAGATTTTCCAGCGCGTCGTGGCGTGAAAGTCCCAATTCCATTTCACGCAATGTGAGCCGGAGCTCACTGCAGACGGCGGACTCGAAGTGCGCACAGGACACTTGCATCGCCTGCTCAAGACCCAGGCCAGCGGCCACCGAGATCGTCATCAGGTCCAGCACGTCAGGCAGGTCATTGGTGACTTCATCCCGGCGGTGCTTGATACGCCTGCGCAACCACGTCGGTGGTCCGAGGGCACCGACCATCGGGAGAATGAAGAGGAGGCCGAGTCCCAGCCGGCTGCTTGCGGTGACCAGTGCGATGAGGCTGAGCCCGATCCCCAGCAGTACGCCACCGACCTGCATGGCAACGAACTCCTCCGCCCGCACGGAGCCGGTGAGCCCAGCCTTCAGGAGGTCCGCATGCACCCGGTCGATGTCACGAGATGGGTAGAGCCGGGAGAGCCCGTGCCGTAACCGCTCGAACTGGGGCCGGACGATGCGGGTCAGCAATGGGGCCTCAACGCGCTGGGGAAGGACGATCTCGTAGCTTCCGGCTTCGGCATCGTGTCCGAGCGATCGGATGAACTCCAGCTGGCGATCGACGCCGTGCGACTTCCATGCCGCGAAACCCACGCCGGTGACACCGGCCGCCATGAGCCCAATACCAATGAGAGAAAAAACCACGGCGACCCCTAAACCTCAATGTTGACCATTTTGCGGACAATCCAGAATCCCAAGCCCATCAATCCGGCCGTCCCGAAAAGGACCATCAGGCCGATTCCGTGCAACATCGGGGTCAGGTAGTTCGGGTCCTGTGCCTCCAAGGCAAAGGCCAAGAACAACGGAATGGCGAAGAGGACGTAGCCCGAAATGCGGCCCTCGGCCGACAGGGTCTGCACCTCACGGCGAACCTCTTGACGGGTGCGCATGAAGTCGGCCAGCGTGTGCAGAATTGGAGCCAGGCGACCACCAGTCGACTGTTGGATCCGCACAGCCTCCACGGCCCACTTGAGATCCTCGACGCCTGACCGTTCGGCCATGTTCTGCAGAGCCAGTACCAGATCGGATCCCACCACGACTTCGGCCATGACGCGGTCCAGTTCATCGGAGAGCGGTGCCCTGGCGTCATGACGGTACATGTCGATGGCGCGCTGAAAGGTCTGGCCACCCTCGACCGCCGCTGCCATCAGCGAAAGGGCGTCGGGAAGCTGGGCCTGCAGGCGCTTGACCCGCTTGGCGCTCCGTGATTTGGGCAGATGCCAGGCCACGCCGACCGCCGCCGCCATGAGCCCGAATGCCACAATCGGCGATCCGCTGACCACTCCGGCGGCCACGCCCACAATGAGAGAGATGGCGGAGAGGACGACCAGGTACTCACCGGCACGGAATGGTATGGAAGCCTGCTCCAGCCGCCGCTCCAGAAGTCCTCGCGTGTCGAACCGAGAAAAGGTGCGGCCCAGTCGGATAGTCAGAGCGGACATCTCACTGCGGGCCGGCGTCTCGCTGACCACCTCGACAGGGATCGGGGATTGACCCATTGTGTTGTCGAGGATTTCAGCCAGGGTGTTCTGCCGGTTACGCAATCTCATGATCAGGGCGACCACTACGGTGGACACCCCGCCGCCGATGAGTACGGCGGAGAGCAACGCTCCACTCTGTGGTCCGGTCAAGGCGATCATCATCACCGTCCGTCCCGACGGCGTTGGGCCAACATCTCGTAGAGCTCCTCAGAAGGAGGCTCCACCCGGCCCGGCCGAGCCGGTCGTCCGGGACGCTCGTTGCGGGCGCGGGATGAATTCAAGAACGGCTCCGCCTCGTTGCGGAAAATTGTCGGTGGCACCTGGATCCCGTTGGCCAACAACTCGTCCAGAATCTTCGGGCGTAATCCGGTCGGGACGAGATCGCCGAGTCCCTCGGCAGTGCCGACCCGATGAAACACGTCTTGAAGGAGAACGGTGTCACCTTCCATGCCTTGCACCTCGGTGATGGAAGAAATGACGCGGCGCCCATCAGCGGTCCGCTGCAGTTGGACGATAAGGCCGACCGCCATGACGATCTGCTCCCGGACGGCACGCTGAGGCAGCTCGACTCCCCCCATGAGCACCATGGTCTCAAGCCGGGCAAGGACTTCACGAGGGCTGTTGGCGTGGACGGTTGTCATTGAACCGGGGTGCCCGGTGTTCATCGCCTGGAGCATGTCCAAGGTCTCGGCCCCGCGGCACTCTCCGACGATGATCCGATCCGGCCGCATCCGCAGTGAGTTACGCACCAGGTCACGGATCTTCACTTCCCCGCTTCCCTCGGCATTTGGTGGTCGTGACTCCAAGGTAACGGTGTGCTTCAGTTGCAGTTGGAGTTCAGCCGACTCTTCAATGGTGATGAGCCGCTCATTCTCGGGAATGAAATCCGAAAGGACATTGAGCATGGTGGTCTTTCCCGTGGCGGTGCCACCAACCACAACCAAGCTGATCTTCCCTCGCACGCAGGCTTCCAGGAAAACCGCAGCATCCATCGTGACCGAACCCATTGCGATGAGGTCCTTGATCTTCATGGGTCGCTCAGGGAACTTTCGGATGGTTAATACCGGTGCCCGCACGGCGAGTGGGGGGACAATGGCGTTTATACGGGAGCCGTCGGCCAGTCGGGCATCTACCATGGGTGACGATTCGTCCACCCGGCGGCCCACACCCGCCACCATCCGCTCAATAATGCGCCGATACTGCTCGGGTGAATTGAAAACGACTTCGCTCTGCTCAATACGCCCGTGGCGTTCCAGCCAGATTTCGTCAAAGGCGTTGCACATGATCTCCGAAATGCTGCCGTCCGCCAGCAAGACTTCAAGAGGGCCGTAGCCAAGTGAGTCCTCAAGCATTTCGTCAACGAACCGTTGATGCTCAATCGGCGAGATCCCGATGTCCTCGCGCTCGAGAATTTCATTCACGGTGGTCCGGACTTTGGCTCGGAGCTGATCCGGCAGGAGGTCAGCCGACCCGGGAGCCACCTCGGCCAGCACCATCTGCTGCACCTTGCGTTTGGAGTGCTTCCATGCTTCATCCCCAGCAGCCCGATCGCTGACGCGCCGGTTGCGGGGCTTGGTGGCGGTGCGGGTGGGTTGAGCGCTACCGGGGATTTCGGAGAGCTCGCCATTGGACTCCGTCTCATCGTCGACCGAAGCCAGTTTTTCGGAAAGATTCATCGAGATCCCGTCTTCTCAAGTTCGGGGAGCCGCGGCGCCCGGTGCCAATGCATCAGTCGCCGAAAACCACCCGGCTCGGCCTTGACTCCCGAATTGAGGACCGGTGTCGTGTCCCCTCCCAGGAGTTGTTGCATGCCTGCGGACAGTTTCTGTCCGATATCCGAATTGGCGGCTGAGACCAGCGTGGGTCGACCCTTGTTGATGGATCGGCTCACTTCTCGTGAATAAGGCAGTACCGACACGATGCGATTGTCCAGCACGTCCTGCACGTCAGAAATGCTGATTCCCACGTCGTCTTCAACCTTGTTCAGCACCACTGAAATGGAGTCACTGCTGATGCGCAGCTTGTCCAGCGTGCTCAAGAACACCCGCATATTCCGGATGCTGGGCAGGTCGAGAGTCACCATGCAGAGGACCTTGGTGGAGTGATCGAATGCCGCCAACACAACCTCGGAGAGCTGGGCCGGGGTGTCCACCACAATGAAGTCGAAGCGCTTGCGGAGCGCATTCATCACCTTGTAGACGTCTTTGGGAGCGATCATGTCTGCCTCGGCCGGGCTGAATGGCGCCGCCAACACCGAGAATCCGAGGTCGTGCTCTTCCAGGTATTCCTCAATGTGCTCGTCAAGGTCATCCTCGTCAATGGGCTCGCGGGCCAACAGGTCGGAGATGGTGAATCGAGGCCGCAGGTGAAGTGCCGTCGAGACCTCTCCGAATTGCAGGTCCAGGTCGACCAGGCAGACCCGCTGGCCTGTCTGGGCGGCCAGGTAGTACGCCAGGTTCACGGCGTAGAACGTCTTCCCGCACCCTCCGCTGGAAGACGCCACGGTGAAGACCTCGGCGAACTTCGGCCGGTCGATCACCTTGTTGTTCGCAGTCACCGGCACAATCTGGCTGGTGGCCGACTGCGACCTGTCGGCAATGCCAAGTGCCCTCTGCAATGCGATCGAGAGTTGACGCTTGCTGGTCGGATACTCGACCAGTTCGACCGCTCCCGTCCGGACGATGTCGCTCAACGTGGCCCGCGGCTTGGGTCCCAGCGCCAGCACGGTGGCGGGCACCGCACCGGCGCTCCGCAATTGCGCCAAGCGTGCCATACCGGCGTGGCTGTCGAAGACAGGGCCGGCGACGAGAACGTCAAATGGCCCCTGCTCCTCCACCTGTTGCAGCACATCCGTCACATTGGTGCTGGTGATGACCTGATACCCCTGCCCCAGTGAGGCCTGAATGGAACGGCTCAGTGCGGGGGAGCGCGAAATGACGAGAATCCGGCGGGAGATCATGCCGCTGAGGTGGTTTGGCCGGTCCCGATGCAGGTACCGACGGGAACGGGCAGCGTTCCCTTCTGAGTTTGCGCCACCGACAACGTCTCGTTCTGCGTCATGAAGGTCAGTACCCTCGCTTGCGATGGACTCACCGCCAGCAGCAGCGTGATCGAAGGTGGCACGGCGCGGCCGGCGGCATTGGGGTGCGTGCTCAAGGCGGGGACGACACTCGACACGTCGAGCACCTGAATGTCGGCCATGGCCAGCTCCGTGCACGGCAAGGAGACCCCGGCTGGGGTGGGCGTCGCACCATTGGTTGAAAGCTTGGTCAGGTTGGCGTAAATGTCGACGTCGCTTCCGGGCTGGAGATAGCCGGCCAGTCCACCCACACCGGTCGTCGTGATGGTGACTCCATCGAGGCCCTTCGGGAGTGAGATGGAAGTGGTGCTGGGCGTGAGCTGCGTCGCCTGAATGGCTTCGCCCTTGCGCAGCGACGACGTGAGTACCTCGTCAGCGAGGCCCTGCAATGACGCGATGTCCGTGGCCAGGTACCTCTTCTGAGATATCAGCTGAAGGGACACCAGTCCTTGGGACACCATGTCCTGACCGGTGGTCCCTGCCGGAATGTCGGCATTGGCCACCACGACCGCCGTGCTCACAGGCGCCGTGGTGGTCGTCGGTTGGTGTTCCGTGCCCTGCAGCACGGTGGCGAACGCGATGCCGCCCCCCGCAATGAACAGCACCAGACCGATAACGACCAAAACAAGCGTTTGTCGCTTCACAGATTCTTCCCCTCTCCACACAACGAGTCCGCCTGGATGCGCTGCACCCTTCGTAGATCCTTTGCGCCCTCACGGTCGGCCAGTCAGTGGCAACCAGCCCGTGCTGGCGTGCCCCGATGTACCTACCTGTTCCCTTGGATTGGAGAGTACGACCAAACGAGCCACTGGTACATAGGCCCTTCGGACCATTCTGCGCGCGAACGCTCCTGGTCGCGACCTCAAATGGGCCATATTGCCTATGTACGGCCAGTCCGGCGCGGCCCACAATCTACGAGGGACGGAATTACAGCTGAAGAAGAGTCGTCGTCACGCTGCAGCAACCGAGGAGGGGGCCCACGTTGGGACCGCATCACAAGCCGCATGCACGCCGCCTTCGCCGCAACGACGAAGAGGGCGCCGAGCTCATTGAGTTCGCCATCGTCGTCGTTATCCTCATCATGCTCATCTACGGCATCGTCACATTTGGCTTGATTCTTTCGGCCAAGGAAACCCTCACCCAGGCCGCGTCCGATGGTGCTCGGGCCGGCATTGTCGCCACTTCGACCGCCATAGCCACCGCACAGACGCAAGCATCAAATGATCTGAGTTGGATGGGCAAGGGAACCTGTGGCACTTCGGGCACCACCATCACCTGCGTGGCAACCGAGGCACCGTGTGCGTCCAACTCCAACAACACATGCCTGACAATGACTGTGACGTACAACTACTCGGCGAGTCCGCTCTTCCCACCCATGCCGGGACTCTCTCTCGTGACTCCATCCACCATCTCGTCGAGCTCGACGCTTGAGCTGTCGACGCCATCTTCGTAGGTGACGCTCATGAAATCTCTCCGCCGTCGATTCCGCACCCGCTCCGATAATGAGCGAGGGGCCACTTTGATTATCGTCGCCATCTCCTCAATGCTTTTCCTCGGTGCTGGTGCTCTCTCAGTCGACATTGGACTCGACACAGTCGTCAACAGGTCATTGCAGTCGGTGGCCGATGCGGGAGCTCTTGATGCGGCCCGCTATATCAACGTGGAAGCCAGCGTCACTCCGGCCCTCACGAGTGCGCAACTCACCGCGGCGCTGACCACGAAGGCTCTGAGTGCCGCGACCGACAACGGCTCGACCGCCGCCATGACGCTGACCGAAGGGCTCTGGTACAACAATGTGTGGTCACTGCCTGCCAACCCGATTATCGGTTGCGAAGCCACGGTGCCCCCGGCGGTAAAGCCCTGCAACGCCGTAGAGGTCACGGCCGGTCAGACGCTCCCTCACTTCTTCCAACCGGGGAGTTCAGCCCTCAGCCGCTCTGCCATTGCCGCCGTGATCCCTGAAGCGGGCTTCTCCATCGGGTCATACCTAGCCTCCTTCAACTCGCAGCAATCCGGTGTCCTCAATGTGCTTCTCGGCAAGCTGGGGACCTCAGTCAGCCTCACCGCGGTGGGGTACGCGGGGTTGGCCAACAGCTATGTGACGGTGCAGCAGTTGATCAACGCGTCGGCCGGGGCCCTCACTTCCACCGATGTCATGACCACCTCACTCACCGGTGCGCAATGGGTCTCCTACCTGAACACCGCGATGGCAACGCAAGCGGCCGCACTGGGGTGTCAAGGTTCACCCACGCCTGATCCTTGTACTGCCAACACCACCCTCACCACGCTGGCCAACTCGGTCAACGCCTCCACCTCGGCGACGCTGTGCCAAATGGTGTCCATCAACGGGTCATCGTGTGCGGGCGGGAGCCTCTCGCAGGCGGCCCTTTCGACCAGCATCAACGTCTTGCAAACACTCACCACCGAGGCCGAACTGGCCAACGGGACCAACGCTCTCGACGTCACCTCGGCCTTGAACATCGCAGGAGTGACCTCCGCCGAGCTGGTGACCACGCTGGTGCAGATTCCCCAGGACGCCTTCGGCCCTGTCGGCACCCCGGCAACGACCAGCCAGGTGAACGCCGATCTTCAGCTCACCGTGCTCGGTATTGGCCTGTTGGACATCCCGATCACCGCGGCCGACGGCACGGCGACACTGCAGACGATCACCTGCAGCGACAATGCCATGACATCAACCAAAATCAATGCCAGCACCACGGCTGCAACGGGTTCGGTCACGCTGCTCGGACTTCCCATCGCTACCCTGGCCGTGAATGCGGTGAGTACGACGACACTCGGTTACAGCGCCACCGTCGTGCCCCCGACGGCCACCACGGTGGCCAATGACACCAATCCGGTGGCCATCGGCTCGACCTCTCCGACGTTCTCATTTGGTGGCCTGAGCGTTCTCAGTCCGGTGTATGCGCTTCTCAACACCACCTTGCAGACAGTGCTCGGTCCCGTTCTCCAGGCCGTGGGAGTGTCGGTAGGAGGGGCCGACGTGGCGGACCTCACCACAGTCTGCGGCTCGGTGTCACTCACCCAATGAGCGCGCATCTGGCGGTGTTCGGAGGCGCCCTCATCGGGATGGTGGCCGGGGCTCTTTTGGTCCCTCTGACTCAACGCGAGCTGGTGGGGGCGATGGCACGAGCAGCGGAAGTGACCCCAGTGGCCACTCCCTCGGTGCGGGCCTGGCACCGCTCGGCGGTGGTCATCGTCTCCGGAGCGATTCCCGCCCTCGTCCTTTTGCATGTGGGGTGGTCGATCGTGGCTCTTCCCCCACTTCTCCTCTTCCTCGGTCTGGTGCAATTGGGCTACTGCGACCTGTCGCGCCATCTCCTACCCAAACCCATGGTCCACGTCACCACGGCCACCGTAGCCATGAGCGAGATTGTGGTGGCGGGGCTGGCGCACGAATGGCACCGCATGGTGATCGCCACGGTCTGCGGAGTGAGCTTCGCCGCTCTCCTCTACGCCATGAACCTGATGAATCCGAACTGGATCGCCTTCGGTGACGTACGCCTCGCCCCCGCCGTCGGGCTCGGCCTGGCCTGGGTCTCCCCCTCGGCCCTTTTGGAAGGGTTCTTCGTGGCCAACCTGCTCGCCGCCGTTGTGGGCCTGGCCCTCATCGCCGGTCATAAGGCCAATCGAAAGACGGCACTGCCCTTCGGCCTCTACCTGGCCGTCGCCTCAGGCATCATCATCGTTGCCTGGAGTTGAGTGCCTCAATCGACCGTGACGACGGATCCGATAAGCATGTATTGCCAGACGATTGATGCTGCCGTGTACGGCAATTCGACACAGCCGAGACTCTGGGGATCCCCGTAGGACGCACGCGGCATGTAGTGCAGGGCGTCTCCCCCATTGAAGTACGACACGAACTGAACTGGGTCCGCATAGTGAGAACCGTCGGGGTTGGTGCCCTGCATGACCTGGTTGCGGTAGCGCAGGTAGACGGGGAACGTACCCTGGGCGGTAGGAGTGCCCGATCCACCCGTGTTGGCTGAGGTTTCTTCGACTTCCACCCCGTTTTGCCACACGGTGAGAGACTCCGGATTGTCCTCGTTTGCCACGGCGTAGGCAAAGCCGTTCGTGTTGGTCAGGGGTCCCCCGGGGTCGTTCGCCGCGGATTGGAGAGCACTGATCTCATTGCTGGAGATATCCCCGTCAGCCGGCAACCCGGCTCGCTCCTCGAACGCCATGATTTCCGCCCGGGCGATTGCGCCGTCCGCCCCGGCCGACCACATGATCAATAGGGAGAGCGGCACGTTGAAACGGAACTGGAATCCGATTGGGGACCAGCTGAGTGGTCCGTAGTCAAGACCGGCCAGCACTTCCTCCTGACCCAGAACGGTGGTGAGAGGTGCAGTCGCCCCATACGCAATCCAATACCCCCCGGGGCGAGCGGCCATCCCCACCACGGGTGCCGTCAACGGAGCTCCCGCTCCTGATCCGTAGAACACGGCGTCTCCAAAGTCGAAGATGCCCCCATCGGAGGCGACCATGCGGTACCCCCCGCCGTCCGATGTCGCGGTCATGCCGACAATCGGTTCCGCCAACCGGGTCGATCCCATGCTGCCAAGGAACCCGGCATCACCGAAGCTGAAGATGCCTCCGTCGGAAGCGACCAGCCAGTAGCCATTGCCGTCAGGGGTGGCGGCCATGGCGACCACCGGTTTGTTGAGTGGAGTGCCACCCATGCTCCCGTGGAACACGGCATCACCGAAGCTGAAGATGCCTCCGTCGGAAGCGACCAACCAGTACCCCTGCCCCGATGGCGTCACCGCCATGCCGACTATCGGCTTGTTGAGGACCAGCGAACCAGTGGAGCCGAAGAAGGAGGCATCGCCGAAGCTGAAAATGCCTCCGTCGGAGGCAACCAACCAGTAGCCCTGCCCCGACGGCGTCGACGCCATGCCGACGATCGGCGAGTTGAGGGAAGATCCAATGGATCCGAAGTTCGGGGCATCGCCTTCACTCTGCACATGGCCGGTCGCGGTGGCGACCCAGTAACCGTTGCCGTCAGGGGTGGCGGCAATCGCTGTCATCGGTCCCGACAATCCGGTCTGATCTGGAGCGACGGCGGCGGCCGATCCGAAGCCAAGAACGGTGTTGGGACTCCCGGCCCCCGCGGCCGAAGCCAGAGGCGAAATGCCACTGGCCAGTAGGACGATTCCGGGCAGGAGCAACCCGGCCGCCAGGGCGGAACCCCAGTGCTTCAGGTGTGTTCGGTGATGTGACATGGTGCTCCCGGCCGCCTGGGGATCAATAATGTTACTGAACTGGGACGATACCTCCTGGCACGCCAGAATCGGGCGCGGCGGGTGGTGAAGTGCCCCGGCAGGATCAGACGACCTTGACGTTCCGAGCTTCCTCACCCTTGCGCCCTGGGGCAATGGTGAACTCGACGGTGAGACCCTCCGCCAGACCCTGGCGTTCGTCCCCTTCAATCTGTGAGTGGTGCACAAAGAGGTCCTCGCCACCATCGCGGGCCAAAAAGCCGTAGCCCCGAGCACCGTTGAAGAACTTGACCGTGCCGATCATTTTGCTTGAATCCGCTTTGGTCTTCGGCTTTTCCACCTGGGTGACCATCGGGGTGGAAAATGGAGCGAACAGCCCCTGTTCCATGCCAAGAGCCCGCTGAAATCCCTGGATCTCCTTGCGTTGCTCGTCGGTCACCAATGAGACAACTGTCCCCGTACGACCGGCGCGGCCTGTTCGGCCCGAACGGTGCACGTAGTCCGTGTGGTCCGCCGGCGGGTCGAAGTGCACGACGCACGGCAGGTCGTCGACGTGAATGCCGCGGGCCACAACATCGGTGGCAACCAGTGCATCCGCCTTGCCACGGGCGAATGAATCAAGGGCTTTTTCGCGCTGGCCCTGCGTCCGATCGCCGTGCATCGGCACGGCGCGCACGCCCTGAGCCTGGAGTTGGCGCACCACACGATCGGCGCCTCTCTTGGTGCGACAGAACACGAATGCCTGCCCATGGTTGGAAATGAGCTTGGCCGTGATCGCCACGCGGTCGGCCCGGTCCACCTTCCAGAAGTGATGGGTCACATCCGCCTTCTCATCTTCGTCAGCTTCGATGTTGACCCGAACCGGGTCATGCTGGTAGCTGCGAATGATCGACTCGACTTCGCGGCCGATGGTGGCCGAGAAGAGAAGCACCTGTCGATT
>Ga0302325_10027567_pt1 | contig 11772 bp, 13 predicted proteins | sample Palsa_T0_2_FD_201948 | JGI IMG/M metagenome (GOLD analysis project Ga0302325, IMG submission 201948) | Peat permafrost microbial communities from Stordalen Mire near Abisko, Sweden - Palsa_T0_2 | ecosystem: Environmental > Terrestrial > Soil > Palsa > Peat permafrost | place: Sweden: Abisko... | reverse complement strand
TTGGGGGGAGGACTCAATCCTCAATTTCTCGACGCCCCGTTCCTTAAGCGAACGGCCGAGGGCATTAAGGTCAGGAGTCCACAGGGTCACGAACTGAAGGCGCCGCTGTCCCAGGTACCCCGCGACCGGAACAAACTCGAGGAACTGGTCCCTTCCCACGGCAAATCGAAGCCCTTCGGCGTTGTCGGAAATGACGGCGAAGCCGGCCCCGTGCCCGTAGAACTGGCGAAGCGGGGCCGGGTCGCTTGTGAGAAAGGTGGCACCGGCTATGCCCGATACCGGGATTGCCGGATCGGCGCCCGATGCCGCCGGAACCATAAAGGCAAGCACGAGCCCGATCGCCGACCAAGGCGACCTAAGTGGGGATGAGGGGTTCAAGGGGGTACGGCAAAGAGGATCGCCCCGTTTGCCGTCCGAACGCAAACCCGTCCCGCATCCAAAGCGTTGGAGCGTCACGCCGTCGCCTTCCGCTCACCTCAGCCGATCGGACCCGGCGCTGAAGGCCATCGAAGCCGCAATGGAGGAGGCCCGTTCGCGAACAAAATTCACAAAGGCCATTGCTGTCGGCGATTGGAGCCCCTTTGGCCAGACAAGGAGCTTGGGAATGGGGTCCGACTTCGGCGTCAGCAGGCGAAAGAACAGCGCCCTTCCCGCCACGCTGTGGATGGCGCATGTGGGGGCGATCCCGATGCCGAGTTCGCCCTCGGCCAAGAGCATGGTCGTGCTGAGGAAAACCGGAGCCAGGCCGACCCGCGGCACGAAGTTGGCCCGCCGGCACGAGGCGATCACCGTGTCAAAAAACCAGGGCGCCCCGGGCCTCGCCCCGACGATCAGCTGCTCGCCCGCGAGCCTCCTGAAAGGAAGCGGCCCCTTCTCATGGGCCAGCGGGTGCCCTTCGGGCAAAACCGCGCACAGATGGTCGGTATAGATCGTGAACGTCTCGACCGGCAACAGCCGCGAGGTCGACTCCTCGGGATGCGATATCGCCAGGTCGATCCTTCCCTCCGCCATGGCCTTCGCCACGTCGCGCGGCGTCCCGTCGAGAATGGACAGTTCGACGCTGGGATGGCGCTTTCGAAAACTGCGAAGCAGCTTGGGGAGGAACGGCGCGTCCGTGGCGCCAAGAAACCCGATCGAGAGATGGCCCGACTCCCCGCGCGCCACCCTCGCGGCGGAGCGCGCCGCATCGCCCGTGTCCCGGAGTATGCGCTCCGCGTCGCGAAGGAAGCTCTCACCCGCGGCCGTCAACTTAACCGCCCTCCTGTTCCTGGAGAGAAGCTCGAAGCCAAGCTCCTCCTCGAGGCTCTTGACCGTCTCGCTGAGCGCCGCCTGCGCCACGTGGATCCTCTTTGAAGCGGCAGTGAAGCTGAGATCCCGCGCGACTGCGGCGAAATATCTCATGTGCCTCAGCTCCATCCCCACAGTGTTATCGCGCGGGGCGATCAATGGAATCGCAATATGTCATAATCACGCCCCTCCCGTTCCTGATATTCTCTAGGCTATAAAAAATGACTGCAGACCCTGAGGAGCAACGCCCGCCGACCACGGCGGCATCAAATCACTTGGCATGGAGGGAGACCTATGAGTCCTCGCTGAAGCACTTTACGGAGCGAAAGCTCGTCCTGATGCTGGCTGCAATCCACGCCCGCATGGGCACATCGGAGGAGCTCCCGGGGGACCTGGACCGGTGCAGGGCCATCTCAGAAAGGCTCAAGGAGATGCACCCGGACCCTGAACTGCGCGAGAGCCTGAGGAAAATGGACCCCAAGCGCCGCTTCTTCTGAACGGCGCGGGCACCTGAATTCCCCTCGGCTTCGTTCAACGGAGCCTACCTGTGCGGCGCCTGCCCGAACAGCGGCTCGGGCGCGCCTGCGGTTGGCGCGAGCGCAGCCGACGGCTTTGCCCTCATCTCAGTGTGCAATCCGCCGATCGTCGTCGCGTAGACCCAGGTGAACTCCGCGCCGAGCAGGAATATCTGGGCTGAGTAGTAGACCCAAAGGAGGCACACCGCCAGGGAACCGACCGCCCCGAAGATGGTGACAATGTTGCTGTGGCCCAGGTAAATCCCGATCCCCAATTTCCCGATCGTGAACAGTGCCGACGTCACGGCGGCGCCCACCCATACGTCCCTCCATCTCACTGTGCATCGGGGAATGATTTTATAGATCAGGGCGAACATCAGCGAAATGAGGGCAAAGCTGAGCAGAACGTCGATCAGCTGCGCGGCGAACTGCCATCCGAACGACGAAGGGCCCCAAAGGGTCCCCAGGGCGGAGAGTGCCGCGGACGCCAGCAGCGAGACCATGAGCAGGAACGAAATCGTGAGTATCATCCCAAAGGAGAGGAGGCGCGCGCGAACGACCGAGAAGAATCCCTTGCCTCCCGCGGCCCGGGGCGCCCTCCATATCCGGTTTAGGGAATCCTGGAGCTCGTTGAAGACGGAGGTCGCGCCGACGAGGAAAATCACCACGCCAACCCCCGCCGCAACGGAGCGGTGGGAGGGCTCACTGGCACTTGCGAGCAGTGTCTCGACGGCGTGGGCACCCTGGCTGCCCATGAGGCCGGCCAGCTGCTCGAAGATCTCGCTGCGGGCAGCTGTCGCGCCGAAGAAATACCCCGCGACCGAGAGGACGATGAGCATGAGGGGCGCAATCGAAAACATGGTGTAGAAGGCCAATGCCGCGCCCATGCTTTGGGCGTGGTCGGACCGCCATGAAGCCACGCTTCTCGTGACGAGTTTCCAGGCTTGGCTATTGCTTATCTTCACGGGAATGGGCGGTTGCGCTACTCGCTACAGTGACCGAAACCCCGGGGACGGGTTCCGTGGCGCCGGCAATGCGGTCCCAAGGGCGCAAGGGCATCGAAATTTCTGGGCCCAAATGGAACCGCGGCGGCAGGGCGTACACTGTCCTCCTAATGTCGACTGCGACTGCCACTGAACCGATCGCCCCTATCGCGCATGTGCCGGGCTGGAGGCGGACGATCCTAAAGGGGGTCCTGGTCATCGCCGTCATGCTTGCGGTGGCGCGCCTGGCCGCCCCCTACGCGGTCCGCCATGCAATAAACCGCCGCCTCGCGAAGATTCCCGACTACTCGGGCCACGTGCAGGACGTCACCCTCCATATCTGGCGGGGCGCATACGGGATGAGCGGCCTTCGGATCGTGAAGAGCAACGGCTCAGTCTCGGAGCCCTTCTTTGACGCGGGGCATATAGAATTCTCCATAGCATGGGGGGAGATCTTCCATGGGAGGCTTGTCAGCGAGATCTACGCCCGAGATGTGCAGCTGAACTTCCGTCGCGGCCCTACCGATGCGAACAGCCAGCTGACCGCGGACAAGCGATGGCAGGACGTCATCGACGACCTCTTCCCCATCGACATCACCTACCTCGACGTCCGCGGGGGAACACTAAGCTTCGTGGACGCCACGCAGAATCCCCGGGTCGACATCTCGATCCACAACCTGAACATCATCGCCACTGGTCTCCAGAACAGGTCGACCGCCAAGGAGGGACCGATGCCGGCGAAGATCGAGGTCTCCGGCACCTCGATTGGTGAAGGAAGGCTCCGCCTGTTCGCGAAGCTCGAGCCGCTCGCCGACACGCCCCACTTCGAGCTGGCGATGGAAATGAACAAGATGGCGCTGCCCGCCCTGAACGACTTCCTGATGGCCTACGCGAACGTGAACGTCTCGGAGGGCCAGTTCGACGTCGTCGCCCAGATGGCGATGCGTGATGGCCACTACGAAGGATACGTTAAGCCGTTCGTCAGCCACCTGAAGTTTGCGGATCTAAAGCCTGGCGACGACACGATTGGCCGAAGGATCTGGGGCGCGCTCTTGTCGGCGTTCGCCGAGCTTGCCAAGAACCGGGAGAGCCACCAGGTCGCGACCCGCATCCCTTTCTCGGGCGACGTGAAGAACCTCGACATCCACACCTGGAAGACGATCGAAAACGCCCTCCATCACGGCCTCATCAGGGCGCTCCCCAAGGGATTCGAGGGCACCACGAATCCCGACGGGCTTCCACCGAAGACACAGGTCGATCCCAACAGGCCCAGCGACAAGTGAGGGATTCGGGGGCGACCATCCGCGCCTAAATCGTCGGCGGCTGCGCCTCGGAAAGTACTCGAAAATTGTGCTCGTTGCTGAGGAAGCTTTCGATCTCGCCGGGCGCCGCGCCCGAGGCCTTCTCGATCCTTTCCACGAGCTCGTTCTCGCGGCCCTCGACATAATGAAGGTCGTCATCCGTCAGCGAACCGTACTTCTGCCGCAGCTTGCCCTTGGCAATAGCCCAGTCGCCTTTGATTTGGAGTGTATAAATGTTCATGATAATTGGGAGATGAGTTTGCGAACGCCTGAATTGTAGCCGCCGGAATCGAAGAGTTCCGGGTGAAATGCGCATAGAGCAAATTGCGGCATTCGCTTGGAATTTTGATGCAATCTGCCCTAACGCGGCCTCGGGTGTGCGGTAGGGTAAATTGGCATTTCATTGCCCATAAAGCTTTAGCGCACATGGCATCTCCGTGGCATCGTCGATGCTGAGTCATATGGGCAAAGAACCGAAAGTCCGGAAAGGCATCATGACCCAACACCTCATCTCCCTCTCCCAGTTCATCCCGGCCGTCTGGATCGGCGTGCCCACCGTTCTGAACGGCGGTCTTGTCGCCGTAGGCGCCATGGGGGTCCTCCTCGGCCTGACGAGCGACCACGAACCGGACGATCCCACGGACCTTTAGGAAGTAACTTCCGAACCGTTTCACCATTCCGCGTTCAAAGACAGTTAGGACTCCCAAGCCAAAATCCATCACTCCCATGCCCAAGATCACCTCCGTCGCCCTCCTGATCGTTGGAACGTTTCTCCTGGTTTACGGGGTCAACGCCACAAGCTCGGTCTCGTCCTCGCTCAATCAGGCAGTGAGCGGCGCGCCTCCGGACAAAACAATCTGGCTCATCGTGCTCGGTGTCATCGGGGTCATCTCCGGCGGCATCGGGGCATTCCGCAAGTCGTCCTAGAGGCGCCTTCACTTCGGGCAATCTTGACTCGCAACACATACCAAAACCAACACGACCATGACAAAGACAATATCACACCGCCGCGTTCCCACCCACCGCAATGGCGCAACCCATGCCTCGAGTGTGGGCGGCCTTAAGAGCCTGATCACCCAGGCCAAGTCCACGATCAGCGACGCCGGAAGCCACGCCTCCGAGGACATCCAGGCACTGCGTGACCGCCTTAGCAGCGGGATCACGACCGTCCGCGCCGGCGCCAAGAAGATCGCAAAGGCCGCGCGCAAGCAGGCCTCCCGCGCCGACGACGCCATCCACGAGAAGCCGTACCATGCCATGGGCATCGCAGCCGGCTTGGGTCTCATCGTCGGGTTCCTGATTGCCCGCCGGCGCGCCGCGCGCTGAGTCGGATTCCATCGTCCCCTTTGCCGGCACGGCGAGCACGCTCGCCGATGCCGTGCGGGGCTGGGAGGGCTGCGCCTCGGACGACATTTAAGGTGGCCGTGCATTTTTCACGGCGACGCAGAACCAATCGTCCGCTTCCCTGTCCCATCATGGAGGTCCGCATCCTCCTGATTTTGAGCGTTCAGCCAAGCGAGGGTAGGGTCCGGGCCGCATTCCAGCACGCTCCCCATGAAATTTTCAGCCACACACCTCAAGAGATACCGGCAGATCGCCGCCATCCTCTGGAAATACGGGCGCTCCGACGTCGTCCATCAGATGTCGGCCCACGAGGCCTTCGAGCCCGACGCAAGCACGCCAGGAGCCAAGGACGCCGCGCCGGAGCAGCTTGCGGACGACCTGGAGGCCATGGGCCCGACGTACGTCAAGATCGGCCAGGTCCTCGCGGGCAGGTCCGACCTTCTGCCCGAGGCCTACCGGGTGGCCCTCGCCCGCCTCCAGGACAAGGTGAAGCCGTTCCCCTACGAGGAAGTCGAGAAGATCGTCCTCGCCGAGCTCGGGATCCGGATTTCGAAGGCGTTCTTGCGCTTTGACATCGAGCCCCTCGCCGCCGCGTCGCTTGGGCAGGTGCATCGCGCGTCGCTGCGCGACGGCCGCGAGGTCGTCGTGAAGGTCCAGCGCCCCGACATCCGCGGCGTGATCGCCGAGGATTTCGACGTGCTGACCGAGATCGCCGCATTCATGGACGAGCATACCGATGCCGGACGCCGCTACAGGTTCAGCTCCGTCCTGGGCGAGTTCAAGACGGCGATCCACCAGGAGCTCAATTACGAGCAGGAGGCCCAGAACCTCATCACCGTCGGGAACAATCTCAAGGACTTCCCGCTCATCCTCGTCCCCCGCCCCGTCAAGGACTACAGCACACGCAGCGTGCTGACGATGGACTACGTGGCGGGAACGAAGATCACGGCGCTCGGGCCGCTGGCGAAGCTCGACATCGACGGGGCGCCCCTCGCCGAGGAGCTTTTCCGGGCCTACCTGAAGCAGATCCTCGTGGATGGCATCTTCCACGCCGATCCCCACCCCGGTAATGTGTTTGTGACCGATGACGGCCGCATAGCCCTCCTCGACCTTGGCATGGTGGGCCACACCGGGCCGGCGATGCAGGATCACCTGCTGAAGGTCCTCATGTCCGTGAGCGGCGGCAAGGGCGACGAGGCTGCGGACATTGTCGTGCGCATGAGCGAGAAGACCGAGGCCTTCGACCTGCATGCCTTCAAGCACCAGATCAGCCAGCTCGTCGCGACGAGGCTCAACCAGGGGTTGAAGGAGATGAATGTCGGCAAATCGCTCATGGACGTGAGCCGCTCCGCGCGCGAAAACGGCCTCATGGTGCCAAGTGAGCTCACCCTTCTGGGAAAGACGCTCCTGGAGCTCGACGACGTCGGACGCATCCTGGACCCTGAATTCGACCCCAATGCCTCGATCCGCCGCAACGCGGCCGAGATCACCACGAGGCGCCTGACCCGCGATTCCACCGAGGGAAGCCTGGCAAACGCCCTCCTGGAGATGAAGGACTTCACGGTGAACCTGCCCGCGAGGGTCAACAAGATCATGGACGCGGTGGCGAACGCCGAGCTCGAGGTGAAGGTGCGCGTGCCCGAGGCGAAGATGGTCGTCGAGGGCATCGAGAAGGTGGCCAACCGGATCACAAACGGCATCATCCTGGCGGCCATCATCATCGGCGCCGCCCTCATGATGCGCATCGACACGCCCTGGCACCTGTTTGGGTATCCGGGGCTGGCCATGCTCTGCTTCCTTGGGGCGGGCATCGGCGCCTGCTCCCTGCTCTATGGCATCGCGGCTCAGGACCGGCGCAGCAGGAAGGAGCGCCACCGCTGAAGCGAGCCGTCGCTGGGCGCCTCAGCGGCTGATGAACGCACTGACGAAGTTGGCCTTGGGCACCCGGTCGCAAACCGCCTTCACGGAGACGAGGATGGGGACCGACAGGAGGGCTCCAGGGATGCCCCAGAGCCAGAGCCAGAACATCAGGGAGATGAAGATGGCCACCGGGTTGAGCGTGAACCGCCGCCCGAGGAGGATGGGTGTCACGAAGTTGGCCTCAATCAGGTGAAGCGCGAGATACCATCCGAAGGGCAAGCATGCCTGGCCCAGGGTATCGAATGAGAGCAGGCCCACCATGCCCATGATCGCGATACCCGCGACGGGCCCAAAATAGGGCACGAAATTGAGGATCGCGACCAATAGGCCCCACATGGGGGCGTGGGGCAGGCCGACGAACGCGAACCCGATGCCCGCCAGCAGGCCCAGGCACAGGTTTATGAGCGACACGGAAGAGAGGTACAGGGACACCTGCCTCTGGACGTCGTGGCATATCTCGACTGCGCGCTCCTTGTCCCGATGGGTTTGGAATGCGCCCACGAGCTTGCGGACGAACAGGTCGCCTGAGGCGAGGAGCAGGTAGACGAGCACCAGGACCTCGCCGAGCCCCGCCACAAACGTGCCCGTCCAATCGAGGATGGAATTTTCGTCGCGCCCGTCCTTGATCTCGAAAGTGGGCACCTTTTTCTGGCCGTCCTTCTTGTCATCGGTCACGGACAGCTGGCTGACGGCCGTCACCGCGGCACTCACCCGCGCTGCGGTGGGGAACAGCCTCTTGAACCGGCCCTGGAACTCCGAGACGTGCTGAGGGGCGTCATTGATCCACCCCATGGCGGGACGCCCCGCCTCGACGAATGCCACGACGAGGGCCGTGAGCATGACAATGAACACGATCAGCGCGGCGGGGATCGTGGGGACATGCAGATGCCCCAGCAGGCGCATCACGGGCTTCAGGGCAGCCGCGGCCATCAACGCCAGGATCACCGGGAGCGCCACCGGCCGGGAAAAATAGAGAAAGGCGATCGCCAAAAAGACCAAAATGGCGACCTCGACGAGGAAGCGGTCTCCTCCCGGACGCTGGCGCCGAGCCTGTGGCCTCGGGTCGGCGTCGGCCAAGGGAACCGCCGCCTCGCGCACCGCGATGCGCCTCCCCGTCTCGTGTTCAGAAAGCATTGATACCACAGTATTCGCGGGAGGCTTAATGTTCCCGTCTTCGGCCCGAAATAGACGCCCCTGCCCCGCGTGTCCGCACTAGGCAGCAGTCCGGTGCCCGCCGGCCCCGGCTCCGGGATTGCAGGCGGACGCCAAAATGCCCACGTTTGACCGCTCATGTCCCTTTTCAGCCTTCTCGACGTAAACCTGTGCTTTGGTGGACCGGCGATCCTGGACAGCGTCAATTTCCAGATCGACCCGGGCGAGCGCGTCTGCCTGCTCGGGCGCAACGGGGCCGGCAAGACGACCCTAATGAGCGTCATAGCCGGCGAGACGAAGCCGGACACGGGGGCCGTGTTCCGCCAGCCGGGCTCCCTCTTCGCGCGCCTGACCCAGGAGGTCCCCGCGGACCTGGAGGGCACGGTGCTGGACATTGTCACCTCCGGCCTCAGGCCCCAGGCCGGCCACGAGGAGGACTGGGAGCGCGACGTCCTCGTCCACGACCTGATCGACCACCTCCAGCTCAAGGCGGAGGCACCCTTCTCCCAGCTGTCCGGCGGCCTCAAGCGGCGCGCGCTCCTCGGGCGCGCCCTGGCCGCAAAGCCCGACCTGCTGCTCCTTGACGAGCCGACGAACCACCTCGACCTGGACTCCATCCTCTGGCTCGAGGACTTCCTGATCTCGGAGAAGATCACCCTCTTCTTCGTGACCCATGACCGCGCCTTCCTGCGAAAGCTGGCGACGCGCATCGTCGAGCTCGACCGCGGCCGGCTCGCGGGCTGGGCCTGCGACTACGACACCTACCTCATCCGCAAGGAGGAGGTCGTCGCCGCCGAGGAGAAGCAGCAGGCCCTCTTCGACAAGAAGCTCGCCCAGGAGGAGGTGTGGATCCGCAAGGGCGTCCGCGCCCAGCGCTCGAGGGCCCAGGGGCGCATCCATGCGCTGATGAAGATGCGCGCCGAGCGCGCCGCCAGGCGCTCGCGCGTCGGCAACGTCAACATGCGCCTCTCCGAGGCCGAGCGCTCCGGAGTCAAGGTCATCGACGTGGAGGACATGTCCTTCGCCTATCCCGACGGCCGCACGCTTGTGAGCGGGTTCACGACGACGCTCACCAGGGGCGACAAGATCGGCATCATCGGCCCGAACGGCTCGGGCAAGTCGACCCTCATAAAGCTCCTTCTCGGCCAGCTCTCGCCCAGCAAAGGGACCATCACCCATGGCACGCAGCTCGAGTTCCTCTACTTCGACCAGATGCGCGAGCAGATCGACGACAACAAGACGGTCGCCGACAACATCGCCGGCGGCAACGAGACCGTGACCGTCGACGGGCGGACGCGGCATGTGATCAGCTACCTTCAGGACTTCCTCTTCACGCCCGACCGCGCGCGCACGCCGGCGCGCGTGCTCTCGGGCGGCGAGCGCAACCGCCTGCTCCTCGCCAGGCTCTTCACGAAGCCCGCAAACGTGCTCGTCATGGACGAGCCCACGAACGACCTGGATGCGGAGACGCTCGACCTCCTGGAGGACCTCCTGGTCGACTACAGCGGCACCCTGCTCATCGTGAGCCATGACCGCGACTTCCTCGACAACGTCGTCACGAGCACGCTCGTCTTCGAGGGGGGCGGACACATCGGGGATTACGTCGGCGGCTATGCGGACTGGGTGAAGGAAAGGGAAAAGGTCGCGGCCGCCGCCCTGAGGAGGGCCGCGGCGCCACCCGCCGCCGCGCCGTCGACGTCCGCGGCCCCCGCGAAGAAGCTCACCAACAAGGAGCGCCGCGAGCTCGAGGAGCTGCCCGCGCAGATCGAGGCCCTCGAGACCGAGCAGGCGACGCTCGGGGCCAAACTTGCGGATCCCGTATTCTACCAACGGGAACGAAGCGCCGCAGGATTGGTCAAAGCCCGTCTTGACGAACTTGAAAAATCGCACGCCATCGCCTTCGCCCGCTGGGAGGAGCTGGAGCAGCTGCGTCGGAGGAACTGATCCCGTTCCGGCAGCCGGCGGTGCAGGGTTCGCGCGCGCCCAACAGGGGTGCGGATACGCCATGTAGGCGGGAGCGCAGGCGCCATGGACCGGGAAACGCTGCTCAACTGCCACCTGTGCGGCCAAGAGCACCGGGCCGTCCATCTCCTGCCTGGCGAGAGGGCGCGGTGTGTCCGGTGCGACACGACGATCGCAAAGGGAAAGAGCCGCTGCACGGAACCGGCGCTCGTGCTTGCGCTGGGCGGCCTGATCCTCGCCGTGCCCGCGTTCCTGCTGCCCTTCATCACCGCGGGCAAGTTTGGGGACCTCGGGGTGAGCAGGCTCCTCACCGGCGTCGGCGCCCTCTGGGGCGACGGCATGCGCGCCATCTCCATGCTTGTGCTTTTCTGCGGCGGACTCCTGCCGGTCATGCTTCTGCTTGCGATCGCCGTCACGCTGGCCCCCGAACGGATCCGGCGCCTCGTGGGTTCCGCGGACGAGCTGTCCCGGCTCGCCAGCGTCCTTGAGCGCTGGTCCATCCCCGAGGTGCAGGTCCTGGCCGTCCTCGTCGCCCTCATGAAGCTCGGCAGCCTCGTCCAGGTCTCCCTGGGCGCCGGATTCTGGTGCTACTGCGCAATGTCGTTCCTCCTCTTGCTGGCGACACGCAGCTTCGACTTTGAGTCGCTGCCGGGCCGGTACGGCATCGCGGCCCGGCGCAGGGAGGTCCTATGAGCCTCAGGTTCATGAGATCCTGGCGCAGCAACTCCAGCGCCGCCGCACTCGCCCTGGCCGCTGCGATCATGCTCGTGCCCGCCAACGTGCTGCCCGTTCTCGACACGGAGAGCTCCGGCCTCAACCGCAGCGACACCATCTTCTCCGGCGTTGTCGGGCTGTGGCACCACGGCCTCGGGGCGATCGCCATCATCGTCTTCACGGCGAGCATCGTGATCCCTGTGCTCAAGCTCGTCGGCCTCACCTGGCTCCTCCTTGCCACCCGACGGGGCACGCCGAAGAACCCGCGCCGCCTGACGCGCATCTACTCCGCACTGGATTTCATCGGGCGGTGGTCGATGCTGGACGTCTTCCTCGCCGCGTTCCTGACGGGCCTGGTCCGGTTCGGCGAGCTGGCGACCGTGCAGGCCGACGTCGGCATAGTGGCGTTCGCCGCCGCGGTGATCCTCACGGTCCTCGCCACCGAGGCATTCGACCCCAAGTCGCTCTGGCCCAAGCACGGCGCGTCCGCCCAGACCTGACTCACCATGCCCCCCGCCCCCTCACCGAAAGTTTCCCGTGAGCATTCCTTTTCCCTCGTTTGGGTGGTCCCAGCCCTGGCGGTCGCCATCGGGG
>Ga0302325_10027566_pt1 | contig 11773 bp, 8 predicted proteins | sample Palsa_T0_2_FD_201948 | JGI IMG/M metagenome (GOLD analysis project Ga0302325, IMG submission 201948) | Peat permafrost microbial communities from Stordalen Mire near Abisko, Sweden - Palsa_T0_2 | ecosystem: Environmental > Terrestrial > Soil > Palsa > Peat permafrost | place: Sweden: Abisko... | reverse complement strand
TGTTCTTGAAGTCGTAGCTATCCTGCGGCAATGCGCCGCGATAAGCCGTCACTTCATCCAGATTGTGGCTCAAGGTATAACCCGCCTGCGATGTCAGTCCATGCCAATTCGTGGTGCGGAAGGTCGCCTGCAGCGAGTTGTAGTTTGAGGTTCCGATGCTCTGAATCTGGTTGATGTCGGAGTAGTAGTAGCCGCCGTAATCTCCGCTGTATGGCCCGGGAGCCCCACCCAGATGTGGTTGGTTAATGTTGAGCAGGCTTAGCAGTTTGCGCCCCTGGCTGCCCACATAGCCAATCTGTACGAATGCATGAGGCCCCAAAGCCTTTTCTATTTGCAGGTTGAAGTTCACATTGTACGGCGAACGGAAATTCTTAGCCACGCTGAATGCTCCGCAGGGATTAGCCTGGCTGCATCCCAGGGTCTGCGTGGGGATAATCTCTGCGCCAGGGACGATCGTAGTAGCTCCGGTGGTAATCGTGAACACGGGACTCGAGCCGCCAGGATTTCCCTCAAGGCCGTTTGGCGCCTCATTGCCGGGCCGGTTATCGAGGAACGGGTTTGCGTTGGGCGTGTCGAAGAACACGCCTCCGCCGCCGCGCAACACGACGCCGGCTGCGAACTTGGGCTGATAGCTGAATCCAACACGCGGGCTGATGCTGTTCCAGTCAGGATCGTAAATCGAGCTGATGTCCTTGCCCTGGAAAGCGATGCCCGTTGGGGTAAGTCCGGGGCGGAAGACCGATAGATCTTTCTTGCTGTCTTCCATGGGCTGCATATAGTCGAAGCGGACGCCGAAGTTCACATTCAACTCAGGCGTGACCTGATAACTATCCTGCCCGAACAGATCGAACGCATGCGAGAGGACCAGGCGTTCGGGGTTGCCAACCGCAATGGATCCCTTGGTCAGGTAGCCGGCAAGAAAGTCGGCCAAAGCCGCCACGTCTTGATCGCTTGTGGCCCATGGCACTGAGCCGTCTCCTTTGGGTCCCTGATCACCGATGAATAGAAACGTGCCGATGGCATGGCGATGGTAGAATTCGTCCACCTGCGAGCGCCGGTACTCGCCGCCCAGGCGAAGCTGATGCTTCCCCTTGGTCCAGTTGAACGCCTCGTCGATGTGCCCGGTAATGTCCTGCCGGCCCTCGGGCGGGGTATTGCCGGTGGGCTCGAAATCGTTGCCGATTTCGATATTCGGCGCATTCACAAACGGCGAGCCGGTGATGAATCCCGCCCCGGCAACGCTCGCAAAATTGGTATTGGCGTCAGAGAAGGTCTGGTGGAAGTAGTTCACACCCGCCGTGATCGTGTTGCTGATCGCAGGCGTAATGGACCAGTTATGACCGGCCGAGTAGTTGTAGACGTGAATCGGGCCGACCTCGAAAAAGTAAGGGTTGATGTCGGTTGTGCCCACCGGAGCGGTTTGGTTGCCCTGGCCCATGAATGCGCGAGCATAAACACTGTGCCGCTCATTGAAGGTGTGATCCACCTTGGCCACGCCGTTGTAGCTGTAGCCGAACTCCGGCGCCGCATTCTGGACATAGCCTGGAGTCGTGGTCGAAAGCAGACTCGCCGGCCAAAGAATGGAAAGCAGTTGCGAAGTGGCCGAGTTGACGGGAACGTTCGCTCCTGTCAGCAGCGCGGTGGCCGCGCTCTGGTAATACTGGTTCGGCTCAAGACCTGAGTTTCCCGTCGCGATATTGAACTTCTGCTTCTCGAAGTTGGTGAACCAGAACGTGTGGTTCTTGTAAAACGGACCGCCGAGCGATGCGCCCCACTGGACGTTTTCCAGCGGCAGTTGGCCCAGCGTATTGAACGGGCTTTGTTCCGCAAGAGCCTGGTTGCGCTCGTAGTAGTAAATTGATCCGTGCAGTTGGTTGGTTCCGGATTTGGTCACCAGGTTGACGCTGCCGCCAGGGTTGCGGCCCACCTCGGCCGACGACTCCGTCTGCAGGCTGAACTCCGCAATTGAATCGATCGGCAGCGTGACGCCGGCAATATTCTCTACGCCCCCCTGATTGACCGCGGGAATGTTGTGCCACCAATCATTGTTGTCGGCGCCGTCAATCTGCCAGTTCACCTGGTTCCCGCGCGTTCCGTTCACTGATCCGAAGCCGCCCAGCGAGTAACCGGCAAAACCCGGCGCCATGCCGATCAATTGCGTGAAATCGCGCCCATTCAACGGAACGTCCTGAACCGTCTCTTCCGGAATGTCTGTCGTCTGCGTGGTCGAAGTGGTGTCCAGCGCCAGGCCTGAAGCGCTCACCTCAACCGTTTCACCCGCTGAGGCTACGCTCATTTTGACGGGCAGTGTATAGATCACGCCTGCCGTCACCGTAACCCCCGTGACCTTCTCAGCCTTGAATCCTGAAGCTGAAATCGAGACGGCGTAGGACCCGAGTGGCAAGTCCTGAAAGCTGAATTCGCCTGCGCTCGAACTAATTGTCTTGTGGGATCCGCCGGTCGCCGCATCGACAGCTTCCACGGTGGCTCCAGGCAAAGCGGCGTTCGATTGGTCAGTCACTGTTCCGTTAATCCCGCCGCGAAACGTCTGTCCAAAGACTGTACCCGGCAATGCTACTAGCACCGCCACGGCCAACATCAGGGCTGTCAATACACTTCGAACTCCTCGATACGTCATTGCGTGTGTCCTCCAGAGATTACAGGTAGAGTTGTACTGTCATGCGCCCGGCAAAAGGGGAAAAGAAGTACAGATGAGCGGGCGCTCATGTACGCACACTTGGTTATTTTTTCTTTGGGTGTCTACAAGGATGGAAGGTGTGCAGGATTAAACGCATACTCAACCTTCCAAAATGCGACATAAGGAATCAATAAAGAAATGCGAGAAATACTCGCTGGCTCAACCTTTAGGTGGAGGACTCAATGACAGCGAGAACCACCCTTCGTGCTTGCATTTACGCCTTCGGCGAGCCTGAACCAGGCCGGAGTCGTCGCACGGCTGGCGCCTTTATTCTTAATGTGTTCTGGCTCTCAGATCCCCACCAGCAGGTTTCTTACAGCGCAATCGAACAGGCAGCGGAAGACTCGGTCAGAGAGAAACGAACGGGTCCAGGGGGTGGAGCTACGCTGTCAGCCGCTCGAGCTGATCAGGATTGGTAATGGTCATGCTGGAGCCCTTGATCGTGATCCACTGGTCGCGCCGAAACTGGTTCAGCAGCCGTGTCACGGTTTCGCGCGAGGTGCCTGCCATGTTGGCGATTTCCTCATGCGTCAGCGCCATCGTAAACCGGATCTCCGGCTTGCCGTTGGCCGCTGACTTTCCCCAATCCAGAAGCAGACGGGCCAGCCGCCCAGCCGCTGAGCCAGAGAGCGCCAGCCGCTTGGCGTCGTGAAACACCGTCAGATATTCGCCGGAAAGAGATTGCGCCGCATGCATGCTGGCGATGCCGTGACGACCCAGAAAGTCGACAAACTCCTGCTTCCGCACCGTCTTCACCTGGCAGGGCTCAATGGCTTCCGCTGTCACTTCATGCGGAACGTTGGCCAGAACCGCGCTCAGCCCCATCACATCGCCGGGCCCAGCAATCTTTAGAATCATGGTTTTCCCATCGCGGGACGTAGCAGAGATTTTCACCTGTCCAGAACAGATTACAAATACATTGCGCGCCGTATCGCCTTCGGTAAACAGCTTGGCGCCGCGCGCATGGCTCATCAAGAATCCGATCCCGTCGTAGTCGCGCAGCGCCTCAGGCGTAAGATTGCAAAACACTCGCAGATGGCGATGCTCACAATTGATGCAATCTTCCGGAGGGTGATGAGGGTGAAACGACGCCATAGACTTCCTCTGTCTCTACTCGGAGTATATCCAATCTGATCGGAGGGTGCCCCGCTGTTTCCCAATTTATGATCTCAACATGAAGCGAGTCCTCTTGTCCTGGAGCAGCGGGAAAGATAGCGCATGGTCGCTCCACGTCTTGCGTCAGCAGCCTGACATCGAGTTGGTTGGTCTGCTGACCACCCTGAACTCGGAGTTTCAGCGCGTTGCCATGCACGGCACGCGCCGCTCGGTCCTCGAAACCCAGGCCGCCGCCGCCAAACTCCCTTTGTGGATTGTCCCGCTGCCCTGGCCATGCTCCAACGAAATCTATGAGCAGCGCATGACCGACGTCTGCAAGCAGGCGGTCGACCAAAACATCAATGCAGTCGCCTTTGGGGATCTGTTTCTGGAAGACGTCCGCGCCTATCGGGAGAAACAGCTCAAGCCGACCGGCCTGGAACCGCTGTTTCCCCTTTGGGAGATTCCAACCGGCGAACTGGCTCGAGAAATGATTGCCGCCGGCCTTCGCGCCAAGTTAGCCTGCGTCGATTCCAAGCAGCTCAACGATTCCTTTGCCGGCCGCGAATTCGACGAATCGCTGCTCAGCGATTTGCCGCCAAATATAGACCCCTGTGGCGAACGGGGCGAATTTCACACCTGCGTTTACGCCGGACCCATGTTCACAGCACCGCTGCAGCTAGAAGGAGGAGAGATCGTGAACCGCGACGGCTTCGTCTTCGCCGATTTTAGATAACGAACCCAGGATCTCAAGCCAAAACGGCCAGTTCGCCACCTCGCTGACTTTCTGACCCGCTGGCTAGCGCCCAGTCTATTCCCTATTCCCTACTCCCTATTCCCTGCTCTGAATCACATCTTCCACCACTTCTTCGACTTATCCGGCAGCTTCTTCGGCGCAATCTCCGGAGCCTTCGGCTCGGGCACCGGCAGCCCAGCCTCCTGCGGCGGAGGCAGGGTATGCGTGTCATTCCACTGCTGGATCACCTGGGTTTGCCAGCGATCGCCGCGCGCCATCCAAAGTTGCGCCGACTGGGCATAGCGGTCCATGTTAGTTTGTAGCCAATAGGGTCGGTTGTCGCGCGCCCACGCCTGCCGGTAAAGGTCGCTCAACAGCGTATAGCCGTCGCGAATGTCCTGCAACCGCCCATTGTTCGATCCAATCGTATGCAGCAGTTCCGAGACCTCGCTCCTGCGCGCCGTGTCGCCCGTCGCGGCCAACGCACGAGCCTGGTCGTAGAGCGAGACGCAATCGTCCGCGGCTTCGAACTTGAGCCCCACAAAATCGATGCGCCGCGCGCCCAGCTCCAATGCATCCAGTGCTTCCGGATTCTCAAGTCGCGCCCCTGCGGCCTTTGCCGCGGCCCGCGCATCTGCCAGCAGCGTCATGGCCCGCTCCGCATCCAGCCGCAACTCGCTCTCCACCGGCCGCAGCTTCACAGCCACGCGCTGCCCCTCCGGCGAAAATGGATCTACCCAGAAGTAGCTGTCTCGCGCATCGCCCAGGCCAGCCTTCTTCAGCAGCGCATGTGCCGCCATCAGCGCCTGGTGCGCCTGGTTGATCTTCCCCGTCGCATCGCCATGGAACGCCAATCCAAAAGAAGCCGTGAACGTGTCTTCCGAACTCTCACCCGGCTGCCAGCTTGCAGTCGCGCCAAACAGCACGCCAAACCAGTTCTCGTCGAAGATTCCTTCTCCATCGTCGTTCCACACCGTGTTCAACATGCCCGTCGAACCTAGCTTCTGCCCGTCGCGCACAAATGCTCGAATATTCCCCAGCGCCTCATTGTTGTTGGGATAGAGACGGCTCCAGTTGTTCACCCCCGGCGCTACCCAGGTCTCGAGGCCAGCCTTCGTAAACGGCAAAATCAGCGCCGTGAAATCCGGCTCAGCGTCATAGCGCCAGGGCACAGCAATCATGTCCTTGGGCAGCGTCCCCACCAGGTCCGGCGAACTCACAGCAATGTCGCCCCAGAACAGCAGCCGCTTGTGGTTGGGCACCAGCGCTGTGTGAATCTGCGTCAGAAAGTCCAGATACACTGCTGCGAGCCCTCGGTCCTTCACCAGATCTCGCGTCCTGCCCAGACCCAGTTCAAAAGTTTCATCGGCGCCGATGTGCGCATATGGCCCGGGAAACACCTGCGCCAACTCGCCAAACCACGCGGCAATCTGCGGCAGCGTCGCAGGGTCGCCCGGAGCCAGCACTGCTCCGTGCGGCGTCTCGCCCAGCCCGGAGTACTGCTCAAACTTCAGCACATTGTGCAGATGCCCAAACGCCTCCTGCTCGGGTATGACGGTTATGTGATATTGCGCTGCATACTCCACCAGTGCGCGCGCCTCCGCCGGCGTTATCGACCCACCCGGAAAAGCCGCCGCCGGCGTGCTGGAATAGGCAAAAGTGTGCTCAAAATACGGCGAAAAAGTATTGATCTTGTATGCCGCCAGCGTACGAATCTCGCGTCTCAGAAAATCCATATTGGGCAGCGGCCCGCGCGACCAGTCGTCAGAAAGCCCTCGATGCGCCATTGCCGGCCAGTCTCGCAGCGTGGGCGCCAGCAACACCTCGTCTTTCCCGCTGCCGCGAATCAATTGCTTCACCGTCTGCGCGCCGTAAAATATGCCGGCCGCGGTTTCTGCAATCACCGCCAACCCACCCTGGCCATCGGGCACAAGCACATATCCCTCGTCGTGCATTGCCGCATCGAAGCTCAGGTGCGCGCTCTCCATCAGCGCCTTTGCCGGCTCCGAGTCCGCCCTCTCCAGGCGAATGAAGGGCGCGTCCTTTTGCACCTCTCTCTTGCCTAGGCTCTGTTCAGTTAAATCTTCGGCCGTAAATCCATCCTCCGCACCGGCCGCGGCCACAAAGAATCCGAGTCCCCCAATCGGAATCGCCGTCACCGCCACACACTCACGTGGCGCAGGAACCAGGTGCAAATCCGCGCAGGTAAGCGCCGCAGCCGGAGTCGGAGCCGCTGCTGGAGCCGTCTGCTCGGCAGGTGGTGGCGTCCGCATGGCCGGTGCCACCTGCGCACCAGGTGGCGTCTGCTCGCTCGGAGCAGTCTGCGCGGCTGGAGTCGACTGCTCGAAAGGGGGCGCCTGCGCAGCCGCGTTAGCTCCAACACACAAAAACAACGAAAACAGCGCAAAACGAAGACGCATCGGCACTCCCACAAGGTTGGGATCTCTTCTGAACCTGGAGCGTATTTGCAAATCCCGCTTTGTGTCAGGGCACGACTTCAGTCGTGCCGAAAAGGGGCAAGAAATCGTTGGGCTTTAGCCCCTGCGGTATAACAATTAGTGCATCCTGGGCAATTCTTGAAACACGCTCTAGCCTATCATCGCCGCATCTCTGCCGAGAAGATCGGCGTCCGACGCCAGCGCGGCTTGCCTTGGGAAGGCCATTACAACCCGAGAAACCCCCGCAAAGCCTCGTCCACGGCTCGCATGGTTTGCCCGTCCACCCGCCCCATCCGCACGCCCAGCTTCCCGCGCGGCACCGCGGTGGCTTTGTCCACCATAATCTGCGAGGCAACTCGCAGACCCGTTTGCTTCCCAGCCCCCACCGCGATCCGGAAGAGCGGTGCATCGTGAAGTTCGCTGGTCAGTGGCAGCACAACCACTGAAGGGTGTTCGTCAAAAACGTCCGCCTGCACAACGAGGGCAGGCCGCGGTTTTCCATAATCCCCTGATACCGCCGCCGTTATCAGGTCTCCGCGCTTCATCGGCCGCCTTTCAGGGCACTCACATCCTGTATCCAGCGCATCACCTCTGCCTCTTCTTCCGACGACGCCACGAGCTTTGTTTGGCGGCGTGCCTCGGCGGCGAAGCGGCGCTTGCGCGCCTGCTCGACATAGTCGCGCATCAAGGCGCGCAGAACCTCGGCCGCCGGACGGTCCTCCGCTTCCACCGCCGCCGCAAACTCCGCTTTGAGCCCGGCGTCAATGCGCAAGTTGAACGTAGACTCTCTGGTTTGCTCCATTGCCTTCGGCATAGCTACAACTCCCATATACAGATATTAAGTGCATTTTGTAATTACCACAAGAATCCAGTAGAATCAGCCTACTCCATCCTTCGCAAGGCCTAAAGAGCCCCATCAAGTGATGCTCGCCTCAGCGAAATCCCCGCATCCCTACCGCAAACTCTTCAGCGCCGGATACAGCTTCCTCCACTTCTCATATCCAGCCTGGTAAGCCGCCAGATCGCCTTCATCCGGCTCAATCCTGTGCGCCACTTCAATCGCCTGCCCGCATGCCTCATCCAGATTCGCCCAATGTCCAGCGCCCACTCCGGCCATCAGCGCCGATCCGAACGCCCCGCCCTCTTCAGCCGTCAGCACCTCCACCCCGTGCCCATACACTCCGGCCTGAATCTTCCGCCACAGCGGCCCGCGCGCCCCGCCGCCTCCCAGCCTGATTCCGCTCACCGGAATCCCCAGCTCGGCAAAAAGCGTAAACGTGTCCTTGAGCGAGTAAGCCACTCCCTCCAGCACTGCCCGTACAAAATGCGCGCCCGAGTGCACCGTTGAAATCCCCGCAAAAGCCGCCCTCACTTCCGGATCGAGATGCGGCGTCCGCTCACCCAACAAATAAGGCGCCCACTCCAATCCCTCGCTTCCCGCAGGAATCTTCGCCGCAGCATAGGTCAGCGCGTCATAATCCAGCCCCGCAAAAAATGTCTCCTTCAGCCACCGAAAGCTCAGTCCCGCCGACTGTGTTACCCCCATCACATGCCACAGCCCCGGCACCGCGTGGCAGAACGTGTGCAGCCTCCCTTTTGGATCCTTTGTCGGAGCAGCCGTCGCTGCAAACACAACACCGGATGTCCCAATCGTCGCCGATACAGATCCAGGCTGCAAAATCCCCATGCCCACCGCGCCCGCTCCCTGATCGCCCGCCCCAGCCACCACTGGAGTGCCCGCCACCAACCCGGTCAGCCCCGCCGCAGTCTCGCTGATTCGTGCGCATACCTCGGGCGATTCATAGACCCTCGGCAGCCAGCTCTCATCTATGCCGGCCGCCTCCGCCACTTCTTTTGACCACCGCCGATGCGTCACATCCAACAGCAGCGTCCCCGAGGCCTCCTGCACATCGATCGCAAATTCGCCCGTCAATCGGTAACGCACATAATCCTTGGGACACATGATTTGCCGTATCTTTGCGAAGATCTCCGGCTCGTGGTCTTTCACCCACAGCACCTTGGTCACTGTAAAGTTGGGCAGGGCCGGATTGCAGGTCAGCTCGATCAGCCGCTCATAGCCAATCTTCTCTGTCAGCCAGTCGCATTGCGGCTGCGTCCGCGTGTCGCACCAGATCAGCGCCGGCCGCAGCACCGCGCCATCCTCGTCCAGCATCACTGCGCCATGCATCTGGCCTGTGAGCCCGATAGCCGCAATGGGCTGGTGCGGTTCTGGCGCGGCGTCAATCGCTTCTCGGATCGCCTCCTGCGTCGCGCGCCACCAGTCCTCCGGATCCTGCTCCGCCCAGCCCGGATGCGCCGTCCTGAAGGCCGCATGTTCACTCGCCGCGCTCGAAATCACCCTGCCGTCGCCATCCACCACCACCGCCCGCGTCCCGCCCGTGCCCACATCTATCCCAAGAAACCACATACCCTTGCTCTCCCTTGCTAAATCGCTTTTTTCGGCGCACGCAGCATATCACTCCAAGCCGTTTACAGGACAGCGGATATAAGTCCGTGCAAACATCTGCGTGCCTAACCGTCCAAAAACAATTCCAGAGACCTATATGCTTCCGCGCTACAATGGCTGGCATTGTGAAGAGATGGCTCGCACTGCTATGCCTTGTGACCGCGCTCCATGCAGGCGGACAGACGCCGTGGACGTGGAAAGACGGTAATGGTGTTGTGCGGGAGAGAAAAGAACTGGACCGGATTCTTCTCGATCACAAAACATGGGTCGAGTCAAAAGGAACTGCAGGGAAACGAGCCGATCTCACTCGGGCGGACCTCAAACGAGCCGACCTCACGGGAGCAAACCTCATTGGCGCCAATCTCACCGCCACGCACTTTGAAAATGCAACCCTCGCCGGAGCACATCTCGAACAGGCAGACCTCACTCAGGCAGACTTCACCGCGGCGCATCTTGAGAATGCCTACCTGACCGGCGCACACGGCAGCCAGACCGACTTTACGCAAGCCATCCTCAACGGCGCTGGCCTTCAGAAGGCAACTCTCACCGAGCCATACTTCGGTGGCGGGGATCCCGGCGCCTCTGGAGCGTCCCTCGAATATGCGCACCTAAGCGGAATTGTCCTGGTTGATGACGCGGACTTTACTCAGGCGGACCTTCGCGGAGCGGATTTCAGCGCGGCAGTACTCGTTGGAGCGGACTTCACTGAAGCAGACTTGACTGAGGCGGATCTCTCCGGAGCCAACCTTGGGCAGGCGAAATTGACCCGCGCCACACTCACGCGAGCCAGGCTCACGTGCATTGACCCCAATCAGCCCAAGAGCTGCGCTGATCTCACCGGAGCCAGCCTCACCCATGCGCGCGTCGATGGCGCAAACCTCAAGGGCGCATCCATCGCTGGAACCGACCTTGAGTCCGCCGTCTTCAGCCTTGCAAACTACGAACCCGGCCAGTATCCCGATACCTGGAACATGAGCAGGGTGGTCGATTTGTCTGGCCTGACATTCATTGATAACTCCGAGCCAACCATAGCGCTGCGCAACTCACTGCGGGACGGCGGTTTTGCGCTCCAGGAGAGAGAGGTCAACGAAGCCTATCGCCGTCATAATCCGACCCCACCGCTGATCTTGCCTGCATGCGCGAATCAGAACCTGGGCCAGCAGTTGTCCTGCTGGACTCTCCACCGGCTTCGGACGACGCTCCACTGGCTGCAGCAATTGCCCTATTGGACGCAGCAGGCTATGTTCGATTGGACTTGCGGCTGGGGTGCAAAGCCAGAGCGGCCATTGAAAATTATCGTGGTCATCATTTTGCTGTGCACGCCGGTCTATTGGATAGGCATGCAGTTCCAGCAGAAGCGCGGTGGTCTATACATCGTCGCAAACCTGGACCCAGTTCCTATCGACGGGGGAACGCAACGCGCTTCGCGCATGTTGGCGGTTAACCCGGCAGCGGATGCGCTTCCTGGCAGGCCTTGGTGGTCCAGGGCCCTGAGCTGGCTGGTGCGCCAGGCTCAACCGGAGAATCGAATGTGGCAGTCGAAGGCGCTCCGCACAGCACTGCTCTTTAGCCTGATGAGTGCATTCCGTATTGGCTTTGAAGGCTTCAACGGCGCTCTCTGGATTCAACAGCTTCAGCCGCGTCAATTTGACCTTCAAGCCCGCGGATGGATGCGCTCTGTCTCCGGGGCTCAATCGCTCCTCGGCGCCGGACTGCTTGCGCTGTCAATTCTCACCTATATCGGTAACCCCTTCGAGTAGATCCTGTCACAGCGGGACGCCTCCGATGTTTACCGTTATGCGAGACAACGGCCGGAGTGTGACCTATAGCACAGGCACACAACCGTCACGAGGTGAGAATAAGTTCGTGAGGCCCGCAAGTGATTCGCTGCGCCGGCCATGGAGAGTGAACTCATGAGCGACCTAGCCCCGCTGGCTGAAAATGTTACCGTTGACCCGCTTGTCGGCCATCCCGCCGACTATCATGTCTTCCACCAGTTCATCGAGCGCTGCAAAGATCTCCCCGCCATCTCGACAGCAGTCGTGTGGCCCCTGTCTGACGTCGCTCTTCGCGGCACCGTCGAAGCCGCCGTTGAAGGCCTCATTGAGCCCACGCTGATTGGCGACGCGGCAGAAATGAAGGCGCTGGCAGCCAGAATCGGCGTAGACATCAGCCCCTACCCCATCCTCCAGGCCGACGACGAAGAGAAAGCCGCCGAGCTGGGCGTGGCCATGTGCCGCTCCGGCAACGCCCAGGCCATGATGAAAGGCAGCCTGCATACCGATGAGCTGATGAAGGCCGTCATGGCCCGCGATACCGGCCTCCGCACTGCCCGCCGC